>Ga0208127_1000166_pt1 | contig 33550 bp, 27 predicted proteins | sample ETNtaG_6_FD_185751 | JGI IMG/M metagenome (GOLD analysis project Ga0208127, IMG submission 185751) | Marine microbial and viral communities from oxygen minimum zone, Eastern Pacific Ocean - ETNP201306SV45 (SPAdes) (version 2) | ecosystem: Environmental > Aquatic > Marine > Oceanic ... | reverse complement strand
ATAAAATTTATTTTAAATTTGCATCCTCAATGGCCTATGGTGTAACTGGCAACACGTCTGGTTTTGGTCCAGAAGAGTCTAGGTTCGATCCCTAGTAGGCCAACAAAGAGCAAATATTAGTTAATGAAATAATTTATTGTATATTTGCACAACTGATTAATTAAAATATTATGAGGGGACTACAAGTCCCCTCTTTTTATAGAAAAATGTTAAAAGAAAAAATAGACCTATTGTTATCTGATTGTTTTGATCAAAGACCTGATCTCTTTTTGATTGATTTTTCGATATCTGAAAATAATGAGATTAGTGTTTCAATTGATGGAGATAAAGGTGTAAAAGTTGAAGATTGCATGTTTGTTAGCAGACAAATAGAAGGTAATTTAGACAGAGATGAAATAGATTTTTCTCTTAAGGTAGCATCATGTGGAGCAACCTCACCACTTATTAATTCACGTCAATATTCAAAACATCAAGGAAGAACTTTGACGATCAAAACTTCCGACAAAGAGTATGAGGGTAAATTAATTAGTGCTAACGACAAGTTTATTAATCTTGTTTGGAAGGTCAGAGAACCCAAGCCGGTAGGTAAAGGTAAAATAACAGTGGAAAAATCAATCGATATTGATTTTAATAAAATAGAAGAAGCAAAAGTTAAAGTAAAATTTTAAAAATATGGACAATCTAACGCTAATTGAATCATTTTCAGAATTTAAAGACGATAAGTTAATAGACAGAGTTACACTTATGGCTATTTTGGAAGAAGTATTCAGATCTGCACTTAGAAGAAAGTATGGTGATGATGAAAATTTTGACATTATCATTAACCCTGATAAAGGGGATTTAGAGATTTGGAGAAACAGAATAGTTGTTGAAGATGACAATGTAGAAGATGATAATCTTGAAATTGGATTATCCGAAGCTAGAAAAATCGAACCTGATTTTGAGGTTGGAGAAGATGTTTCTGAAGAGGTTAAATTAATAGATCTTGGAAGAAGAGCAATTTTAGCTTTACGCCAAAATTTAACCGCTAAGATTCATGAACATGATAATACAAATGTGTTTAAGAAGTTCAAGGAACTTGAAGGAGAAATTTATACAGCTGAAGTTCACCACATTAGACATAAGGCAATAATATTACTTGATGATGAAGGCAATGAGATAGTAATGCCTAAAGACAGACAAATTCCTTCTGATTTTTTTAGAAAGGGAGACAACATAAGAGGTGTTATAGAAAGCGTAGAACTTATAGGTATAAAGCCATCGATAATTCTTTCTAGAACTTCGCCTGTTTTCCTGGAAAAATTATTTGAACAAGAAATTCCTGAGGTTTTTGATGGTTTAATCAATATAAAAAAGGTTGTTAGGATACCTGGAGAAAAAGCTAAGGTCGCTGTGGATTCTTATGATGACAGAATTGATCCAGTTGGCGCATGTGTTGGAATGAAAGGATCTAGAATTCATGGTATTGTTAGGGAATTAGGTAATGAAAATATAGATGTAATAAATTACACAAACAATCTTCAGTTATTTATTACAAGAGCCTTAAATCCAGCAAGAATAAATTCAATGAAAATCGATGAAGAAAACAAAAGAGTTGAGGTAATTCTTAACCCTGAGGAGGTAAGTAAGGCAATTGGTAGAGGTGGTCATAATATAAGATTAGCTGGTCAATTAACTGGTTATGAGATTGACGTATTCAGAGAAGGAGTAGAAGAAGATGTTGAGTTAACAGAGTTTTCAGATGAAATAGACTCATGGATTATTGAGGAGTTAGCAAAGGCAGGTCTCGATACCGCTAAAAGTGTTCTAGAACAAGATGCAGAAGACTTAGTAAAAAGAACTGATTTAGAAGAGGAAACAATTAATGATGTTTTAAAGATTTTAAAAGAAGAATTTGAAGATTAATAATAACTAATAGTTATATGGCAGACACAATAAGGTTAAATAAAGTTCTTAGAGAATTAAATATTTCCATTGACAGAGTAGCGGATTTTTTAGAGTCCAAGGGTCATACAATAGAAAAACGACCTACTACTAAGATATCAAAGGATCTTTACAGCCTATTGTGCGAAGAATTCCAGATAGACGCAGACAAAAAAATTGCGTCAAAAGAGGTAGTTGAAGCAAAGAATAAAGAGAAAGAAGAGATTAGGGAAAAACAAGAAAAAGAGCAGGAAACTCTTATAAAACCTCAATCTGAAATTATTAAGGCTTCATCAAAAGTTGTACAGTTTAAAAAACTTGGAAAAATTGACCTTGAGCCCAAAAAGGAATCAAAAAATATAGAAACTACTGAACAAAAAAATGTTCAACCTAAAGAAGATGAAATTCAAAAGTCATCACCCGAGAATAATGAAAGTGTAAAAAAAGATAATTACAAAAAACTTTCTGGGTTAAAATCAACGGGTGAAAAAATTGACCTTAATCAATTCAAAAAACCTGAATCTTCTGAATCAACTCCAAAGTCTAAAAAAAGAAGAAGAAGAATTGTTTCGAAGCAGGATGATTCAACTCAAAATAATAATACAAGGTTTAAGTCAAAGCAAAAAGACAGATTCAAAAGGCCAACTAAAGAGGAGCCTAGTGAAGAGGAAGTTCAAAAGCAAATCAAAGAGACGCTTGAAAAATTACAAGGAAAATCTTCAAAAGGTAAAGCCGCAAAATATAGAAGAGATAAAAGAGATCAGCATAAACAAAAATCTGAAGAGGAGCTAGCGGTTCTTGCAGAGGAGAGTAAAATTTTGAAAGTAACTGAATTTGTTACTGCTAATGAAATCGCTACAATGATGGATGTTTCTACTACTGAAATTATTTCAGCATGTATGACATTAGGAATGATGGTTACGTTGAACCAAAGATTAGATGCAGAAACTTTATCGATTGTTGCTGAGGAGTTTGGTTATAAAGTTGAATTTGTTACCGCTGAAATTGAAGAAGAAAATATTGAAGTTGAGGATTCACCTGAAGATTTAGAACACAGGCCTCCGATCGTAACTGTAATGGGTCATGTAGATCATGGTAAAACCTCATTATTAGACTACATAAGGAAAGAAAATGTTATCGCTGGTGAGTCTGGTGGAATAACTCAACACATTGGAGCTTATGGAGTAGAATTACAAGATGGTCAAAAAATAACCTTTTTGGATACTCCCGGTCACGAGGCATTTACAGCCATGAGAGCAAGAGGTGCTCAAGTTACAGACTTGGCTATAATTGTAATTGCTGCTGATGATGACATTATGCCACAAACTAAAGAGGCAATTTCTCATGCTCAAGCAGCATCTGTTCCAATTGTCTTTGCGATAAATAAAATCGATAAGCCAAATTCAAACCCTGATAAGATTAAAGAAGGGCTTTCAAATATGAATTTATTAGTAGAGGATTGGGGTGGAAAAATTCAGTCTCATGATATTTCTGCTCTTAAGGGTGACGGAGTTAACGAACTGCTTGAAAAAGTTTTACTTGAAGCGGAATTATTAGAGCTAAAAGCTAATCCAAATAAGGATGCAAGCGGAACAGTTGTCGAAGCGTTTTTAGACAAGGGAAGAGGATATGTATCTACAATATTGGTTCAAACAGGGACATTAAAGATTGGTGATTTTGTGCTGGCTGGAAAAAATAGCGGAAAGGTAAAAGCTATGCATGACGAAAGAGGAAATGAGGTTAAAGAGGCTGGACCTTCAACACCAATTTCTATTCTTGGTTTAGACGGTGCACCTCAAGCTGGTGATAAATTTTCAGTCTTTTCCGATGAAAGAGAAGCTAAGCAAATTGCAAATAAAAGAACACAGCTACAGAGAGAACAATCTGTAAGAACTCAAAAACATATCACTCTTGATGAAATTGGACGAAGAATTGCTCTAGGTGAATTTAAAGAGTTAAATATAATTCTTAAGGGAGATGTTGACGGTTCAGTTGAAGCTTTAACTGATTCATTGCAGAAATTATCAACTGAAGAAATTCAGGTTAATATAATTCATAAGGCTGTTGGAGCCATTACCGAAAGTGATGTATTATTAGCATCAGCATCTGATGCTATAGTAGTTGGTTTCAATGTGCGACCAATGGGTAATGCAAGGCAAATTGCTGATAAAGAACAGATTGATATTAGAACTTATTCTATAATATATGATGCTATAAATGACGTCAAAGACGCGATGGAAGGAATGTTGTCTCCTGACTTTAAGGAGGAAATTACAGGTCTTTGTGAGGTAAGAGAAACATTTAAAATTTCTAAAATTGGAACCATTGCAGGATGTATGGTAACAAAAGGAAAAATTGTAAGAAATTCTGAAATTCGATTAATAAGGGAAGGGGTTGTTATTTACACAGGGTCTCTATCTTCTTTGAAAAGATTTAAGGATGATGCGAAAGAAGTTACAAAAGGTTATGATTGTGGATTGCAGATAAAAGATTATAAAGACCTTAAGGTTGGTGATGAAATTGAAGGCTTTATTAATGTTGCAATCAAGAAAAAAATTTAATTTAAATTTGATTGTTCCTCATCATTAATTTCATCTAAGTCATCAATTATTTCTGTAAGTTCTGGCCGAAAAATAAATGCACTTTTAAACTTTTTTCTAATTTCTATTAATTTTTTATCAGCTTCTAATTGAGTGTAAAAATTTCCTACCCATATTTTATAATTAGGTGTTTCATAAATAATATTTGCTGAGGTATCTTTAAAAATTTCAATGTATTCTTTCATTACTAATTCAGCATTTTCTCTATCTCCGTTATAAATCTGAATTCTCAAATTTTGAATTTTACTGTTTAATTCTTTTTTTAACTTAATAATACTATCCAGTTTATTACTTTTATTAACCGTTATTTTTCCGTTCTGACCAAATATTGGAAAAACCATAAATAAAAAGCAGATTAATAAAATTCTCATAAGTCGTTTTTTAAAAATTAAGATCCAATTTATATTCAAAAGAAAGAAATCAAATTTTTTTATTTAGAATCGATATAAATTAGTATTTTACGATTAATATTAGCAAATTTATGAATAAAAAAAACATTTAAGATGTTATTTTTGTGCTTGATTTTTAACAGGCTATTTTTGAATGGATTCAAAAAAATTTAGAAGAGGATTTTCAATATTTAAGTTTAACCAACTAGCTCAAACCCAAACGAAAGTATTTCGTTTAGCTCTCCTCGCTCTATTTTTAATTATTAGCACATCTTCATTTTCACAAGAAGCGGACCTAGTAGCAGGAAAAGCTCTTTTCAATACGAATTGTGCGTCTTGTCATAAATTGGATAAAAAAATGACAGGACCAGCTTTGAGGTATGTCGAAAAAAGACTGTCTGAAGATGAAGGCCTTGACAGAGAATGGTTGTATGCTTGGATAAGAAATAGCTCTGCTGTTATTAAGTCTGGTGATCCTTATGCAAATAAAATTTATGAGGAATATAATAAGTCAGCGATGACAGCTTACCCTCAACTTACCAACACTGATATTGATAATATTTTAGCATACACTGCTCAAGACAAAGTTGTTCCAAAGCCTGCTGTAGTTGCTACTGCTGTCAGTGCTGGTCCATCAAACGGGCTTGGATTAACCGATGAAATTATTTTAGCTGTTTTCACAATATTATTTTTATTGCTCTCACTTGGGCTAGTTGTTGTTACAAAAACCCTTAAAAATCTTGCCGAATTAAAAGGTGTAAAAATCAAAGAAAAGAAAAAAAGTAAGCCGATTTGGAAAGCATATCTTGAGAATCAATTCTTGATGCTTTGTACTGCGGTTTTATTTTTATTAGTTAGTGCCTATGGTTTCTATGGCTGGACTATGCAGGTTGGTGTTAATCAAGGTTATATGCCTGTACAACCAATTCATTATTCTCACAAGATCCATTCAGGTGATAACAAAATAGATTGTAATTATTGTCATTCTTCTGCTACCGTCAGTAAGCATTCTGGAATTCCATCGCTTAATATTTGTATGAATTGCCACAAAAGTATTTACGAATATAACGGAGAAACTACTGAGGAATATTCAAAAGAATTTTATGATGGAGAAATTCAAAAATTATATAAAGCTGTTGGATGGGATGATGAAGCCCAAGAATACACTGGTGTTACATACCCTGTAAAGTGGGTTAGAATTCATAACTTACCTGATTTTGCATACTTTAATCATTCACAGCATGTTTCTGTGGCTGGAATTGAATGTCAAACTTGTCACGGCCCAGTCGAAGAAATGGAAATTATGTATCAGCATTCTCCTCTTACAATGGGGTGGTGTATTGAATGTCATCGTGAAACAAATGTAAAAATTAAAGACAATGAGTATTATGATAGAATTCATGCTGAGTTGTCTAAAAAATACGGAGTTGAGGAATTAACTGTTGCTCAAATGGGTGGGCTTGAATGCGGTAAGTGTCATTATTAATTTAGATAAAGTTATTTATGTCAAATAATAAAAAATATTGGAAAAATTTAGCAGAATTAGATTCTGCAAATGACAATGTGTTTGACAATTTACAGAACAAAGAATTTGTTGAAGAAATACCAGTTGATGAGTTTTTGTCAGACAAGGATAATCTTGCTAATAGCTCTACAACTAGAAGAGATTTTTTAAAGTATATAGGATTTAGTACAGCGGCAGCTACATTAGCTGCGTGTGAGGGTCCTGTTGTAAAATCTATTCCTTATGTTGTTCAACCTAAGGAAATAATTCCAGGTGTTGCTAACTACTACGCTACAACTATTGGAAACGGTTATGATTTTGCTAATATATTGATTAAAAACAGAGAAGGAAGACCTATCAAGGTTGAAAAAAACTCATTGGCTCCTGCTGAACATGCTGCCAATGCAAGAGTGCATGCTTCAATTCTTGATTTGTATGACAATGCTAGATTAGCTCAACCAACCAAAGATAATATGCCTATTTCTTGGTTTGGTTTTGAATATGAAACCAAGTCAAAACTTGAAGAAATTTCTAAATCATCAAAAGATATTGTTTTACTTACTCAAACTTTTGCAAGTCCTTCAACAAAAAAATTAATTGATGATTTCAGAAGTAAATACAAAAATGTAAGACATGTTGTTTATGATTCGATTTCTGAATCAAAAGCTCTTGATGCATATGAGTCAAGATTTGGGGAAAGAGGATTTGCAAATTATGATTTTTCCGAGTCTACGCTTATTGTTTCCATTGGTGCTGATTTTCTTGGTGATTGGCAAGGCGGGGGATTTGATGTTTCATATGCAAAAGGAAGAATACCCAAAAAAGGAAAAATGTCTAGACATATTCAGTTTGAATCTAATATGACTCTTTCAGGCGCTAATTCTGATTTACGTATTCCTCTTAAACATCAAGAACAAAAGCTTGTAATATTAGAGATTTATAATTCACTTTTTAGTAATAAAATTAATATCAAATCTGACTTGACTATTTCTGATAAGTTGAGAAAAGTTATTGATTCTACAATCAGTGAAATTAAATCTAATAAAAAAGGTTCGGTAATAATTTCAGGTATACAGGATGAAAATTACCAAGACCTAATTCTTCAAATAAATGAAAAAATTGAAAGCAACTCATTTATGCCTTCTAAAACAATCTTAACTAGAAATGGTAAAGATGAAAATGTAAATGAATTAATTTCTGACATGAATAAAGGAAAGGTTGGCGCTCTTATAATGTGTGGTGTTAACCCAGTCTATACATTATCTAATTCTGAGGAATTTGTAAATGCATTACAACAAATTGATATGTCTGTATGTTTTTCTATGAAAAATGATGAAACAGCAAGTCAATCAAAATATGTCGCTGCTTCAAATCACTACTTAGAATCTTGGAGTGATTATGAATTAGTTTCAAACGAATTTTCATTAGCTCAGCCTGTTATTAAAACACTTTTTGATACTAAACAATTTCAAGAAATTTTATTGGTCTGGAATGAAAATAAAACTTCAATTCATGATTATATTAAAAATTATTGGAAAACTAACATTTTAGGCTCTAACTCGTGGAATAAAGCATTACATGATGGCGTATTTGTTAAAAGAAGAAAAAATAAATCTTCATCAAAATCAAAATTCAGCAAAAACACTTTTGAGTTAAAGACTGTTAATTCTTCAAATCAATTTGAATTAAATATTTATCCAAAAACTGGTATGGGTGATGGTCAGCATGCTAACAACCCATGGTTACAAGAATTTCCAGATCCATTAACCCGAGCTACTTGGGATAATTATCTTACCATTTCTGAACATGATGCAAAAGAAATTGGATTATACCTGGAGCCAAGTACATTTTTTAATCAATCAAGAAATGATGCTAACGGAGGTTTAAATGGAAAATATGCTATAATTAAAATAGATAATAAAGAAATTAAAGTTCCAGCATTAATTCAGCCAGGACAGGCTAGAGGTACCGTTGGTTTAGCATTTGGTTACGGAAGATCAAAAGGAGTTAAATCAGAAATGATGACAGGTGTTAATGCTTATCAATTGTATAAAAATTTCAATTCTTCACAAAGTGTAGAAATTTCTTCCACTAATGAAATTCATGAATTTGCTTGTATTCAACTTCAGAATACACTGATGGGAAGAGGTGACATTATTAAGGAAACTAGTTTAGAAATTTTTAACACTAAAGACTCTAACGTTTGGAATAGTGAAGCTGTTGTTTCATTAAATCATATTGAAACACCAGTTTCTTCACCAGACGTAGATTTATGGCAGGAATTTGATAGATCTATTGGACATCATTTTAATTTATCTATTGATTTAAATGCTTGCACCGGTTGTGGTGCTTGCGTAATTGCTTGTCATACCGAAAATAATGTACCTGTAGTTGGAAAAAGTGAGATTAGAAAGAGTAGAGATATGCATTGGTTAAGAATTGACAGATACTATTCTTCTGAAGATTCTTTTTATGAAGATGATATGAAAAAAGATAATATTAGTGGCTTAAGTAGTTCACTTACATCTTTTGGAGAGCTAGAAAATCCTTCGGAGAATCCTCAAGTAGCCTTTCAACCTATAATGTGTCAGCATTGTAATCACGCTCCATGTGAGACGGTTTGTCCGGTAGCAGCATCAAGTCATGGAAGACAAGGTCAGAATCATATGGCGTACAATAGATGTGTCGGTACCAGATATTGTGCTAACAATTGTCCTTACAAGGTCAGAAGATTTAATTGGTTCTTATATAACGGAAATGATGAATTTGATTATCATATGAATAATGACTTGGGAAGAATGGTTATAAACCCTGATGTTACTGTTAGATCTAGAGGAGTTATGGAAAAATGTTCTATGTGTATACAAAGTACACAAGCGGTTATTTTGAAAGCTAAGCTAGAAGGTAGACCAGTTGCTGAGGGTGAATTTAACGATAAAGTTGCTTGCTCTGCAGCATGTACAACTGGAGCAATTAAATTTGGAGATATTAACGAAAAAGACAGTGAGATATATAAGTTAAAGAATAACGATAGAGCATACCACTTACTTGATGCTGTTGGAACAAAGCCAAATGTTGTTTATCAAGTTAAAGTGAGAAATACTAAAAATAAAGTTTAGAAATTAAAAGATTATGGGATCGCATTACGAAGCACCAATTAGAAGACCATTAGTCGCGGGAGAGAAATCTTACCACGATGTAACGGTTGATATTGCGAAGCCAATAGAAACCAAAGCAAATAAGCAATGGTGGATTGTATTTTCAATATCACTAGTTATGTTTTTGTGGGGTCTGGGTTGTATTATTTATACAATCTCTACTGGATTGGGTGTTTGGGGCTTAAACAAAACTGTTGGATGGGCTTGGGATATCACAAATTTTGTATGGTGGGTTGGAATTGGTCATGCTGGAACTCTAATTTCGGCAGTCCTCCTTTTATTTAGACAAAAATGGAGAATGGCAATTAACAGATCTGCTGAAGCAATGACAATATTTTCTGTTATTCAAGCTGGTTTGTTCCCTATAATTCACATGGGTAGACCATGGCTTGCTTATTGGATGCTTCCTATACCAAACGGATTTGGATCCTTATGGGTTAATTTTAATTCACCCCTTTTATGGGACGTATTTGCAATTTCTACTTACCTTTCTGTTTCCCTTGTATTTTGGTGGACAGGTCTTTTACCAGATTTTGCAATGATTAGAGATAGAGCAGTAAAGCCTTTTCAAAAAAAGATTTATAGCATTTTAAGTTTTGGCTGGTCTGGTCGAGCAAAGGACTGGCAAAGATTTGAGGAAGTTTCACTAGTACTTGCTGGTCTTGCAACTCCTCTAGTTTTATCTGTGCATACAATTGTATCATTTGACTTTGCCACCTCTGTTATTCCTGGCTGGCATACAACAATATTCCCTCCATACTTTGTTGCTGGAGCGATTTTTTCAGGGTTTGCTATGGTTCAGACCTTACTAATTATAATGAGAAAAGTATGTGATTTAGAAGAATATATCACATTACAGCATATTGAATTAATGAATATAGTTATAATGATAACTGGTTCTATTGTTGGAGTTGCATATATTACTGAATTATTCATTGCATGGTATTCTGGAGTTGAGTATGAGCAATATGCATTCTTGAATAGAGCAACAGGACCATACGCGTGGGCATACTGGGCAATGATGAGTTGTAATGTTTTTTCTCCTCAATTTATGTGGTTCAAAAAATTAAGAACTAGTATAATGTTCTCATTCTTTATTTCAATAGTGGTAAATATTGGAATGTGGTTTGAAAGGTTTGTTATTATTGTTACTTCTCTTCACAGAGACTATTTACCTTCATCTTGGACAATGTTCTCTCCAACATTTGTTGATATTAGTATTTTCATTGGTACAATAGGATTCTTCTTTGTTCTGTTTTTATTATATGCTAGAACATTCCCTGTTATTGCCCAAGCTGAGGTTAAAACGATTCTAAAAAGTTCAGGTGAAAAATATAAAAAATTAAGAGATAGCGGAAAGTCTTTAGTTGGTACAGGTGCTGATTCAAGAACTTCAAAAATTAAAAAAATTAAAAAGTAATATGGGATCTAGTAAAACATTTCATGCTTTATATAATGATGATGACATCTTACTTTCAGCTGTAAAGAAGATTAAAGAAAAACATTATGATATTGAAGAGGTCTACACACCTTTTCCAGTTCATGGTTTAGATAAGGCTATGGGCCTTGAGCCAACTAGAATTGCAATTGCTGCATTTATCTATGGTTGTATTGGGATTACAGTTGCTACTCTAATGATGAACTATATAATGATTGTTGATTGGCCACAAAATATCGGTGGTAAGCCCAGCTTTAGTTATTTAGAAAATATGCCAGCTTTTGTACCTATCATGTTTGAAATGACTGTATTTCATGCCGCTCATTTAATGGTAATTACTTTTTATTTAAGAAGTAGAATGTGGCCTCTAAAAGAAGCTGAAAACCCTGATCCAAGAACAACTGATGATCATTTTTTAGTTGAAATAAGCACTGAAAAACCTGTTGCTGGATTAAAAAAATTGCTTAAGGAATCTGGTGCTGTAGAAATAATTGAAGTAAAACCGAAAGATCATTAGTAATGAATTATAATTTTAAAATATTGTTAATATTGTCTATAATTCTGCAATCGTGCTGGGGTGATAAAGGTGCTCCTAACTACGAGTATATGCCAAATATGTATGAATCTCTTAGTTATGAAGCTTATTCTGAAAATCAAATATTTGAAGACAATCTATCAGCAAGACTACCTGTTGAAGGAACTATCCCGAGAGGTTATTCACTTTATGAGTATGAAGATACTAATGAAGGTTATGATTTAGCTAAAAAAGAACTTACTAATCCTTACCAATTCACCGAAGCTGATATGCTTAAAGCAAAAGAGTTATATACTGTTTATTGTGGAGTTTGTCATGGGTCAAAAGGTGCAGGTCAAGGAATTCTTGTAAAAAGAGAAAAGATTTTAGGTATTCCAAGTTATGCTGATCAAGGTAGAGCTATCAACTCTGGAAGTACTTATCATGTAATTTATTATGGTAAAAATACCATGGGTTCCTATGCAAATCAGTTAAACGAAAGGGAAAGATGGATGGTGACAAGTTATGTTATGAAACTAAAATCAGATTTAAGTAAATAGAATTTAATATGTATACCTTATCAAATAGATTTAAGATTTTTTCATTGTCCTTAATAATTTTAGGTTCATTAGGTTGGTTCTATTCTTATTCTGCATCACATTTAACATTAGAAGAAGTCAAAATTTTATTAGCGGAAGAATCTCATCATGGTTCTCATTCTGACGATACTCATAATATGGATCATCAAAATGAAAAACATCACAATGAAGAATCTCACCATGGGGATGAAGCTCACGGGCATGAAGATGAGCATGCTGAACATGTTTTACATCAAATTCATAACAGACCATATGCTGCACTTTATGTAGCTGCCTTTTTCTTTATGATGATATCACTTGGTGTACTTGCGTTTTATGCAATCCAATATGCTTCGCAAGCTGGTTGGTCACCTGTTTTATTTAGGGTCATGGAGTCAATAACTTACTATCTTCTTCCCGGAGCAATTATTGTTTTATTAATTGCAATTGTAGGTGATAAGCATATATTTATTTGGATGGATCCCGAGGTTGTTGCTCATGATGAAATCATACAAGGAAAAGAAAGTTGGCTAAATAAAAACGCTTTTATCTTGAGAGGTTTAATTTATATAGGTGGATGGTCATTGTATAGATATTTTTCAAGAAAATTTTCTTTAGCACAAGACAAGGCTAAAGACAACAAAAATTTTAAAAGAAACTTCCAGATTTCTGCAGGCTTTTTAGTCTTCTTTATTTATACCGAATCTATGATGTCGTGGGATTGGATAATGAGTGTTGATCCACACTGGTTTAGTACTTTATTTGGCTGGTATGTATTTGCAAGTATGGTAGTTAGTGGTGTAACCGTTACTGCTCTAATTACAATATATCTTCAAACAAAAGGACTTATGAAGTTTGTGAATGATAGTCATCTACACGATTTAGCAAAGTTTATGTTTGGTTTCAGTGTTTTTTGGGCTTACCTATGGTTTTCGCAATTTATGTTAATTTGGTATGCAAATATTCCTGAAGAAGTTACATATTTTGTTACAAGAATTGAAATGTATCCAATTCCATTTTTTACTATGTTCTGCCTTAATTTTATTTTCCCATTTTTGGTTTTAATGAATAGCGACTACAAAAGAGTTCCAATATTTATTATAATGGCCGGGGTAATAATTTTAATAGGACATTACATGGATGTTTATATGATGATAATGCCTGCTACTGTTATTGATAGATATGGATTTGGAATTGCAGAATTTAGTTCCATATTAATATTTTTAGGCTTATTTTTGCTCCTTGTTTTTTATTCGTTATCAAAAGAAGAATTATTAGCAAAAGGAAACCCAATGATTAAGGAAAGTGAGAACTTTCATTACTAAATAGAATAAAATATATGACAGCACTATTTATAGTATTAATATTAACATTTATCACAATTGCCATATGGCAAATGATCAAAATATTTGATTTGTCTAGAGCAATTTCAGGTGTTAAAATTGATGATTCTCAAATTGCTAATGATAATGATAATACTACTCAAGCAAAATTAATGCTTGGCTTTCTAGTATTTATATACGCAATAACTATTTTTTCACTCGTCAAGTATGGTAAATTTCCATTGATTTCTAATGCCGCTTCAGCACATGGTGAACAGATTGATACACTGATGATTTGGACTATGGTCTTAATTTTTATAGTTCAAACAATTACTCAGTTCCTTTTGTATTATTTTGCATATAAATACAAGGGTAATAAAAAATCAAAAGCATTATTTTATACAGATAACCACAAACTTGAGTTGATGTGGACTGTTATTCCAGCTGTTGTTCTAACAGGATTTATCACATATGGTCTTTTAACCTGGTCTGATGTTATGAATATGCAAAAAAATGATGATCCTATGGTGATAGAGTTATATGCTCAACAATTCAATTGGAAGGCTAGATATGCTGGTGAGGATAATGTTTTAGGAAAATCAAATGTGAGACTTATCGATATTGATAGAGCTAATATATTAGGTGTAGACGAAAATGACCCAAACGGACAAGATGATGTAATTACAACAGAACTACATTTGCCGGTTAACAGACCGATATTATTTGTTATGAGATCTCAAGATGTAATTCACTCCGCTTATATGCCACATTTCAGAGCTCAAATGAATTGTGTTCCCGGAATGGTTACTAAATTTGCTTTCACTCCAACCGTAACTACGAAAGAAATGAGACAAAATCCATCTATGATTGATAAGGTAATTAATATCAATAATATTAGAGAAGAGAAAAGTGAAGAACTTGCTCTTAAAGGCGAGGAACCTTTAGATCCATATGAATTTGATTACTTGCTTTTATGTAATAAAATTTGTGGAAAATCTCATTACAATATGCAAATGAAAATCATTGTTGAAACTCAAGAAGAGTTCGATAATTGGTACAATCAACAAACTGTATTTAAGAATTCGCTTATAGCGCAAAATTAAAATTATGGCAGAATATATAGAATTTGATAAAGATCATCACGCTCATCACCATAAAGAAACTTTTATAACTAAATATATTTTTAGTCAAGACCATAAAATGATTGCTAAACAGTATTTATTCACTGGAGTATTTTTTATGGGAATTATTGGAATTTTAATGTCAGCCTTAATGAGAATGCAAATTGCATGGCCTGAGGAACCAAATATATTTTTTGATTTTCTTTTAGGTAAATGGGCACCTGAAGGAGTTATGGACGCAGACATTTATTTGGCACTTGTAACGATGCACGGAACTATTATGGTTTTCTTTGTCCTAACTGCGGGGCTAAGTGGAACCTTTAGTAATTTGTTAATTCCATTACAGTTAGGTGCCAGAGATATGGCTTCTGGTTTTCTTAATATGGTTGCTTTTTGGTTATTTTTTGTTTCTACAGTTCTAATGGTTGCATCAATATTTGTTGAAGCTGGTCCAGCTGCTGCTGGATGGACAATTTATCCTCCGTTAAGTGCACTAGAGATGGCTCAACCTGGATCTGGTCTAGGGATGACACTTTGGTTAGTTTCAATGGCCTTTTTTATTGCTTCGTCCTTATTAGGTTCTCTAAATTATATTGTAACTGTTTTAAATTTAAGAACAAAAGGTATGTCTCTAACAAGAATGCCTCTTACAATCTGGGCATTTTTTGTTACTGCAATTATTGGAACAATTTCGTTTCCGGTACTTTTATCTGCGGCACTTTTATTAATTATGGATAGAAGTTTTGGAACATCTTTCTTCCTTTCCGATATTTTCATCCAAGGTGAAGTTTTACATTATCAAGGCGGTTCTCCAGTTTTATTTGAGCATCTATTCTGGTTTTTAGGTCATCCTGAAGTATATATTGTATTGTTACCAGCCTTAGGAATTGCCTCTGAGGTAATCGCAACACACGCAAGAAAACCAATTTTTGGTTATAAAGCAATGATTATTTCCATTTTGGCCATTGCTTTTTTATCTACAATCGTTTGGGGTCATCATATGTTTGTAACCGGTATGAATCCATTTTTAGGTTCAGTATTTACTTTTACAACATTATTAATAGCAATTCCTTCAGCAGTAAAAGCCTTTAATTACATAACAACTTTATGGAAAGGTAATATTCAGTTCAATACACCAATGCTTTTTGCTATTGGATTCGTTTCAACTTTTATAACAGGTGGATTAACTGGTATAATCCTTGGAGATAGTGCTTTAGACATAAATGTTCATGATACATATTTTGTAGTTGCGCATTTTCATTTAGTGATGGGAATATCTGCATTATATGGGATGTTAGCTGGTATTTATCATTGGTACCCCATTCTTTTCGGAAAAATGATGAATAAGAATCTTGGCTATATTCATTTTTGGGTAACAGCGATTTCAGCTTATGGAGTATTTTTCCCAATGCATTTTATTGGTATGGCTGGTCTTCCAAGAAGATATTATACTAACTCAAACTTCCCTTTATTTGATGATCTTGCAGACACTAATCAAATTATAACAATGTTTGCTTTAATGGGAGCTGCGGTTCAGTTAGTTTTCTTGTATAATTTTATTTACAATATTTTTTACGGAAAAAAGGCTCCCCAAAATCCGTGGAAGTCAACGACCTTGGAGTGGACAGCTTCTCAAAAACACATACATGGAAATTGGCAAGGAAAAATTCCTGAAGTTTACAGATGGCCATATGACTATAGTAAACCAGGTTATAAAGAAGATTTTGTACCCCAACATGTTCCTTTAAAAAAAGGTGAAGAGGAGTATTAGTAAATGAATTAATAAAGAAAAAGCCTTTCTAATTTAGAAAGGCTTTTTCTTTATATTTGTTTATATGAATGAAAATCTAGATCCTTCAGCTGAAAATCTTTCTTCAAATGAGAGAGAATTTGAAAATAACTTAAGACCAATTTCTTTTGAAGATTTTTCTGGACAAGACCACGTTATAAATAATTTAAAAATTTTTGTCGAAGCCGCCAATCAAAGAGATGAAGCTCTAGATCACACACTTTTTCATGGCCCTCCAGGACTTGGAAAAACTACCCTTGCTAATATTTTAGCAAAAGAATTAGATGTTGAAATCAAAGTTACTTCTGGACCAGTACTAGACAAGCCTGCTGATCTTGCAGGTCTATTAACCAATTTACAAGAAAGAGATGTTTTATTTATTGATGAAATTCACAGGTTGAGTCCTATAGTTGAAGAATATCTATACTCAGCTATGGAAGATTATAAGATTGATATAATGATCGAATCAGGTCCTAATGCTAGATCTGTTGAAATAAATCTTAATCCTTTTACATTAGTAGGTGCAACAACTAGGTCAGGATTACTTACAGCTCCAATGAGAGCAAGATTTGGTATAACAAACAGATTAAAATATTATGATTCAGAATTGCTTTCAACAATTATTCAAAGAAGTGCAAAAATACTGAAAGTTAGCATTTCAATGGAGGCTGCAATTGAAATTGCAAGTAGAAGTAGGGGTACTCCTAGAATTGCAAACTCACTTTTAAGGAGGGTTAGAGATTTTGCTCAAATTAAAGGAAATGGTAAAATCGATATAAATATCACTAAATCAAGTCTTAAAGCACTTAATGTTGATATTAGCGGGCTTGACGAAATGGACAATAAAATATTAAGTACAATTATTGATAAGTTTGCAGGAGGACCAGTTGGTATAACTACATTAGCAACAGCCGTTAGTGAAAACCCTGAGACAATTGAGGAAGTTTATGAACCTTTTTTAATTCAACAAGGTTTTATAATGAGAACTCCAAGAGGACGTGAAGCTACTGAGCTTGCATTTAAACACCTAAACAAAGATTTTAAGTCATCTCAAAAAGGACTTTTCTAAATACTTTGTCTATGCATAATTATTCTGGTATTGAGAATTTAACACTTGATATTAAAACTCAAGCAAAAAGCCTCGGATTTATGTCAGTTGGTATTAGCAAGGCTGGATTCTTAGAAGAAGAGGCTCCCAGACTTGAAAAATGGCTGAACAATAATATGAATGGTAAAATGTCATATATGGAAAGAAATTTTGATATGAGATTAGATCCAAGAAAAATTGTAGAAGATGCCAAAAGTGTAATATCACTCACATATAATTATTTTCCAAAAAAAGAACCAGATAAATCGGGTTTTAAAATTTCGAAGTATGCATATGGAAGAGACTATCATTTTGTTATCAAGGAAAAATTGAGAAACTTACTCGAATTTATTAAAGATAAAACAGGAGATATTAACGGAAGAGTTTTTGTAGATTCTGCTCCTATTCTTGAAAGAGCATGGGCGAAAAAAAGCGGCTTGGGTTGGGTTGGAAAAAATACTAACCTAATTTCTAAACAGCATGGGTCTTTTTTTTTCTTATGTGAAATTATTTTGGATATAAACCTAAATTATGATTATATCGAAACTGATCATTGTGGGTCATGCACAGCCTGTATAGACGCATGTCCCACAGACGCTATATCTGAGCCCTATACTGTTGATGGAAGCAGATGCATTTCTTATTATACTATAGAGCTTAAGGACAAGATGCCTGATTATGCAAAGAACACATATGATGATTGGATTTTTGGATGTGATATTTGTCAAGATGTTTGTCCTTGGAATAGATTTTCTAGAACTCATAATGAACCCCTATTTAATCCAAAAGATGAATTTTTATCTATCAGTAAAAATGACTGGATTGAGATGACAAAAGAAACTTTTAATAAAGTTTTTAAAAACTCTGCTGTGAAGAGAGCTGGCTTTGATGGAATTAAACGAAATATTGAATTTATAAAAAAAAAATAAAACTAAATTTTTTAGATAATTTAGATTATTTTGCTAATCAAAAATATTTTATAATTAAAGAATAATGATTACCCATATAAAAGGAAGATTATCAGAAAAATCTCCAACTAATGTTGTGATTGAAACAAATGGAATTGGATATTGGATAAATATTTCGTTGACTACATTTTCTCAAATACCTGACCAAGAAAATATTAAATTATATACACATCTTCAAATTAAAGAAGACTCTCATTCTCTTTACGGATTTTATACATTGAAGGAAAGAGAGATCTTTAGACTTTTAATTTCTGTTAGTGGTGTTGGAACAAGCACTGCCAGAACTATGCTTTCTTCACTTACCCCAGAACAAGTAATTGATGCAATCTCTTCAAATAATGTTTCAATAGTTCAGTCAGTTAAAGGTATTGGAAGCAAAACAGCACAAAGATTAATTATAGAATTAAGAGATAAAGTGTTAAAAATATATGATATTGATGAAGCTTTTGTTAATTCAAACAATACCACAAGAGAAGAAGCGTTATCTGCTTTAGAGGTTCTTGGAATTAATAAGAAATCTGCAGAGAGATTAGTCGACAAAATAATAAAAGATAATTTAGATATTACTGTAGAGGAAATAATCAAAGAGACTTTGAAAAATATTTAATTTACTTAATGCTAGCTACTTTCAATTTTAAAACCTTTTTGTTAGGATTACTTCCATTATTGTTAGTAATTAAAGTTAGTGCTCAGGAAGTTCAAGCTGACCTAGGTCAAATCAATATTCCTAATCCCTCAAATTATATTGAAAACTATGAGTATGATGCAGCAAGTGATTTATACTATTATAATGTAAAGGTAGGCGAGTATGATATCAGTTATCCTATCATATTAACACCTCAGGAATATCAGGAACTTGTTTTAAAGGAAGATTTAAAAGATTATTATAAATCTAAAATTGATGCTGCTGAAGGAAAAAAAGATGGATCTGAGGAGGGTCAAAGAAATTTAATTCCTGAGATTTATGTTAATTCACAATTGTTTGAATCAATTTTTGGAGGAAATTCAATTCAGGTTGTTCCTCAAGGTTCATTAGAAGTTGATTTAGGAGTTCTTTATACTAAACAGGATAATCCAGCTTTTTCACCAAGGAACAGAAGTAATTTAACATTTGATTTTGATCAAAGAATTGGATTAAGCTTAGTTGGAAAGGTTGGTACTAGAGTACAAGTAAACGCAAATTTTGATACTCAATCTTCATTTGATTTTCAAAATCTATTGAAACTAGAATATGAGCCTACGGAGGATGATATAATTCAAAAAATTGAGGTAGGTAATGTTAGTATGCCGTTAAATAGTTCTCTTATATCTGGAGCTCAAAGTCTTTTTGGGGTAAAGACTGAACTTAAGTTTGGTAAAACCAGAGTAAAAGCCATTTTTTCAGAACAAAAATCTGAATCTAGATCTGTTGTTTCTGAGGGCGGAGGTACAGTTCAGGAGTTTGAATTTCGAGCCTTAGATTATGATGAAAACAGACACTTTTTTTTAAGTCACTATTTTAGAAACAAGTACGACGAATCATTATCAAATTATCCATATATAAATTCCAATGTTCAAATAACAAGAGCTGAGGTTTGGGTAACAAATAGAAATAATCAAATAGATGATGTAAGAAATATATTAGCTTTTCAAGATTTGGGAGAAACTGATAACGCATCTTCATCCGTTAATATTTTTTCACCACCTCAATCATATCCTGATAACTCAAATAATGCTTATGACCCAACTGCAATTGGAGATGCAGGGTCACAATTAACAAATTTAGTAAGAGATATTGCATCGGTTCAATCGGGAATACTTGTCCCTAATGTTAATGAAGGAATTGATTATGGCAAATTGGAAAATGCACAAAAATTAACAGAAAATATAGACTATCAAATTCATCCACAACTTGGATATATTTCTCTAACACAAAAATTAGATAATGATGAGATTCTTGCTGTTGCATTTCAATATACTGTTGGAGATCAGGTGTTTCAAGTCGGTGAATTTGCTAATGATGGAATACAAGCAACCGATGTTTCATTTGAAAATGAAAGTCAAGTTGTAAATTCTAATAATCTGGTTTTAAAATTATTAAAAAGTACAGTCACAAATGTTGAAGAACCTATTTGGGACTTGATGATGAAAAATATATATAATACTGGCGCATTTCAGCTGGATAGAGAGGACTTCAAATTAAATATTTTTTATAAAGAATCATCAGAGTTAAATTATATTTCACCTGTTGAAGGCACCCCTTTTCCTTCTCCAGTTGGAGGTTCTCTCCCAATTCAAGAACAACCCCTATTAAGTTTCTTTAATTTTGACAGGTTAAATTATAATAATGACCCTCAAGTTGGAGGTGATGGTTTTTTTGATTTCGTTCCACAAATTACCGTAATCCAACAATCTGGTAAAATTATATTTACGAAGGCTGAACCTTTTGGAGAGTTTTTATTTGAGTCTTTAAGATTAGATTTTTCAGAGAATTACAATGGTGATCAAAACAATTTAAGTGATTATAACTTAAACCAAAAAAAATATGTATATCATACACTTTATAATTCCACAAAAACAGCTGCAGAGCAGGCTGCAGAAAAAAATAAATTCTTAGTTAAAGGTAAATATAAATCATCTTCTGGAGGTGGAATTCCAATTGGTGCATATAATGTACCAAGAGGATCTGTGACAGTTACTGCAGGTGGTAGAGTTTTAGTTGAAGGAGTTGATTATACAGTTAATTATCAAATGGGAACAGTTCAAATTTTAGATGCTGGATTGCAAGCCTCAAATATCCCCATTAATGTAAGTGTGGAAAATAATGCATTATTTGGTCAACAAACAAAAAGATTTTCTGGAGTAAATATTGAACATCAATTTAGCGATGATTTTATTGTTTCTGGTACATTGCTAAATTTACATGAAAGACCTCTAACACAAAAAGCAAATTTTGGTACAGAACCCATCAATAATACAATATTTGGCTTTGACGGAAATTTTTCTAAAGAAGTCCCTTTATTAACAAGGCTTGTCAATAAACTACCAAACATTGAAACAGATGTTCCTTCAAATTTCTCGCTTAGAGGGGAATTTGCATATCTACTTCCAGGTGCACCTAAAGGAAATAATTTTAATGGTGAAGCTACTTCATATATAGATGATTTTGAAGGAACTCAAAATGTTATTGACTTATTGGCGCCTCAATCTTGGTCAATTGCAAGTAGACCAAAAAACCTTGGTAATATATACTCTGAGGGTGGTGAGGATGATAATGGGATTCAAAATGGTTATGATAGGGCTTTACTTAATTGGTATTCAATAGATCCAATTTTTTATAGCAGTCAGAGACCTTCTGAAATTTCAAATGAGGATTTATCAAACCTATATTCCAGAAGAATATTTATAGATGAAATTTTCCCACAGGTTGATTTAGTTCAAGGTCAAACAACAGTTATTAATTCATTGGATTTAAATTATTATCCAAATCTAAGAGGACCATATAATATGGATCCCTCAGTTTCTGACGGAATAATTGATAATGTTGATGATGCTTGGGCCGGTATAACAAGACAAATAAATACGACCGATTTCGAACAATCTAATGTTGAATATCTGGAATTTTGGTTAATGGATCCTTTTTTAGAAAGTGACCAAAATAATGGTGGTAAACTTACTTTTAACCTTGGAAATATTTCAGAGGACATTATTAAAGATGGAAGAAAGCAATATGAAAATGGTCTTCCTGAAGATGGTGATATAAGTCTTTTACCAACAACGACATGGGGAACAGTTGTGCCTCAAAATCAATCTTTAGTATATGCTTTTTCATCTGTTGGAGATTCAAGAACTAATCAGGATGTTGGTATTGACGGTTATGATGATAATGAAGAGGCTAATGTATTTTCAGACTTTTCAAATTTATCAGATCCTGCAAATGATAATTATAGCTATTTCCTAAATAAACAAGGTAGTATTTTTGAAAGATATATGAGTTATAATGGTTTAGAAGGAAATTCACCCGAAACTATTTCTGATACCGACCGAGGATCCTCAACCTACCCTGATGTTGAAGATATAAACAGAGATAATACAATGAATACTATTGATAGTTATTATGAATACGAACTTGAAATATCTCCAAATTCATTGTCAAATCTAAATAACCCTTATATAATTGACCGAAAAGAAAAAAACGTGAGTTTGCCCAATGGAACTTCCGAGTTGGTAAGATGGTATCAATTCAGAATTCCAGTAAATGAACCCACTAGTTCTATTGGTGGAATTTCAGATTTTAGATCCATTAGATTTATGAGAATGTATTTGACTGAATTTAGTCAAAATACAATTTTTAGATTTGGTACTCTAGAACTTGTTAGAAGTGATTGGAGAAAGTATCAATTAAGTCTTGATGAAGAAATTGACAACAACAATGACACAACAGATTTTTCAGTGGGAATAATTGGTATACAAGAAAATGAAGAAAGTTATGTTTCACCTCCAGGAGTTGAAAGAGAACAGTTTAATAATAATAACACAATCGTAAGGCAGAATGAGCAATCTTTGGTTTTAAATATTTGTGAATTAGAGCCAGAAGATTCGAGAGGTGTCTATAAAAATATTAATGTTGACATGAGACAGTTTAATCGTCTTAGAATGTTTTTACATGCTGAAGATGGGTCATCTCCAGGGTTTACCGATGGAGATATAATAGGATTTGTTAGACTTGGAAATGATCTTTCAGAAAATTATTATCAAATTGAGATTCCTTTACAAGAATCACCCTCTGGTTCATTAGACCCTCAATCAGTATGGCCTGTTGTTAATGAGATAGATTTACCAATAAGTGCGCTAGAAACGATTAAATCTCTTTCGATTCTTAACGGAACATTAGGTTCAGATCAGCCTATTTTTTATAATGTAATAAACGAAGATGTTGACCAAGAACCAGTGAATGAATTTTCACCACTAGATGTTGGACAGCAAAGAATTTCAATTAAAGGAAATCCTAATTTTGGAGATATTAGAACCTTAATGATAGGTGTAAAAAATCCAAGTCAGGATAATATGGATGTTTGTGCAGAAGTTTGGTTTAACGAACTAAGACTTTCTGATATGGATAATGAAGGAGGATGGGCCGCAACATTAGCAGTTGATACAAATATTGCAGATTTTATGAATATTTCAGCTACTGCTAGACAGAGTACTAGTGGGTTTGGTAATATAGAGCAGGGCCCAAGTGAAAGAGACAAAGCAGATAAAAAACAGTATGATATAATTTCTAATATAAATGTTGGTCAGTTATTTCCAAAAAAATGGGGATTAAATATTCCTTTAAATTATGGTCAAGGAGAAGAGTCTATTACACCAGAATTTGATCAGCAATATAGAGATATTACTCTGTCATCGAGAATGGATCAGGCAGAATCACAAGAAGATAAAAAAGCAATTTTAAGACAGTCAGAGGATTATACAAAAAGAAAGAGTTTAAATTTAATTGGTGTTAACAAGCAGAGAACTAATGATGAAAAAACACCAAGATTTTATGATGTAGAAAATCTTACATTCAACTATTCCTATAATGAAGTTAATCACAGAGATTATGAAATTGAAAATATGCTTGATCAAAATGTTAGAGCAGGTGTAAATTATAACTTCAATTTCAACACTGTTAAGCTTGAGCCTTTAAAGAATAATGATTCTATTTTTAACAGTAAATATTTAAAAATATTAAAAGATTTTAATGTTAATTTATTGCCTTCAAGTATCAGTGTTAATACAAATTACATCAGACAATTTAACAAGCAAAAATTTAGAGAGGTTGATTTAACCCAGGATAATATTGGAATTCAAGAATTATTTAGGAGAAACTATTCATTTGATTTTGAATTAGCGATTAGTTATCCAATTTCTGAAAATTTATCTATTGATTATAATATTGGAAATAACAATATTGTTAGAAATTATTTCATTGATGATCAAATTAATGGTGTGCAAGATTCAGAATTAGATGTTTGGGATAGATTCTTTGATATTGGAGATCCAAATAGACAGGTTCAGCAATTTGAAGTTAATTACGACATACCCTTTAATAAAATTCCAACCTTTAATTTTTTAAAAACCACGTATTCCTACACCGGAGATTATCAATGGCAAAAGGGATCTGATCTTTTTGGAAATCTAACTTTAGATGGGCAAACTTATGATCTTGGAAATTCTGTTTCTAACGCAAATACTCACAATATCAATTCTGTATTGGATATGCAGAAGTTTTACAGATACTTAGGTTTGACAAAACTCACTAATAGTTCGGATTCGAAAGGAGTCAGAGGATTTTCTAACAATAATCAAACAAAAAAAACAAACCCTATTTTAAAGTCATTTATTAATTTAATAACCACAGTTAAAAGAATTCAGGTTAATTATTCTGAAAATAATGGATCCTATTTGCCAGGTTTCTTAGACACCCCAGGATTCATAGGATCATTTACACCAACATTTGGATATGTTTTCGGTAGTCAAAAAGATATTAGATATTTAGCAGCAAGAAACGGATGGTTAACCGTTTTCCCAGAATTTAATCAGCAATTTTCAGCTACTAATAATACAAATCTTACATTTTCTGCAAACTTGGTTCCATTAAATGATTTAAAAATTGACTTAACCGGTGGTAGAACATATGCTGAAAATATTACCGAATCATTCAATACTTTCGATACAGATAATGATGGTTTTAGTGACATATATAATCCGTTTATTCAGAACTCAGTTGGTAATTTTAATATTTCAACAGTTTTAATTAAAACAGCTTTTACAAAAAGTGACGAATTTAGTTCTGAGGTATTTGAAACTTTTAAGTCCAACAGGCTAATAATTGCTAGAAGACTTGCAGCTCAGCAAGGGGTTGATTTTACAAATCCAAATAATTTTGAAAATGGTGATTTAAATGGTTTCCCACTTGGTTTTGGAAAAACTAGTCAATCAGTTTTATTACCGTCATTTTTGTCTGCTTATAGTGGCTCAGACGCTAATAAAGTTAGTTTGGGAGCATTTAGAGATGTTCCAATACCAAATTGGACTATTAAATATTCAGGTTTTATGAAAATGAAATGGTTTAGACAAAAGTTTAAAAGATTTTCAATATCACACGGATATAATTCAATGTATACTATCAATCAATTTAGATCAAATTTAGATTATGCTCAGCCTGATTTTAATCTAGATTACAGCCTTCAAAACAATGATGTTTTTGATCAGTCTGACAATTATAAAAACAAAACATTATTTAGTAATATCAATCTTATGGAACAATTTAGTCCATTAATTAAAGTTGATTTAGAAATGAAAAACTCTTTAAAATTGGTTACTGAGATTAGAAAAGATAGATTACTTTCATTGAGTTTTGATAATAATCTATTAACAGAAATTCAGGGTAATGAGTATATTCTTGGATTAGGATATAGAGTTAAAGATCTTCAAATAAGATCTAGACTGGGTGGTTCAAGTCAATTAATTAAGAGTGATTTAAATATGAAAGCTGACTTTTCTGTTAGGAATAATAAAACAATTGTTAGATATTTGGATCTTGAAAATAATCAAGTAACGTCAGGTCAGACTATTTTGAATTTAAAATATTCTGCTGATTACGCGTTTAGTCAAAATTTAACGGGAATATTTTATTTTGACTACTCTTTTTCTGAGTATGCAATTTCCACTGCGTTTCCTCAGACGACGATTAGAGCTGGCTTTACTATGAGATATAATTTTGGAAATTAATAATTAAAAAATGAATATACCTGAAGAGTTAAAATACACCAAAGATCACGAGTGGATATCAATCGAAGGAGATGTTGCTACCGTTGGTATCACAGATTTTGCACAAAGAGAATTAGGAGATATTGTTTATGTAGAAGTTGAGACTGTAGGAGAAACTTTGGAGGCAGACGAAGTTTTTGGAACAGTTGAAGCGGTAAAGACAGTTTCAGATTTATTTCTTCCTGTTTCTGGTGAGATTATAGAATTCAATGAAGAATTAGAAGATACCCCTGAAGATGTTAATGCGGATCCTTACTCAAAGGGTTGGATGATTAAATTGAAGGTTTCAAATATTGGAGACATAGATCAATTATTAGATTCAAACCAGTATAGGGAACTTATTGGGGAATAATTTGTTTAATTTAAGCTCAATAATTTCTTCTCAATTATTAAAAATAAAAATTATTTTTTTTACAAATTATTAGTTACTTTAGCCTAGTTATATTTTTTTATGCAGAACAAAAAAAATCCAAAAGCAGATATCGGAAGAAATAGCTCACTATACTTCGCTGTAGGATTGGCCTTAATGATGTTTTTATCTTATGGAACAATCAATTATAAAGTATACGATAAAGATGCTTTGGGTCTGGATAAAGTAAGTATGGATGCACTTGATGAGGAGGAAGTTCCAATTACTGAACAGGTAAAACCTCCGCCGCCTCCGCCGCCTCCGCCACCTGCTCCTGAGGTTATTGAAATTGTTGAAGATGAAGAAGAAGTTGAGGAAACTATTATAGAATCTACAGAATCAGATGAAGAACTAGAAATAGAAGACATCGAAATAGAAGAAGTAGAAGAAGATGTTGAAGTTCCTTTTGCTGTAATTGAAAATGTTCCTGTTTTTCCTGGTTGTGAAAGAGGGAATAATGAAAAGAAAAGAAAATGTATGTCTGAAAAAATTGCAAAATTTGTTCAGAGAAAATTTAACACTGATTTAGCTGGTGACTTAGGATTGACTGGAAGACAGAGGATTAGTGTGATATTTAAAATAGACAAAAGTGGTAATGTAACCGGTGTAAGAGCCAGAGCACCACACCCAAGGTTAGAAAAGGAAGCTCAGAGAGTTATAAACTTATTACCAAAAATGCAGCCTGGCAAGCAAAGAGGTAAAGCCGTAATCGTTCCTTATTCTCTTCCGATAATTTTCCAAGTTCAGGATTAATATCTTTTTAATGATTTTAAATTAATTAAGGTAGAATAAACCTTATATTTGCAACTAATTTATTAGAAATTTTGTCTACAAATATTTCAATACCCATAATTAAAGAGCTTACAAAATTTAGGCTGACTCTCAGTGTCGTTTTTTCTTCATTTATAAGTTATTTTCTAGGAGCTTCTGAAATAAATTATATTGAACTTTTTTATTTAATTGCGGGTGGTATTCTTATCGTAGGTTCATCAAATATTTTCAATCAAGTAATCGAAAGGGATTTAGATAAGCTTATGAAAAGAACTCAAAATAGACCTTTACCAAAAGAAGAAATAACTCCCAGAACAGCTCTATTTTTAGCTATACTTTCAGCAGTAATTGGATTATTGTTTATGTATCTAATAAATTTAAAAGTTGCAATTCTTGCAGCTACCTCGATATTTCTTTACACAGCTATATATACACCAATGAAATTAGTAAGTCCACTTTCAGTTTTTGTTGGTGCAATTCCAGGAGCTTTTCCTTTTATGATTGGTTGGGTAGCTGCAACAAACGATATTGGGATTGAGGCACTAACTTTATTTTTGATGCAATTTTTTTGGCAGTTTCCACATTTTTGGTCTATTGGTTGGTCACAAAATAGTGATTATGAAAAAGCTGGTTTCAAAATGTTACCGACAGGCAAAAAAGACAAGTCCACCTCGGCACAAATTTTGTTCTATTCTATATGGGCAGTATTGATTTCTATAGTACCTTTTTTTGGGATTACTGGAGAATTAAAACTGAGTGTCATTGGAGTCATTGTCGTTATTGCTTTAGGAGGTCTTTTAATCTATAAGTCATATGTTTTATTTTTAGACGGAAAAAACGACAATGCAAAAAAATTAATGTTAACAAGTGTGATATACCTTACGTTTATACAACTCACATTTTTATTTGATAAAATATTTTGATTATGAGTTCATTAGAAAATAAAAAAAACAGAGCTTTAAAAATGATGTTATGGTTTGGAATTGGATCACTTTTCATGACTTTTGCCGGGCTTACAAGTGCATTTATAGTAAGTAAAAACAGAGAAGATTGGGTTCAAAATTTTGATTTGCCAGATGCTTTTTATTACAGCTTAATTTTTATACTTTCAAGTAGTATAATATTGATTTTTGCCAGGAAATTTTTGCTAAAAAATCAACAAAAAAAAGTTTCGGTCTTATTATTATGTACAATATTATTGGGAACGTTATTTATTATATTTCAATTTATTGGTTTCGGTCAAATAATGAATGATGGATACCATTTTACAGGTCCAACAAGTACAATCAATAGCTCCTTCATTTTTTTAATCGCCTTTGTACATTTAGTTCATGTATTGGTGGCATTAATTGCATTATTTGTAGTTTTTATCAAAAATTTAAAGGGATTATATAATCACGAAAATTATACTGGTTTTGATCTTGCTTCAATTTTTTGGCATTTTGTAGACATTTTATGGATTTACCTGTTTATATTTTTGGTTTTCTTCGGTTAAAATAATTATTTTTGTACCTCATTAAATTAAACTATGGGATCTACAGTTAGCAGAACTTCAAATGAAGAGCTTTGGAACGGAGGGAATAAACCCCTAAACGCATCATATGGAAAAATGATGATGTGGTTTTTCATTGTTTCTGATGCATTAACTTTTTCAGGATTTATTGTATCCTACGGATTTGCAAGATTTAAATATGCAAATTCTTGGCCAATAGCTGATGAAGTTTTTACTCACGTTCCTTTTATGCATGGTCAAGAACTGCCTATGATTTATGTTGCTTTTATGACATTTGTTCTTATTATGTCATCTGTTACTATGGTGCTTGCTGTCGATGCTGGTCATAAAATGAATAAAGCAAAGGTTACTTTCTACATGTTTTTAACAATTATTGGAGGTATCATCTTTGTTGGTTCACAAGCATGGGAATGGGCTACTTTTATCAAAGGAGATTATGGTGCAGTTAAAACAAAAGGTGGAAATATACTTCAGTTTTTAGATTCTGAAACTTCTAAGAGAGTTGCTGTCAGTGATTTTGCTTTTATTTATTCAAGCTCAAGAGATCAACATGAAAAATATAATGGAATTTGGTATAGAGATGAAGGCACTTTACCATCTTATTCTGTAGAGGAGGTAATCGCCGGAATGGAAGCTTCTCCAAATATTGTAATCAGAACTCAAAATTTAGATGAGCACGGCCATAAAACAGTTCTTTCAAGGGAAGAATCTTTAGATATTTTAAAATCAACAGGTGTTTCTGTTGTTAACGGAGCAAATCTTATCGAAAATGAATATGGAGTTCCTTTATTTGCTAATTTCTTTTTCTTTATAACTGGTTTTCATGGTTTTCACGTTTTTTCAGGTATTGTTCTTAATATCATTATTTTCTTTAATGTTATTGTTGGAACCTATGAAAAAAGAAAAAGCTATGAAATGGTAGAAAAAGTTGGTCTTTATTGGCATTTTGTAGATTTAGTTTGGGTTTTTGTTTTCACATTTTTCTATTTAGTATAATAATATGGCTGAACACGCACACAAGTTGGAAATTTTTAGAGGACTTATAAAATTTAAGTCTAATACACAGAAAATAATTGGTGTTTTAATACTTCTTTCAATAGTTACTTTAGTTGAGGTTGTATTAGGGATTTATAAGCCAGCTGCTTTAAATGAGTACTTTTTAAATCTTAAACTTTTAAATTGGGTATTTATAATACTTACCATCGTTAAAGCATATTATATTACTTGGGATTTCATGCACATGCGTGATGAAACTTCAATCCTCAGAAGAGTTGTTGTATGGACAGCTGTTTTTCTAATTCTTTATCTGACATTTATTTTAATTCAAGAAGGTGGATATATTTTTGATGTATATGACGATGCATCTAATTATATCAAAACAGATTTTTAATTTTTAATTGAATCGTGACTAATTCTTTTTATAGAAAATGGATAATCCTGGGAATTCTTTTTTTATTGCCAGTTATTTTTTTACTATTTCTATATCCGTCCACCCACAATTATAACACTCTGGATATCGTTAATGAGGATATTAAAGAAATAGATTTTTTAAATTTTATTGATGAGAGCGAAACAACTCTTGAAGAAAATATAACAATTCTCAATTTTTTAGGAAATAAACCTCTTGAAAACATTACAGGAGCCATGAACCTTAAAGAATTGGTTTATGATAAGTTTAAAGGTTTCAAAAAATTTCAGATTATCACTATTAGTAATACAAACTCTGAAAATTCATTAAAAAATGTAAAAAAGGAGTTAATAAAATCGGATGAACTAAAATATTGGTTTTTTGCAACAGCCAGTGACGAAAAAATAAAAGAAATTTATAATTCACTTAGATCATCTTCCCAATTAGATTCTTCAAATTATACAAGTCAGGTTTTTATAGTTGATAAACAAAGGAATCAAAGAGGTAGAATTGATGATCGTAATGATGATGAGATTGAAAATAATATCAATTTATTTGGTTTATATTCTTATAATTCTGTGATAGTTTCTGAAATAAAGAAAAAAATGAATGATGATATTCGAATTTTATTTACAGAATATAGGCAAAAAAGAAAAGGAAATTTCAATTCTAATATTAGACGAATAAGTAATTTGGATGGAAATGATGAATAAAAGAAATATTTTAATAGGTATAGTAATTATAGTTTTTGGTTTGGTTTTTGTTCCAAGAGTTATTGATCGAGTAAAGAATAACGACATTTCTCGAAGTGAAAGCAGGAGCCTAAAGCTTGATAATTTTGAAAAAAACATCGAGTCACTCCCTTATTTATTGATAAATAACGAAAGAAAAATGGTTCCTGAATTTAAATTTATTAATCAAAATGGAGAACTTATTTCTAATAGTGATTATCTCGGCAAAGTTTATATTGTCGAATTCTTTTTTACAACATGTACCACAATTTGCCCTATAATGAATACAAATTTAGTTCATATTCAAAATAGTTTTACTGCTTTTCCTGAATTTGGTATAGCATCGTTTTCTATTAACCCCGAGTATGATACAGTAGAAGTTTTGAATCAGTATGCAAATGATAATGGGATTGTAAATTCTAATTGGAATCTAATGACAGGCAACAGAGACGATATTTATAAGCTTGCAAATGATGGATTCAATCTTTACACTGCTGCAAGTACAGAATTTGTTGATGGTTTTGAACATTCTGGATACTTTGCATTGGTAGATAAAAATGGATATATAAGATGTAGAAATGATCAATTTGGAAACCCTAAAATCTATTATAAAGGATCTGTAAATTTTCAAGAAAAATTAGATTCTAATGGTGAGTCTGAGGAAATTACAGTTTTGAAAGAAGATCTCTTAAAATTATTAAGCGAATAAAATGAGTTCAGATAAAGTAAAATTATATAACAGACTTACACTAATAGTATCATTTATTGTGCCCACACTAGTAGCATTATTACTCTTTTTAAAGTGGAATGCAGACAAGCTAATATTTGATTTAAGATCGCCCAATTTTGAACCAATCGTATTGTTGGAAAATTTACCATTTGCAGAACCATTAAAATTTTTACCTCCGATTTATGCAACAACTAATGGGATTACTGCTATTCTTTTAATTTTTGCAGTGATTGCTATAAAAAATGGAAACAGAAAATTACATGAAAGATTGATTAAAATATGTATTGCTCTATCATTGTTGTTTCTTGTTTTGTACATTGCTTATCATATTACAACAGACCCCACATCATTTGGAGGAGAGGGGTTAATTAAATATTTGTACTATTTCATTTTAATTACACATATACTACTTTCGATTACTGTAATTCCTTTTGTACTATTTTCATATATAAGAGCAATAACTGGTGATTTTGTAAAACATAAAAAAATTGCAAAAATTACATTCCCCATATGGCTCTATGTAGCTGTTACAGGTGTTGTAGTTTATCTGATGATAGCTCCATACTATATTTGATGAAAAATAAATTATTAATATTATTATTTTTTCTACTCAATGATTTCATTTATGCTCAATGTGCGATGTGCAGAGCTGTACTTGAAAGTAGTGAAAATGAAGGTATGGCAGAAGGTATTAATAACGGCATAGTGTATTTGGCTTTTCTACCTTATCTATTGGTTTTTTTTATGATTTTTTTCGTCTATAAAAAATTTAAAAAATAGACTTTTAATTTCTTATAATTTCCCTTAACATTTCTCTTGTTCCTTTTAACAACTAATTAACAAGAATTCGTATTCTTTTTATTAACCTTTGCAAATACAAATTAGAGATTAAAATGTTAAAAATAGACAAACTTCATAAGTCTTATAAAATGGGAGACTCAAGTCTTCACGTTCTTAAAGGAATTAATCTTAATGTTAATAAAGGGGAAATGGTTGCTATTATGGGTTCTTCTGGATCTGGAAAATCTACTTTGCTAAACATTATTGGAATACTTGATGAACTTGACTCTGGAGAATACACATTAGATGGTATTGAAATTAAAGATTTAACAGAAAAGAAAGCTGCGCAATACAGAAATAAGTTTCTAGGGTTTGTCTTTCAATCTTTTAACCTAATAAATTTTAAAAATGCCTTAGAAAATGTTGCTTTGCCTTTGTACTATCAGGGATTAAAAAGGAAGGAAAGACAAGAAAAAGCCATGTTTCATCTTGAAAAAGTTGGACTCGCTGGTTGGGCTAAACATTTACCAAATGAACTTTCTGGTGGACAAAAGCAAAGAGTTGCAATAGCTAGAGCATTAGCTGCGGAACCTAAATTACTACTTGCTGATGAACCAACTGGAGCACTAGATTCAGCTACTTCTCATGAAATAATGCAATTTTTACAGCAATTAAATGATGAAGGAAAAACAATATTAATTGTAACACATGAGGAGGATATTTCGCTAATGTGTAAAAGAATTGTAAGATTGAAAGATGGAGTTATTTTAGAGGATAAAAAAATAAAACAAAACAGGTTAATATAATGCTAGATTTTGGTCTATTTAGAGAAATATTTCAAAGTTTAAATAAAAATAAACTTAGGACATTACTTTCAGGTTTCACAGTAGCCTTTGCCATTATGTTATTTACAATTTTATTTGGAATAGCCAACGGATTTCAAAATACCTTTAACAATGAGTTTAACGGAGATGCAAACAACTCAATATTCATATATTCTGGGCGCACCTCCAAAGCAGTTGA
>Ga0208127_1000160_pt1 | contig 33978 bp, 29 predicted proteins | sample ETNtaG_6_FD_185751 | JGI IMG/M metagenome (GOLD analysis project Ga0208127, IMG submission 185751) | Marine microbial and viral communities from oxygen minimum zone, Eastern Pacific Ocean - ETNP201306SV45 (SPAdes) (version 2) | ecosystem: Environmental > Aquatic > Marine > Oceanic ... | reverse complement strand
GAGCGAGCTATCGCAATCAGCTCGCTCAACCCTTCAATTGATTTCAAGAACTCGTTTATTTTGCTTGGCTGTGCCAACAACTGAATAATCGTCAGCCCATCCTTTTCATTAATTATCTCGGCAGAGTAATCATAAAAAACTGTTTTAATTGAATCGAGACAATCTCCAGAAATCCTGAGCTTAACCATAATCAGCTCGCTCTCAATATGATCCATTGGTGTGATATCTAGAACATCAATGACATCAATTAATTTATAGAGTTGCTTAATAATTTGATCCATCTGCTCATCACTCACATCAGTGACAAGCGTTAACCTTGAAATCATTGAATCTTTTGTAGGCGCTACACTCAATGAGTCGATGTTGAAACCTCTGGTTGAAAACATCGATGACACCCGTGTCAATGCACCGGATTCATTCTGTACCAAAATTGCAATTGTGTGCTTCATTTCATTGATTGAATTAAATTTTCTATGATGAGGTGAATTGTACATACTAATGCTAAGAAATGAAGATAGTTATGATTATTACTTTTCACTTATCTTTGTAGTATGGTGTCATCCTTAAAAAAATAAGAGTGATGATTTAGATCTTACTCATTAAGTGATTAAATATAAAAAAATGAAAACAGGCTCAGAAATAATAGTCGATGTTCTTGCAGAAGAAGGAGTTGAAACCATCTTTGGTTACAGCGGTGGAGCTATATTGCCAACCTATGATGAGGTCTTTAAGTATAATGAGGCCAATCCAGAAAATACGATGCCATTGATCGTTCCATCTAATGAGCAAGGTGCTGGTTTTATGGCATCAGGTTACGCACGATCAACTGGTAAACCAGGAGTGGTGATGGTGACATCAGGACCAGGTGCAACCAATACTGTTACTCCAGTCAGAGATGCGATGGCTGATTCTATTCCATTGGTCATAATATGTGGACAGGTCAGTAGACAGGCAATTGGAAGCGATGCCTTCCAAGAGGCGCCAGTAAGCAGTGTCATGGGATCCGTTGCCAAACATGTTTTTCTGGTAACCGATGAGAAAAAGTTGGCTGCAACATTAAGTGCTGCCTTTGAAGTTGCCAAATCTGGAAGACCAGGGCCTGTGGTCGTCGATATTCCAAAGGATGTTCAAACTGCTGAAATATCTGAAGAAGATTTTGAGGATGCCAATATCTCTGCTTATGCCAATAGAATACAAACCATTGAAGAATCGCGTCTAACTGAAAAAGAATCATCCGATTTTTTTGCTCATCTAATGAATTCAAAGAAACCACTTATTTATTTTGGTGGAGGGGTTATTTCTGCAAATGCATCAGAAGAACTCCGAGAGTTTGTTGAATGCTTTAATCTACCCGTGGTATCAACTTTGATGGGCTTGGGTGCGGTTGATACTCAACACAGTTCTTCGCTTCATATGTTGGGCATGCATGGAACCCCTTATGCAAACTATGCTGTCCAAGAATCTGACTTCTTGATCGCAATCGGTTCTCGATTTGATGATCGCGTTGCAGGTGTTCCTGAGAAATTTGCACCCAATGCTAAAGTGATTGCCCATTTTGATGTTGATCCGTCTGAAATTAATAAAGTTAAGAATGCAGCGTGGTCGCATCTTGGAGTTCTATCAACGGCATTAAAAGATCTAATGAAGTATGCAAAAAACCATGATCTTGAGTTGAATTTTGAGGATTGGGTCAATCACACTCATGATCTAAAGGAAAAATATCCTCTTAACTTTAATCGATCATCTGAACTCATTCAGCCTGAACATGTGATTGAGTGTATCAATAAGATTACAAAGGGAAATGCAATTGTCACCACCGGTGTGGGTCAACACCAAATGTGGGCAGCCCAATATTTTGACTTCAAGGAACCCAGACTTTGGCTCACATCTGGAAGCATGGGAACAATGGGGTTTGGCATACCTGCTGCGATCGGTGCTCAATTTGCACATCCAGAAAAAACAGTGATAGACATTGATGGTGATGGCAGCATAAGAATGAATCTTGGAGACCTAGAAACCATAACAAACTATGACTTACCAGTTAAAGTATTGCTTCTCAATAACTCGGGTGATGGGATGGTTAAGCAATGGCAAAAACTGTATTACGGTGGTCGCTTATCAGCAAGTGACAAAACACTTCACACAAAAGACTTTGTCATGTCAGCAAAATCAGATGGCTTTCAATTTGCAGAAAAATTGACCGATCAATCAAAAATAGAAGAAACGATTGAACGATTCATCAATTTTGAAAAAGCGGCATTTCTAGAAGTTGTGATTGATCCTGATGCAATGGTTTTTCCTATGATCGGACCAGGAATGTCATATGATCAAATGATCACTGGACCATTTATGAAAGGCAAAGATCCCGATCCTGAGATTGATGGAAACGATCCAAAGTCAATGTTTTGAGACTATCGCTCACCCATGGCATTGATGTCATGTGTTTCACCATGCTGAGCATAGAGTACTTTTTTCCTGAAGAATCTAAGCATACCCATTTCACCCATTCTTGATGCGCCAATGCCAGAATATTTAAACCAGTTTTTTTCACCATCAAAAACATAAGTTGTCGCGCCACAATCTTGGAGCGTAACAGCACCTGCATCAATATGTTTTGCAATATTTGTGGATTCTTCGTGACTTCCACCTAAAACTGCAGCTGAAAGACCATAGACTGTGTCATTTGCTAGATCAATTGCTTCCTCGATCTTCTCATACGTCATTACAGGAATTACAGGGCCGAATGTCTCTTCAGTCATCACTTTCATTGAGTGATCAACATCCCTAATGACAGTGGGTTTAACCCATTTTCCACCGCCATGATTCTCAATTTCGCCCCCCGTTAGTATTGTTGCGCCCTTTTCTTTTGCATCATCAAAATGATCTGCGATGATGTCAGCCTGCTTGTCAAAAATAAGGGGGCCAATATGTCCTTCCCTAACATCTGGATAATTAAGCGTTACCTTGCTTGCTTGATCAGCCAATGATTCAGTAAATTGATCTGCAATTGATTGATGAACATAGACCCTTTCTATCGATTGACAAGCTTGTCCAGTGGCCTGAACAGATGCTCTTAGAATGATACGTGCAGAATCGATAGGATCAGCATTTTCAGTGACGATCACAGGATCTTTGCCGCCCAATTCCGCATAGACAGGTATGAAGTTTCTTGCCCCACTTTCATAGACCAGTTTTCCTGTTTTTACACTGCCGGTAAAGCAAAGTGCATCAACGTTATCGATTAAGTCTTGCCCAGTTTGCCCTCCTCCTTGAACGAATCGGCATACCTTGTGAAGCTCAGGTATTTTCTCAATAATTTCTTGTATTGGTTTTATGAATCTGGGTGTAATCTCGCTGGGCTTAATAATCACGGTAGAGCCCGCCATGAGCGCGGGTATTAAATCAATCAGTGTAATTAAGAATGGGAAATTCCAAGGACCGATGATACCCACAACCTCAAATGCTTTATATTGATGGGTATAGGTGACTGTTGGAACTGATGACTGCAGTGGTTCTTGCTCTGCAAAAACTTTATTTCCAATTGCTCTCCAGCCAGGAACCATCTTTGATAATTGTGCGACTTCACCAGTACAAATAAAATATCGCCCTGTGTCTGCGATCAATGCATCCAAAAGTTCATCACTTTCAGCAACCATTTTGGCCCATTGATCCAGTACATCTGCTCTCTCATCGATAGTTTTTGCAGCCCAGTCGGCTTGATTCTCTCTTAACTCATTAACGATGCTTGAAATTTCATCGGCTGATGTTGCTTCAAAACTGTAATCATTCTCTCCTGTTCTAGGATTTCTTACCTGTATTGTGCTCATGTTCTGGCTCACCTTAGGACTATTGTCAAAAAACCATCATAAGATACGATTTATAAAAAGATACATCAATCATTAATTAATAAGATTCAAATGACGTTCTTTGGAAATATTTCCTCCACTTAAAACCACGACAATGCTTTCATCCTGATCAACTGCTTTTTGATTGATTGCTGAGAGTGCAGCAGCCAGTGATGCCGCTCCACCTGGCTCAACAATAATTCCAAATTCATCAAATACTAAACTCATTGCTTCGATCACTTGCTGGTCTGTGACCGTATCAATTGAAGTGATCAGTGATTGATTGATCTTAAATGTGATCTCACCCGGCGTTTCAGCCATCAATGAATCACAAAGCGTATCAGGCTGAATCTTGATTCGCTCTCTTTTTCCGGAGGCAATTGATTTCTGGGTATCATTAAGAGATTCAGGCTCAACTCCAACAATTACAACATCTGGATTAAACAGATTGAGTGCAGATGACGAGCCAGCAATAAGGCCGCCTCCTCCAACTGGACAATAAAAATGATCCAATGTCTGACCAATATTTGCCATTTGGTGAAATGCTTCCATGCCAACAGTTCCCTGTCCACATATGACATCATGGTGATCATAAGCAGGAATTAAAAATGCGCCACTTTCATTTGATAACTCTTTTGCAATCTCCTCTCGAGATTCATTATAACGATCATAAAAGACGACCTTTGCTCCCAGTGCGATGGTATTGCCGATCTTCGAATCTGGTGCGTCACTTGGCATGACAATGGTTGCTTTCACATTCTGATGTTTTGCAGCAAGTGCGACACCCTGGGCATGATTGCCTGAGGAAAACGCGACCACATCCCGTTTGTCTCCAGCAATAAACTCTTGGTGCATACAATAATAGGCGCCCCTTAATTTAAAAGACCCAGTATGCTGAAGGCACTCTGCTTTCAAATATAGATTGAAACCGAGTTTCTCATTCAAGTTTTTTGACCAAAGCAATGGGGTTTGCTTGATGATTCCTGATAAGACTTCCGCTGCATTAAAAAAATTTTTCTTCTGATACATACACTTGATTCATTTCTGATTGTAAGATGTCACTAAGGCTAAAGTAATTCAAGCAGAGGTAAAATAAAATGGAAACTTACATCGTCACTATTTATGCCAAAGAAGATCATGCTTCAGATGTACAGCAGTATTATCAGGACTTACAAAATATGTATGAAGAAGCACCTGGTTTTATTTCACGAAAAATATTTAGAGCCAAAACCGGTGCGATGGAACAAGCAGTGAGGGCCACTTATTCAGAAGAAGAGCTTGCTAATGCCCCAGAAGAAGATCATGACCATGGAGAACATTTTGTAATGATCGAGGAATGGGAAAGTGTTCAAGATAGAATTAATTTTGGAAGAAGCATGAGCAAGGAACATCACTTAAAGGTCATTCCTTATCTTTTGCCAAATCACTCCCATGAATTTTATGAAGCCATTTAAGCCAAGATATTGTCTATTTTCTTTGCACAGATAAAATCATTCTCAGATAGCCCACCGATTGCATGAGTTGTGTATAGCACGGTGCAAGATCCATAACTCACAGTTAAGTCTGGGTGATGATCCTCAGACTCTGCGATCCATGCCACAGCATTAACGAATGAAATGGTTTTGTTATAGCCATCGAACTTAAACTCTCTAGAAATTGATTTGAAATCTTCTGCTATTGCCCATTGAGCATCAATGGCTTTTGCAATCTGTGTTGCTGCGTCCTGATCGAGTGGATCAACGCCTCCCTCACAAGGCACGCAGTGTTTTTTTTCTAATTCTTCAGTATCCATTATTCATCTCCTTATAAAGTTGGTAAGGCCACAAAAGTACCTCCATTCTGCTCTGAAAGCTTCCGCATCAGATGTGCAAATTTGGCTCCGTTTGATGTCCCTGTCTGAGTCGGAAAACCTATTCCATGTATTCTGACCAATCGATTGCCAAATCGATCTGCTTTATTGATCTGTGCAACATAACGACATACCGCCTCGACTGAACCACGAGAGAAATCATCTCCAAAGACATAAATACTGATCTTTCGCTCAGGAGTATAGAAAGTATTGATTGCTTCAGTGATGCCCTCTACAGGACTGGAATCACTCGGTGGATTCCAAAATCTCAGAGTCCGAGTTATGTTCCTTCTGATTTCGCTGGAATCAGGGATCCATTTGCCAGCATAAGATGAAAACATATAATCTCCTTCGTCATTGAGAACCTGTATACCCTTAATCTCAGGATACACTGCCAAAGTCTCTGATACTTTTTCAATAACTAAATTCCATGGCCCCTGAAACATACTGCCAGATGTATCGATGACAAAAATGATGTACTCACTGTCAACTGGTATTCCACCCACAGTACCATCATCTAAAGGATCATAGTCCACCAGTAATCTTTTCATTTCTTCAGTCAATTCTTGTTTAGCTGCAAGCAGATTATTAAGGACTCCATCTGAATCTTTGGCCATTGATTGACTGGCTTTAAATTCAGCTTCCAAAGATGAAACATCTCCACTGAGTTTATTCTTTCTTTCACTGTTATCAGAAATTTGTTCCTCTAAATCCACCATCTCCTCATTCAGAACTGTCGACTCACCTTTGAGCTCATTGAGCTGCCTCTCAAGCTCTACTACAAGTTCTTCCATATTCACCTTGCTCTCTTGAATACTGATTGGTTCGTATATCTTGGTAATGACCAGAAGAAGGATCACTGCTCCAAAACCACAACACACCACGTCTAGAAAAGACAGGTTAAAGGTTTCCATATTTCGCCGCTTCCTCATTATGGCCAATCACTCGCTGGAGCCATAAAGCTTCCTCTTGATCTGATTGCTAAACGCCAATATGCCTCAGCAGCAAAAGGATCTCCATCAATTGGAAACAGGAGAACATTAACAGGAACCGGTGGTAATTCTCTCAATGCTTGCTCAAAGAAACTCAATCTTTGTTCTGGCCTGATCATTTCTCGAATTGGCTTTCTTTTCCCTTGGGTCGGCAAACCATCAGTTATTAAGAATATATTATCTGGTCTCGGTGATAATTGATTGATCTGACTGAAAGCATTCACAAGACTTGTTCCTTTGTCTGGAACGACTGATTTTAAGTCCTGAATAGCAGCATCGATCTCGTTCCCATCCTTGACTTCAATCCAATTACCATCTGATCCAGAAATAATTGTTTGAGCATCCTCATTGAAAGCATAGATTTGAAATTTTGTGCCAGGTTTCAACCTAGTGGTTAGCCAGTCAACACTATTGACTACCTGCCTCCATTTGGGGGCCTTGACTTTCATTTGATCAGACATATTCCGATAACGAATGACATTTACATAAGTCCTGCCAAGCATGCTTGTAGATGCATCAACTAGAAAGAGAACATGATCTCCACCAAGTTTCAGTTCTGTAAGGTACTGACGCTCTCCATCGCCATCAAAGCTCCTCAATGCGTCTCCTGGATTACTGCTGGCTCTTTCCATCTGTGACATCATGCGTTTATTTGCTTCCTCCAACTGTTTCACATCGGATTGAAGTTGATTGATATCAGCCACAGAAGCAACTGAATTATTTTCTAGGAATTGAATCTCTCTGAGAAGATCTTCAATCTTCTTGGCTAAGTCAGAGACACTTCCTTGAATGATTGCATTCTCAGAGTCCATCTGATCAATGGTATTTTTAAGCACCACCAGTCTTTTTTGTTCGTCAAAGATTCTTTCTTCTAAAAGTTGGCTCTCCGCTTGAAGCTCAACATTGGCTTGTTCACTTCTCGTCTTGGATTGCGTATTTATGATCATAAAAAACAGAATCACTGCTCCGAATCCACATGAGATCACATCTAAGAAAGAGAGATTAAATACGTTGAACTGTCTTCTAGCCATGAATCAAGAAGTCATTCACCTTTTAGATGAGTGATTAAATTTTCATCGCAGTAGGTTTCTGTTTCAAAGATTTGCCTCTCTTGAAGCAATTGAAGCTGATGCACCATAAACATAATGACAATGCTGATCAGCAGGGCGATGAAGGTCGAGTTAAAGGCAACACCCAAATTCTGTGTAACACCACTGATATCTCCATCAACCGCTCTATGCGCCAATGAAAGTGCAGCTCCAATTCCTCTCACAGTACCGATGAATCCAATTGAAGGAATTGCCCAAGCAATGTATCTGATCATCGAAAGCTCAGATTCTAGCCTCTCAGCCTCAGACTCAACCATTGTATGTGTTGCGGTTGATACGTCTTGAACATTCTTAGTTGTGGTAAAGCGTTTCAATCCATTGATCAAAGTTCTGGTTAAGAATAACCCTTTTTTTGAATCATCCAACCCTTCTAACTGCCTAAGATAATCTGATGCAGAATTAGGATTGATGCTTTCTCCTATGCGAATGGGAATGAGATCTTCCCTCAACAAACGTCGCTCATTGATCGAGGCATTTGCTTTGATTGCCATGATTGCAAAGGCCCATAGCATCAGTATGAAACAAGCCTCTTGCTCAAAGTCTCTTACGATCACATAGAATGATCGTTCAGGTACATAATTCACATCTTGCTCGATCATGATCTGTTGTTCTTTTATGATTTCCTTTGCTTCTGGTCTTATCAATGAAACATAAGTCGCATGCACCAATATTATTGATACGATCAATGCAAGCGCTTGATATAAAAATTCCTTCGATAAATTGTTTCCATTCATGACTATCTCCTAAATATCAGATGGGAAGCTCACTGCAACATCAGCAGACAATGGCTCCGAGGGAACAAATTCCTCCAATGATTCCTCTTCATATGCCTCTTGAATTTTGGCCAATTCCTTTTCAAGTTCTCTATCAATTTCTTCTTGTGATTTTGTCTCACTGTCTAATTCTTGTGCATCCGATGAAGTCATGCCTAAAAATAGTGAGGACCCTATAATCAAAAAAAGTAATGATTTAATTGTTGTTTTCATCTTTTTCATTCTCTAGATCAGTATACCTTGCGATTCTAAATCCAACATCCAATCTTCCCTGAGTTCCATAATCTCTATAAGCAAAGCGAAGCTTTGTGAGTGATGAGTCTCTCCAGCTCGATCCTTTGATCACTCTTGCAGTCCCTTCAGATGGGCCCAAGGGATCTTTTTCTACCAATCTGAGTTGACGTGTTGGCACAGCATAATAATCTGAAACCCACTCGGCGACATTACCACCCAAATCATACACCCCTATCATATTCGGGTAGAATCTACCTGAAGGTGCAGTGACAGGATAGCCATCCCAGTAATCATTGAGGACATTTGTCAAAAGACTTTCTGTAGATTCATCTGCATAATTTCCACTTTCTTCTACAGGTGGCATGCTATCACCCCATGGATATCTCTGCTCTCCAGCTCCACCATTGTATCTAGAAACCCATTCCCATTCGGCTTCAGTTGGTAATCTATATCCATTCGTAATTGGCTTTTTAAGTTGATATTGACCATCAATGTTTTCATAAGCAGGCATCAAAGATTCCTTTTTACTCAACCAGTTGCAATAGGCTGCAGCATCCGACCAGCTGACCATTACAGTGGGATGCATTCCGTTTGAAAGTTCTCTGAACATTTCAGCACCAGATGTGTGCTTTGGCTTGAAAGCTCTGAACTCATTATTCGTCACTTCCTTTATTCCAATATAGAAAGGCTTGGTGATCTCAACCAATCTTTCGTTCTCATTTGATAGCCTTCCCTGAGAACGCCTAGGCGTTCCCATAACGAGAGAACCGGGTAAGATTAATTTCATTTCTTGAGATTGAGAGGTCGTCAAAGTCTTTGGAATCGCAGCGAGAACCGTTTGCTCCTCGTTAAGAAGTATTACTTCAATCTTTTGAGGGTAGTTCGGATTAGGGGTCATCTTAATCTCTTGAGTAACCAGACCATCCATCTTTACTTTTATTGTCTGTTCTTCGCTGATCATTTCGATATCAAAAGGAATCACGCCAATCAAATCATCCGATCGATAGACTTTTGCTCCACCGGTACCAACAAAAGAAACTTGGCCTAGAACTTCCTCAAGGAGATAATCAAAAGTCTCACTGTCTTTACCATCTGATGACAAGCTTTCGATGGTATTCAAACTCACTTGATTATTGATGTCTTTGTAACCAGGTTTACTTATCAATATTTCATGTTCAACCAATGGTTCGAGCATGATTTCTATCGGTGTCAAACCTCGATACTCAGCATTGATGTTGACAGAAGCACCCTCTGGCTGGGTTGCAATCTTTAGCGGCACATCCAGTCTTGAAAGTATCAGTGAGTCAAGCGAGATTGAATCCTGAGCAACGACATCTAAGTCAATCTCATAATCTTTGTACCCTGACTTCTTTAGAGAAAGTGTATTTTTTCCCTGAATAAGTTGGACAGTAGATGGTGTTTTTCCCAATTTTTGATTGCCATTAAAGATGCTGACATCATCTGGTTCTGTGCTAATAATGACATCTGCCCATGCAGGATCAAGATCGAAAGAATACTCTTGAATCTCTCCTTTTCCATTCACGAATATTTCTTTATTTATTGCGAAGTATTTCTCAAATTGAAGCTCTATCTTACGATTGCCGGCAGGAACGAAAATCTCTGGTGTTGTTTTGCTGACCTCTGAATCATCTATATAGAGATCAAAGTCAGCACCTGGGTTTGTGATAAATATGATCTTTCCAGGCAGTCTTCTCAAATCAAACATGCGATCCTGAGACTCATTGTCATCGATGATCAAATTTTCTTTCTCCACAGAAACATAACCTTCATTTGAGATACTGATCTCATATTCACCGCTTCTCAGAAGATATCGCCCACCTATTTTAAAAGCAGGAAATAACCCTCCATCGATGTTTATGTCTGAATTTTGAGCGATTAATTCCCCATTTAAATCATCAAAAACATCAATTTTTACAGCTTTTGCTGTGAAAAAGTAAAAAGAGAAATAAAGCACAATTAAAGCGATAGAGAATGCGATGTATCTGATGGTTTGGTTCTCAAATATTCCCTTGGATTGTCTTTTCTCAAAAATGGTTGGCTGTTCGCCGCTGATATCATTCACTGAAATCAGAAGGTCTTTCTCATGGTGCCTAAATTGAATGACTGCGTTGTTGATCTTTAATTGATCATCGCTCTCAATCCAATGACTGCCCTTTAATCTATTTCCATTCATCGAAGCATCAACGGATTGGCTGGTGATTTGTAAAAGGTATTTGTCGCCAATTCGATCAATGGTTGCAGACAAGCCTTCAGCCAAAGAACCTGAAATCAATATTTCAGAATTAAGATCAGTTCCAATCCTAATTGGAAAATCATTTTGCTCAATCGTCTTAGATTGATTCCCGTTTTGAATAATAATTTGACTCATATTTTCTTATTGCAAATAATCTTGACTCGCTGATTCTGCTTATTGGGATCCACTCTGAATCTTATGGTTTCATCTTTGAATCCTTTTCTGCTTCCTCTCGCAGTATAAATTCCCGGTCTGAGCGAAACTATCTTTTGTTGAAATGTGCCCATTTGATCAACTTTAAATATGGTGACTTCAGTGAATTGATCGGATTCAAAAATCACTTCTATTGGGATCAGTGCTATTTGAATCAACGAATCAAGCTTTTGAATGGATTCTTCCATCTTCGGCCCAATGCGCTCGATTGACTTTGCAGTTTCCAATAGGGCTTGAGCCTGACCCAAAACTTTGTTGTCATTATAAGCATCACTCCTTGCGATGATTGATTTCATTTCTGCTTCTAACAAAATCCTTGATTCGACCCTACTGAGACTTTCTTTGACCTCTTCGAGATTCGCATCAATGACCAGAATTTCTTGGTAAAAACCCTTTGCTTGATTCCACTCTTCATTGACTTCTGCAATCAATCCCTTGTATTTAAGTGATTTTGTCAGACTTGCAATTCTCTTTAGATTGAGTTCATCGAGCGCCTGCAAAGCCTCTTCTGAGTTTGGTCGAATCGATAGAGCTTGATCAAATAAACTCTCTGCTTCATCAAAAGACTCATCATTTAAAGATCGATAACCTTTTGATAATGATTCCTGAAACAGATTGTCTGCATATGATTGCTTTGATTGAGCCAATCCATTGATTGCAGGTTCCCAATCGGGATCGATCAATAAAGCATCTTCAAATGACTGAATGGCAGGCTCATAGCTCCCCATTGCAAACTCAGTTTGGCCCCTTTGAGTTCTCTCCAAAACCTGATCGAGTTTCAGTGCCCTATCCAAGCCCAATTTTGCCTCAATGTTATTCCCATCGATTGCCAGTGCAATTTCAAAATTTGCAATCGCATCATTTTCATTGCCACTGAGAATTGATGATTGTCCCATCTTAAGCGCATTTGTTAAGACATCAGGAATCGAGATCTCCAAATCTGAAAGCATTTGTAGGGCCTCTCGATATCGACCTGCTGAGAGATCGTATTGCTGTTCTATGAATGCAGAATCACCCTCTTGCTGAACAATGAGCACATCCTCCCATTTTTCCATTCCCCAAAAGAGAATACCTTGAAGCTTCAGAGACTCGATCTTAATCAATAACTCAGAAAGCAATGCTTCCGCTATTGGCTTTTGTGCCAATATCTCTTGGTTTGGAATGAGGATTGATTTTTCTTCGATCTCTTGATTAGGCAGATCCTCTCTATCCTCCTGCACAAGCAATGGAAGAATAAAAATAACAATGACCAAAAGCAAGGTAAGACCAACTAGAATCCCAGCTCCTTTTTGAATACTGATTGAATTGGAACGTTCTTTTTCTAATTTTTGCTGGTAAAGCGTCTTTTCTTCAGGCTGAACTGATGTATCAGTGTTTTTTTGATCAATGGACTCATTCATGAGCTTTGATTATTCGGTTTCAGCCTGAGGGATGGTAAAACCAGTCTCATCAATATAGATCTCCTTGAGGAGCCTTCTCCATTCTTGAAATTTCTCTTCGGCACTCCCGCTCAAACGAATCGTTTGCCCTTCTAACTCGATCACCAATGGTTTCGCTTGGGCATCAAAGTCAGCTCCGGACTCCTTCAATGATTCCTGATAGATTTTTGCCTCAGAAGCCGTGGCAAAACCACTTCTCAACCCCTCAATGCCTCCATAAATGGCCATTTGTCTCATCGTGCTGCTCGCTCTACTGTCTCCATCTGTTGCCAAAGCACCTGCCAGAGCGACTGCACCCAATATTTTTCTGGTTCTTGCAGACCTTTGAAGCTCTTCATACGTGATCATGTCTTCTCTTGAAAGCTTTCTCCAATCTTCATAAGGTTGTGAGAGATTTTCATAAAGTTGGCCGTAGTATTCATTGAGTGTATCAAGCAACAAGAATTCTCTTTCTTGCACCTCAAGAATTCTCTGCATGATTTCATCATCCTCTGATGGAAGACGTTCAAGCGAATAGATATTTTTCTTACTTTTCGAAATATAATCATCATAAACAGGTATCAACTCTGAGGCGAAACGTATTTCACCTGTTTGCGATAACCGAATTAGATCTTCTCTAGATTGTGCTTGTTTAATTTCAAGAAGATCATTGGCAATTTTATTGAAGATATTCTGATACGGGTCTTGGGTCAGATCTCTTCGTTTGCTATATGAGCTTTTGGCAATATTTGATTTATATGTTTTATTGATCCATTGAGCGCCAACAATGTCCCATACTCCAATTTTTAACTCCACATCGAGTCCATCGGATTTTTCTATTCTTCCAACCACAATGAGATCAATCGCTTTTGATCTTTCTGGAAGCACCCATACGCCACCCCAGTGACCAGTGCTCTCTAGTGTCTTTTTTAGGTGATATGGCATGTATCTTGCTTCTGCTTTTCTGATTTCAGGAAAAATCATAGGATCTTCCTTTTGAGGTACATTTGGATCGAATAACATGATTCCAATATCAAGCAACTCTTCAAATGGTATTTCAGTCTGAGCAATATCCAACTGAACCTTTTCGTACTTGATCGTTTTTGCCTCGAGATGATATATCCCTGAAAAAAATAACAAACTGAACACAAGGAGAGTTCGTGATGTCATTTTAATCTGTCCCATCACTTTTTGATTCCCATGTGTTTGCGGTACTCTTCCCATAGTGCTTCTCGAATCAATGGATCGTCTTCCTGAATGGCCGCCTCTCTTATTTGTCTCGCGATCACATCCTCGCCAGTTCCATCCATGGGAATGTCATCAGGGATACGTTCTTTCTCTTTATCGGCTTGAGATTGTGATGAATCATCGCCTGAATCAGATTCTGACTGACTGTCCTGAGCCTCACCTTCTTGTCCTTGCGATGCTTCGGCTTCAGATCCACTCGAGCCCATTGCACCATCCATTCCACCCTCTAATGCACCTTCACTAATTGCAGCAGCGTCTGCAGACTCTTGTCCAGTCATGCCATCGCCTCTATCGGCTGAAGCAATGACCACTCTTTCTGAGGCGATATCCTTATCAAAATCGCCCAGTGAATCCTCAAATATGGAAGATGCTGATCTTTGTGAGCCACTCATGGATCCGGTATTTTGTGAGGATTGACCAGGAGAAGTACTCATGGAACCCTGGCCCATTTGACCAGTATTATTTCCCATTGAGTCGGAACCGCCGGATGTTTGACCTTGACTTGTAGGACTGGTTTGCGAACCCTGTTGTTGTGAACCACTTTGTGAAGAGCTTGAAGAAGTTTGCGATCCTGAGGACGGCATCGTTGAGCTTGGAGAGGGCATGCTTACAGAGGGAGAACTGGGTGACTGAGAAGATGGGCTTTGCGGCCCTCCTCCCATTTGTTGTGTTTCACACCCAATGAGGAATAAAACACTCAGTGCAAATGACAATTTTCTTATATTTGACATCTTTCTTAAATTTTTCTAACCAATCAATGATCTGACTTGTATTTTTATATCTTACTACTTAATTATCATTACTTAATTATTTCGTCGCAATAAGAATAACAACTCCTTCATTTATTCTTAATTTGTTACGATTTGGTTTTAGAGAAAAAAACAAGGAGAGAAAATGTCTAAAGAAGCTGTACTCAATGAACTCAATAACCAAGTCGGGTCTGTGATTCATCAGAGTGAATGGATTGATATCACTCAAGAAAAGATCGATGCATTCGCAGATGCAACAGAGGATCATCAATGGATTCATATTGATCCAAATAGAGCCGCTGAAGAATCTCCATTCAAAGCAACAATCGCACATGGTTATTTTACTTTGTCACTCTATCCAAAGCTGAGAGGCTTGGTTGATCCTTCAACTCCAGTTTTTCCTGGGACAAAGAACATCATCAATTATGGTATCAATAAATTGCGTTTTCCTGGTCCAGTGATCTCTGGAAGTTCAATCAGGGCAAATTGCACCCTTGTCTCTGTTGAAGAGATTAAAGGAAGCATTGAATTGATAGAAGAATATTCTGTTGAAGTCAAAGATCAAGATCGTCCTGCCTGTGTTGCCGAATGCATCATGCGACTTTATTTTTAAATGACAGACATCCTCCAGCAAGATATACATGACTCTGTGCTCGAACTCACAATTAATCGTGAGGATGCAGGCAATGCCTTAAGCAACGAAATGATTGGATTGCTGAGTGATTCATTGAAAAAATTCAGGAGTCGATCAGATCTGAAATGTGTATTAATCAAAGGATCAGGAGAAAAGTTTTTTGTCGCAGGGGGAGATCTAAAGGAGTTGACTGCGGTTAGAGAAGATGAAGAAACCGAGGAGATGGCACTGAATGGCAGAGCAATGTTGGATCAAATTCGATATTTTCCTGTGCCAGTGATAGCAAAAATCAATGGATATGCATTGGGTGGCGGAGCTGAATTGGCAATGGCATGCGATTATAGAATTGCTTGTGAAACAGCCAAATTTGGCTTCATACACTCCTCACTCGGTATCACCACGGCATGGGGTGGTATGATTGATCTCATAGAGAGTATTGGAAGCAGTAAGGCGCTCTCAATTCTTATTGAGGGAAAAATGTTGGATGCAAAAGAAGCTTATCAGATGGGGATCATTCACGAAGTTGAAAAGACCCATCAAGCACTTGATTTAAGAATCAACGCACTCAAAAAGATCTATCGAGATACACCGGCTCATGTGATTCGTGGGATTAAGGCTGTGAATATGAAACACAAAGAGCACATTCATGAGAACCTTAAAGAGGTTGAGTTGGATTCATTTAAGAAAACTTGGATGAGTGATGAACATTGGCAGAAAGTAGAAGAGCTACTCTCTAAGTGATCGTCTTAATACTTTCCCAACATTTGACTTTGGTAACTCATCAATGAACTCAATGTGCTTCGGAACCTTATAACCTGTGAAATTATCTCTACAGTAATCCATCACTTCATCGATGCTTAAGCTTGGATTACTTTTAACAACAAACAGTTTGACTGCTTCAGTTGTTTTTTCGTCATCAACTCCAATACATGCTGCCTCAATGATATCTGGATGAAGACTTACAACGTCCTCAATCTCATTGGGGTAAACATTGAATCCAGAAACCAATATCATGTCTTTCTTCCGATCGACAATCTTGATAAATCCATCGCTGTTTAGGGTTCCTATATCACCTGTTTTGAAAAAGCCATCCTCATCAATGGCTTCTTTGGTTGCCTCATCATTGTTCCAATATCCTTGCATCACTTGAGGGCCTTTGACGCAGATTTCACCCGGCTCACCTCTTCTAACTTGTTTACCGCTGTCATCGCGAATGGAAATTTCAGTACTGGGCACTGGCAATCCAACAAAGCCATTGAACTTTGTCAAATATGATGGAGAAACAGAAACACTCGGCGATGTTTCAGACAGACCGTAACCCTCAAGCAAAACATTGCCAGTGAGCTCCTGCCACCTTTCTGCTGTTGACTGTCTGCAAGCAGAACCCCCTGTTCCTGAGAGTTTCATGGAGTCAAAATTCACATTTTTAATATCAGGATGATTGAGCAAGCTTTCATATAATGTGTTTACGCCGTTAAAGAAAGTAAAGCGCCACTTCTTGATTTCCTTCACAAATCCATCTGTATCCCTCGGGTTTGTAATGAGAACATTGAGTCCTCCATTTGTATACCCTGCCAAAACCAGCACGGAAAGCGAATAGATATGATATATGGGCAATGCGTTGATATAAATGTCGTTGCCATCCTCATCAATCAAATCGACCAACATGGCTTCAAGCTGCTCCAAACTTGCAATCACATTCCCATGCGAAAGCATCGCTCCCTTTGAAAGTCCAGTGGTTGCTCCCGTGTATTGCAAAAATGCTAAATCATCGATTGAGAGTGGTGGCTCATCCAAATCTGTTACTGGCCTTCCAAGTGTTGATTTAAAATCTATTTTTCCAGGCAGTGAATATCTTGGAACCATTCTTTTTAGATACTTCACTACAAAGTTCATGAGTGCCCCTTTAACAGGGCCTAAAAAATCTCCAATCTTAGTAATGATCACATGCTCAATATCAGTATTCTCAATTACAGCACTCAATACATGTGCAGAATTTTCAAAAATCAAGATTGCCTTGGAGCCAGAGTCCCTTAACTGATGCTCTAGCTCTCGAGGTGTGTATAGTGGATTGACATTAACAACGATTAAACCTGCTCGCAATGCGCCAAAAATAGCAACGGGATATTGCAACAAGTTCGGCATCATCATTGCGATTCTGTCTCCCTTTCTTAGCCCTAAAACATTTTGTAAGTACGCAGCAAATTTCTTTGATTTGGTTTCAACATCCTTGTAATTCTGTGAAACCCCAAAATTGACAAAAGCATCATTATCCGGGTAGCTTGATTCAGCCTCATCCAATAATTTCACAATGGTTTTTCTTGGATCCAAGGTAATGAATTCGGGTGTACCCTCAGGATAACTCTTTAACCATGGTTTATTTCTATTCGTTGCCATTCTTTTTTTCTCCGACCCACTAATCTAACTCAGTGGGAGATTTTTTTCATCTGTATAGGTCTTATTTTTTCACAATTTATCAGTTTGTGAGTAAACTGACCGTCTGTTTAATATGCTTGCAATGAATTAATGGATAAATCTAGAATTCCAAATTTTTATAAGATGCCCATCAGTGAGCGTCTTGAGGCAGTTTATGAAAGAGGTTTGATCTCTAAAAAAGATTACATGCTCCTCAAAAATCAACAGCAACAGTTGGATATCAGCAGTGCGGACAAAATGATTGAGAATGTCATTGGTGTAATGGGCATGCCGATTGGTTTGGGCCTTAACTTTCTCATAGACAACAAGGAATATGTTATCCCAATGGCTGTTGAAGAACCCTCAATAGTTGCAGCACTCAGTGCAGCTGCAAAAATTTCAAGATCAGGCGGTGGATTTTCAACGGTATGCTCTGACCCGATTCTCACTGGACAGATCCAAGTTATTGGCATTAAAAATCTTGAACAAGCAAGAAATGATCTTTTGTCTCGAAAACAAGAAATCATCGATCTTGCCAATAGTTTTCATCCTCGAATGGTTGCAAGAGGTGGAGGAGCAATTGACTTCTCAATAAAGACGTACCCTATGGAATCATTTGAAGAAGAAATGCTTGTAGTGAATATCGACGTAAATACTCAGGATGCAATGGGGGCAAATTTAGTCAATGGAATGTGTGAAGGGATTGCTCCATTGATAGAAAGCATCACAGAGGGGAAGGTTTTTCTTAGAATTTTGTCAAATTTAACGGATCAATCGATTGCTAAAGCCACAATGAGAATCCCATTGGATTCTCTATCAAAGGAAGGCTATGATCCTGAGCAAATCAGGGATGGCATCATCATTGCATCTGACTTTGCTAAAGCAGACCCATATAGAGCATCCACACACAACAAAGGAATCATGAATGGAATTGACGCGGTTGCCCTTGCCACAGGAAATGACTGGAGAGCAATAGAAGCCGGCGCACATGCTTATGCATCAAGACATGGAAGATACTCTTCTCTTTCGGAATGGAAAAAAGATTTAAACGGAGACCTGATTGGCTCAATTGAAGTTCCCTTAAAAGTGGGTATAGTTGGAGCGCCAATAGAGTCAAATCCTGCAGTAGCGCTGAACCTAAGAATTATGAATCTTGAATCAGCCACAGAATTGTCTGGAGTTATGGCTGCTGTCGGTCTAGCTCAAAATTTCTCTGCCTTGAAAGCTTTATCAACTGATGGCATTCAAAAGGGACATATGACATTGCATGCAAGGAATGTGGTAAAAGCCGCAGATGCACCGCATGAGATATTTGATGACGTGCTTGAAGAGTTATTGATCAGTGGTGAAATAAAGGTTTGGAAAGCCAAAGAAATTGTTCAAAATCTGACAAAAAGGGAGCCTTTAAAAACAGAAGAATTTGATGCAGTGACTATGGGTAAAGCAATTCTCTTGGGAGAGCACTCTGTGGTTTATGGTCGACATGCAGTTGCCGTTCCTGTTCCTTTAAATATTCGAGTGAACATAGAGGATGCAGATGAAGGCGTCCTCCTGATGATTCCATCTTGGGGGGTAGAATATCGCCTAGATAAAAAACCAGAGGAGCGTCAATCATTTGAGAAACCTGCTGCTTTAATTCTAGAAGAAATGAATCTCAGTCACACTGGAATGAAGATTGAGGTTTTTTCCGATATCCCTAGAGGGATGGGGTTAGGTGGATCTGCAGTCATGGCTGTTTCAATCATTAAAGCATTAAATCACCATTTCCAAATGAATCTATCTGATGAAGAGATCAACAAGTTGGCATATGAATCTGAAAAGATAGCACATGGAAATCCAAGTGGAATTGATAATACGATTGCCACATATGGTTATCCCATTATTTATAGAAAGAGTGATCCCATTCTAAGAGAAAGACTACAGATCAATAAACCATTTGATCTGATCTTGGCATTTTCAAAATCAGAAGGCCTAACGGCAAAAACAGTTGCGCATGTTAGAAGTCAATGGAAAGAAAATCGTGAAATGTATGAAGGCGTTTTCGATGATATTGATGCAATAGTTCTTAAGGGAATTCAGGCAATTCAAAACAATGACATCAAGCAACTCGGTGAGCTAATGAACTTTAATCAAGGCCTCCTAAATACGCTTCAGGTATCAACCCCTGAAATAGAAAGAATGGTTCATATTGCCAGAGATGCAGGATCATTTGGTGCAAAACTGACAGGCGGTGGTGGCGGTGGAGCAATCATTTCGGTTTCTGAAAACCCGTCAGAAATTATTGAAGCTTTCGATGCCGAGGGATTCAAAGCAATCCAATTCTCAGTGCAAAACAGTGACTGAAAGAATTACTGAAAAACACACCTGTGAAAAATTGATCTTGGTCGATGAGAATGATCAAGAAATAGGCTCAGAATTGAAAGAAGAGTGTCATCTTGGTGATGGAATACTTCATAGAGCATTTTCGGTTTTCATATTCAATGAAAATAAACAAGTGCTGATACAAAAAAGAAGTAAAGAAAAAATGCTTTGGGGTCAATTCTGGTCAAATGCATGTTGCAGTCATCCAAGACTAGGCGAATCAATCGAAGATGCTGCACACAGACGAATCTATGAAGAATTGTCTTTAGAATCGGAACTTAATTTTATATTCAAGTTCCAATATCAGGAAAGATTTGGAGATGTTGGAAGTGAAAACGAGCTGTGTCATGTTTTCATTGGTAAATCCGATACAAAGCCAAATGTTGATCCAAGTGAAATAGATGATTGGAAATATATGGAAATTGAAGAATTAACAAAATCTATAGAGAAGACTCCGGATCAATTCACACCTTGGTTAAAAATGGAGTGGTCAAAAATAATCGGGACACATCATGACCAAGTTCAAAGAATGCTTGAAATAGATTAGTAGCTAAAACTGCTCATCGGGCATTGACATCATTGATTCAGAGCCATGAAACACTGCACTTCCAAAACTGCTAACAAGTGGAAGAAACTGCTCGATATAAAAAGTGGATGAGATGATTTTTGCGTTATAAAACTCAATATCGTCAGTCTCCTTGAGTGAATTCTTTGCAGCAGTGATGTTTCTTGATGCGATCCATCCGCCAACCAAATAACCCATCATCATAAGAAAGTTGTAACTGCTTGAACCGGCTAAATTTGGATCTTTCTGGATATTATCAAGAATAAACTCCGAAACACTTCTTGCTTTTTTGATTGCTTGATTGAGTTCTGATTTGAGATTGTCTTCAACTTTAGACGCTTCTATGTCAGTTTGAATTTGATTCAGCAAATCATTCATAGCTGAACCATTATCATTTATGAATTTTCTACCCATGAGGTCATTTGCTTGAATGCCTGTTGTTCCTTCATAAATCGTTGTAATCCTTGCATCCCTGAAATGCTGAGCTGCCCCAGTCTCTTCTACATATCCCATTCCACCGTGAACTTGCAGAGCAATGGATGTTATGTCTTGACATAATTCACTGCACCAAGCTTTTGTGATTGGTGTAAGAAGATCTGCTCGTTGATTATGCTCTGGCTTTGATTCAGCAAGATCACACTCAAATGCATTTTCATAAACCAAGACCCTCATGACCTCAATCAACGACCTCATACTGAGAAGCATTCTTCTCACATCTGGATGATTGATAATCGAGACTCTAGATTGACTGGATTGGGTTTTGCCTTGAATTCTGTCTTTTGCATAATTGACAGCTTGCTGATAGGCCCTTTCAGCAATCGCAACACTCTCACAAGCGACTCCAATTCTGGCATCATTCATCATCGTAAACATACAAGCCAATCCCTGATTGGGCTCTCCTATTAAAAAACCTTCAGCCTCCTCAAAGCTCATCACGCAAGTTGCACAGCCATGGATACCAAGCTTGTGCTCAACAGAAACAGCCTTCAATGTATTCCTTTCTGCCAATGTTCCATCTGAATTCATTTTAAATTTGGGTACCAAAAATAGAGATATTCCCTTTACTCCTTCTGGTGCATCAGGAAGTCTTGCCAAGACTAAGTGAATTATATTCTCTGATAAATCATGCTCTCCCCAAGTAATGAAAATCTTCTGACCTGTAATTTTGTAACTTTCACCAGTTGGTTCAGCAATGGTATTCATTACTGAAAGATCAGATCCTGCTTGAGGTTCGGTTAGGTTCATTGTGCCGCTAAATTTTCCAGAGATGAGTTTCTCTAAGTAGAGCTCTTTGAGCGTATCATTCGCATGGGCGTCAACAGCTCTGATTGCCGAGTTTGTCAGAAGCACTAAATGCGCCCAAGAAAAATTGGCGCCCATAACCATTTCATTTACTGGCATTGATATTGATGCTGGCATGCCTTGCCCGCCATATTCTGTATTGCAACTCAATGTTGACCATCCACCATCGACATAGGCGTCATATGCTTCTGCATAACCGTTTGGCACTGTGACTTTCCCATCTTCGATAGAAACACCAATCTTATCGCCATCCTTATTGGTTGGAGCTATCACTTCCGAAGCAATTTCTGATGCGCTGTCGTAAACAGTCTCAAGAAACTCACGATCAAAATCTTCAAAACCGTCATTGGAATCTAGATCACCCTTTCCAACCACCTCTCTCAGGGCAAAGATCATATCTTTTACTGGAGGATGAAACTGATCCATATCAAGCCCTTTCTTTTATCCAAGGTAGCTCAACAAGTTCTGCTTTTAGATCACCATCTGGTGTGTGAATATCGACTGATTTGCCTTCACTGGCGTGATCTACATCGAGGATGATATAACATATATTTTTTTCAAATCTTGGTGAATAAACCGCAGACATCATCGCACCTATCTTATCCCCATTGATAGAAACATCTAAATTCTCCTCGTTAAAGAATTCCATTTTCGAACCTTCAATCTCCGCACCCATTAATTTCTTTGTTATCCCATCTTGCTTGATGATTTTCAGTGCTTCTTTACCAATAAAATCATCTTGTTGTTCAAGATCTATCATCCAATCCAATCCCACTTCAAAAGGATTGTTTTCTCTATGCATGTCTGCACCAAAACTTAGAATGCCTGCTTCCAGTCTAAATATTTGATTTGGAGTTCCTGGAGTAATATTTAAATCTTTGCCTGCATCCCAGAGGATTTCCCATAGTTCATTTCCCTTGGTTCCATCTTGTAGAAAAATCTCATAACATCTTTCCCTGCTGTAACCCATTCTTGCGATTACCATTGGTATTCCATCATGGTTGACTTCCCTGAATTTATAAAATGCTAGGTCATCTATCCATTCACCAAATACTTTGCTCATGAGTTTCGTCGAGTTTGGTCCCTGTATTTGCAGCGGAGAAACATCTGGTTCTGTAATTTCTGCATCATAGTCTTTCCCTGAAGCAACGCCTTGTATCCACAAAAGAGCGTCACTGTCAGAGAGTGAAAACCAGAAATGATCCTCTGCGAGTTTCAACATGACAGGGTCGTTGATGAAACCGCCTTCAAAATCGAGGAGTGGCGCATACATCGCTTGACCAACTTTGCATTTATTAATATCACGAGGAGTGATGTATTGTGAGAGTTTAGCTGCATCAGGCCCCTTGATTTCAACTTGCCTTTCAACACCCACATCCCAAAGCTGAACACCACTTAGAAGGTTCTCATAATCTTTCTCAGGACCCTCAAAAACAATTGGCATGTACATGTGATTATAGATGGTAAAAGCTGATGCACCATACTTCATGGTAGAGTCAAAATAAGGAGACTTTCGGACTCTTGGGCTGATTACAATTTTTGACGTCTGATACATAATTTTCGACCTGATATCATACTTAAAATTCGTAAGAAATGGAAAATAGGGTTTTTATTTATTTGAAAAAATGAATAAAAAGATTTCCCTAGACTAATTATTCTTTTTACCTAAGACTAATATTCATTCAAATCGAGGATAAATAAATCTTTATCGAGAAAGACAATATAGATTGGCCCAATTTCATGCTTACCGTTTTGATATCTTTATCAATCCTGGTTCCAATGTTTATTGCGCCCTCTGCTACAAATCAATTCTTAAATTCAGCATATGACTTTATTGCGAGTAACATTGGTGGCGCTTATTTGATCATGGGCCTTTTGACATTGATTTTTCTATTGCTTCTGGCTTTCAGTAAATATGGCAGAATCAGGCTCGGTCAAGATGATGAAAAACCTGAATATGGGACCTTTGGATGGTCTTCCATGCTTTTTTGTTGTGGAATCGGTGCTTCGCTTGTTCTGTACGGAACAACTGAATGGGTTGATTATTACCTCAGACCACCATTTGATGCAATTCCAGGATCAGAGGAAGCCATCGCTTGGGCTTCATCCTATGGAATGTTTCATTGGGGCATTACTGGATGGGCAATTTATTGCTTTCCTGCTGTTGCCATAGGCTATAACTACCATGTTAGAGGTGCAAAAAGCCTTAAGGCAAGCACAGGCTGTGAAGGCATATTGAATAATGCTGAAAATAATTACTTTGCTAGATTAATCGATCTGATCTATATGATTGCGCTTGTGGGAGTTTTGGGCGCAGGCTTAGGGCTCACCTCTCCTGTTGTGAGTGCAACAATTACGGAATTCTTTCTGATTAAGCAAAGCTTAATAGTGACAATTTCATGTTTGTTGCTGTGTTTGGTGATTTACTCCATAAGCACATATTTCGGCTTAGAAAAAGGAATTCAAAAGCTCAGTAAGTTTTGTGCATACTTGGCATTTATAGTTCTAATATACATTCTCATATTTGGCCCTACTTCCTACATCATCAATTCCTCTATCGAGAGTGTTCTTTTTATGGGGGATAATTTCCTAAGAATGAGTTTAGGCCCTCCACCATTTGGAGAGTCAGAATTCTCTAAAGCTTGGACAATTTTCATGTGGGCATGGTTCTTTGGGCTTGGGCCTTTTGTTGGTATTTTTATAGCAAGAATATCTAGAGGTCGGACAATCAGAACAATGATTCTTGGATCACTGGGCTTTGGCACATTAGGTACCTCACTATTTTTCATGATCATGGGCAATAACGCCATCTATCTTGAGGTGAATGGTCTGATGCCCATCGTTGACATATGGACAAATGAAAGTCCGGCAGTGATGGTTTCCAGAAGCATTTCTGGAATGATACTTGGAGAATGGATCTTGCCATTGGTTGGTATCTTTTGTTTGGTCTTCATGGCCACTACATTTGACTCTGGGGCTTATACTTTGGCATCTTCAGCGACAAAAAAAATGAAGGCTGGTGAAGATCCTGAAGTTTGGAATCGGATATTTTGGGCTTTCTTCATTGCATTGTTGCCTTTTGCAATTTTAATAGGGGTGACAGACTCACCTGATCTTCAAGGAATTGATAAACTGAAACCGTTTCAAAGAATTATTGTTCTAATCTCACCTCCGCTTCTGATTGTGTATATAATCATGGCTGCTGGTTTAGTAAAAAGTCTTGTGAGTGAGAAAAAATAAGATGAGTGAAGATTATCAAAAACTAAAAGATGTTCTCGAATCAGGTGGATTTGCAATTACTGCAGAAATACCTGCTCCAGTGAGCGCTTCTTCAGCTGAGATGGAACAAAAGATAAAAATTCTCAAAGGTTCTGTGCATGCAATTAATGTGACAGATAATCCTGGTGCGACAGCACATATGTCTAGCCTTGCTGGATCTACAATTGTGAGAAATCAAGGCATTGATCCAATACTCCAAATCACGTGTAGAGATAGAAATAGATTGGCAATTCAGAGTGATCTAATGGGAGCATCTGCATTGGGGATCAATAATGTCTTAACACTTGCTGGTGATCCTGTGAAAAATGGCGATCAGAAAGATGCGAAAGCTGTCTTTGATATCAATTCTAAAACCATTCTCTCAATCATGGACGTCATGAACAATGATGGAAAAACGATGTCTGGAAAGGAGCTACAATCAAAATCAAACTTCTTTCCTGGAGGCGCGGCAATTCTTCACGAGCCAGAAGATAATTGGGATCCAAAAGCGCTCAATGAAAAAGCGTCATTTGGTGCGAAATTCATTCAAACACAGTTTTGTTATGACGTGGATCTGGTCAAAAAATACATGAAAAGAATAGTTGAAACTGGTTTATCAGAAAGAATGTACTTCATTATCGGTATTGGCCCACTGAGAAGTGATAAATCTGCCAGATGGATGCGAGATAAATTATTTGGAACAGTCATGCCAGACTCCATCGTTCAAAGGATGGATGGTGCCAATGATCAAATTGAAGAAGGGATTAATATATGCGCTGAACTCATTGAGTCATTCAAAGAAATCGAAGGTGTGCATGGAGCTCATCTAATGGCTCCAAGAAATCTTTCAGCAATTCCTGAAACAGTCAAGCGATCGGGAATAACTATCTAGAGTAATTCGCTATCTTATCCTTAAGCTGATAGTACATCATGCCGATGGCTGTAGCTGGACTAGAAAACCATTTGCCTCCAGGCAATTGTATATGCTGTACGGAAGACAACAAATCCAATATCTCATGATCACCATCTACCGCATCAGCGATTACCTTTGCTGCCATATGCGTTGGAGCAACACCATGTCCAGAGTATCCTTGAGAGTAGAAAATATTCTTATCTATCCTTCCCAGCTGAGGTATTTTTTTAAGACTGACTGCAACATTACCTGACCAAGCATAATCAACTTTGATATCAGATAATTCAGGAAAAACTGAAACCATCCTTTTTTTGATCTCAATTTTTATACGATCGTCACTTGGAATTTTTCCTGAATAATTAAACCTTCCTCCAAATAACATTCTCTTGTCTGCCGAAAGCCGATAATAGTCAAGAATTGTATTTTGATCACAAACTGCCATGTCTGATGGCATTATTCTTGCTGCTGTCTCATCACTCAGAGGTTCTGTTGCGATGATGCAACTTGCAGCAGGCATGACCATTCTTCTGAGCTTTTTATTCAAGCCTCCAATATATGCATTGGCTGCAATGACGATAGAGTCTGCCTCAATAGATCCATTGCTTGTCAACACTTTGACGGGACTGCCCTCTGAAACTTCTATTGCATTGGTATTTTCATAAATTACAACTCCAAGTTCTGAGGCTGCTTTTGCCTCTCCCAAACAAAGATTAAGCGGATGAATATGGCCTGATCCAGAGTCAATCAAACCTCCAACATAAGCCTCACTATTGACATATTTTTTCACTTGGATCTCATCAACCAACTGCAATTCATGATGATACCCAGAATCATTCCATTCTGAGCAACGATTGATTAAGTCATCCATGTGCTTCCTATTGGTAGCAACATCAATGAATCCGTCTTTGAGATCACATTCAATTGAAAACTCAGAAATCCTCTCTCTTACAAGATCGGCTGATTTTGCCCCAAGTTGCCACATATTCTTGATATCATCTTCAATTCCTTTTTTTTCAAAATGATCGCTGAAAGAGAAGCCACTGATCAGTTGCCCGCCATTCCTTCCACTCGCTCCCCATCCAATCTGTTCAGATTCAATCAGAACGACTTCGTAACCTTTCTTAGCTAAATTAATGGCTGTATTGAGCCCTGTAAAACCTCCACCTATGACACAAATCTGAGTTTTTATATTCGATCTGAGTTGATCAAAACTGAGTTTTTGATTTGCTGTAGCAGCATAATATGATTTTACATGTGGCATTTTTTCTTCACCCTATCTTCTTTCATGAATGATTATATTATTTTCAAATTACCTAATCATCAGAAAAGGATAAAATTGAGTCTCTATTTTTTATAGATGTTTGATCCTAAAAAGACTAGAGTTTAATTAAGTATCACCGATTTAGGCCTAATTGCAGGTGAATAAAAACGCTAAAAAGGCAGTTAATACAAAATAACTGACCTGATAGCTATTGTGGCTACAGGTTTTTTTTTGGCATTTTTTTTAGAAAAAATTATAAAAACGAGAAATGGATACTGAAGAAATTAAAAAACTTATTGATGAAAAAGGCTATCTCCTTGCAGATGGAGCAACTGGAACAAATCTATTTGATCTAGGTCTTGAGTCTGGATATCCACCTGAACTTTGGAATGAGGAAAAACCCGATTTGATTTCTGCAAATCACAAAAGCTTCATAGAAGCTGGCTCAGATATCATTCTCACCAATTCATTTGGTGCAAATAAATACAGGCTTGCACTTCACAAATGTGATGATCGGGTCAAAGAAATTAACTTTGCAGCTGCAAAGATTGCCAAGGAAACTGCAAACTCTTCTCAAAGAACCATACTTGTCGCTGGATCAATTGGCCCCACAGGAGAAATATTTCAGCCAATTGGGTCACTTTCTATCGAAGATGCAATTGAGGCATTTACTGATCAAGCATTGGCATTGAAAGAGGGTGGATGCGATATGCTTTGGATTGAAACAATGTCTTCCAGTGAAGAAATGAGCGCAGCGATCAATGCTGCTGAGAAAACTGGTTTGCCGACAATATGCACGTATAGTTTTGATACCCATGGAAAATCAATGATGGGTCTAGAGCCTAAAGAATTGGCAAGGCTCACGGATAAATACAAAGATGTTGTTATTGGATATGGTGCAAATTGTGGAATTGGTGCTTCAGAACTCATTGGATCGATAAAGTGCTTCAGTAAATCAGTTGTCAATGAGGATCAATTCATTGTAGCGAAAGGAAATTGTGGAATCCCACAATTCAAAGGAACTGAAATTAAATACGACGGAACACCAGAACTGATGGCTCGATATGCTTTATATGCAAGAAACCTAGGCGCAAAGATCATTGGTGGATGCTGTGGTACAACTCAATCTCACGTAAAAGCGATGTCTGATGCATTGAATAATCACTCAGAAGGTCCAGTCTTTGAGTTAAATCAAGTCATTGAGGATTTGGGTGCAATGACCAAAGGCAATATTCAGATGATAGAAAACTATTTGAGCCCGAATACATCAAGAGATAGCTCCGAAGGAAGAAAAAGAAGAAGGGGAAGAAGAAAGATTAAATAGATCTTTCTCAATGTTTAATTGGGAAAGAAACAATGTGTTATGATTTTTCATTGAGCCAATTTCTCGAGGCTAATGAATGAAAAGTAATGAAGATATTCTCATCATCGGATGTGGAGCCATTGCACACGAAATCAATGAAATCATCAGACTGAATAATTGGAAAAATATTACCCTCAAATGTCTCAATGCAAATCTTCATAATCGGCCAGAAAAGCTTCCAGCTAAAATTAAAGATGCCATAGATCAACACATAGATGATTATTCAAAGATCTTCATTGCTTATGCAGATTGTGGCTCAGGTGGATTGATCGACTTAATGCTAAAAGACTATGATATTGAGCGATTAGAGGGAGCTCATTGTTATGAATTTTATGCAGGAATGAGGTCATTCAAAGAGCTCAGTGAAAAAGAAATTGGAACGTTCTATCTCACGGACTTCTTAGTTAAGCACTTTGATCGTTTAGTAATAGAAGGTTTAGGTATTTCGAAACATCCCAACTTAAAGGATGATTATTTCAGAAATTATAAAAACGTGGTTTATTTGGCTCAAAATCCAAACAATGATCTTGAGCTTAAAGCCAGAAAGTGTGCTGATTTTCTTAATCTTGAATTCAGTATTCACTATACTGGTCTTGAAAATTTTGAGCATCAATTGAAAGAGGTGATGAAGTAGATGGGGAAACTAATAACAGTTTACTGGCGTGATATCCCGTCTCATATAATTTACAAAACAAAATCAGGCAAATTCAAAGGTCAAATGAGTCCAAGGTTCGCTGAAGCAATTGATAGAGCTGCAATGCGAGCAGGAAAAGGGTCGAGTGATGCTTATATGGCAGATTGGAGAAGAGATATAAAGAAAATGGAAACGAAAGATCCACAATCCATAGTGGATCGAGAGATCGAAATACTTGAGAAGATGTTTTCAGATACGATCCTTGAAAAAACAGTAAAATCAAAAGGCATAAAAGAAAAGTAGGAATAGACAATGGCAAGCACAAAAATAAGCTCAGATCGAAAAGAAATCACAATGGGGCCAACCAGTCCATTCGTTGTGATTGGTGAAAGAATTAATCCAACTGGAAGAAAGCTTCTGACTGAGGAGATGAAAGCTGGAAACCTTGACCGCGTTCTGCAAGATGCAGAAGCACAAGTGCTCGCTGGTGCTCAAATGTTAGATGTCAATGCGGGAGTTCCATTGGCAGATGAGCCAAAAATTCTTGCGGACAGTATCAAATTGATTCAAGAGAACTTTGACATACCTCTATGCATAGATTCATCGATTATCGCTGCACTTGAATCTGGACTTGAGGCCTATAAAGGGAAGGCCCTTCTAAATTCTGTAACAGGAGAAGAAGACAGGCTTGAGACAGTTCTACCTCTTGTCAAAAAGTATGGTTGTGCGGTGATTGGAATATCGAATGATGACACAGGAATCTCTGAGGATATTAATGTGAGATTTGAAGTTGCAAAGAAAATAGTCGAAAGAGCAATGGATCATGGAATAGCTAAGGAGGATGTGGTCATCGACCCATTGGTGATGCCAATAGGTGCAATCAATTCTGCAGGCAAGCAAGTCACGGCACTCATAAAGATGCTTCAAAATGACCTAGGAGTAAATACCACATGTGGTGCTTCGAATCTGAGCTTTGGACTGCCCAATAGACTTGGGCTCAATACAGCATTTATCGCTATGGCGATAGGTGCAGGGATGACTAGTGCCATCACCAATCCTCTTGAAAAAGAAATTATGCAATCCGTTCGAGCCGCAAATGTGGTCGTAGGCAATGATCCAGAATGCACTGATTGGATTGCAAATTACCGGGAGCCAGGTTCCAAATCAAAAAGAAACAGAAGAAGAAGGCCAAAGAGCTAGATCAAAAGCCATGGCTGAAAAAAATCACTTTCAGATAATTTTTATGCCTTCTGGAAAAAGGGGTGAGTTTGAAAAAGGCACAACCATACTTCAAGCCTCTAGAAGCTTGGGTGTAGATCTTGATTCTGTATGTGGTGGGCGAGCAATTTGTGGAAGATGTCAAATTCAACCCACAGAAGGAGAGTTTGCTAAACACGGCATCACTTCAAGCTTCTCTAATCTCAATCAGTTAACTGAATCAGAAATAAAATACTCAAATCGGAAGGGTTTGGATGAATCGAGGAGGCTTGGATGTCAGACCACAATATCTGGCGACATGGTCATTGATATTCCTGAAGAAAGCCAACTTCATCAGCAAGTGGTTAGAAAAGACTTTGAAGCCACTTCTGTAACAATCAACCCCCTCTCTACATTGCATTTGATTGATATAAGCGGAGCATCAATTGACTCAAACACTGATCTTGAGCAAATGATTACTGAAAAATTACATGCTGAATGGGATCTAAAAATTGATGGTTTCCTCCCGAAGGATTTTGACTATAACTCATATGTTAAGGATGAGAATATAACGATTGCTGTCAGAGAAAAAACAACTGTGGTTGATTTTTGGCCAGGATTGATTGAAAGAATATACGGTGTATCAATTGATATTGGATCGACTACGCTCGCTGTCAATCTGAGTGACCTTCAGACAGGGGAAGTTCTCGTATCTGAGGGTATGATGAATCCACAGATTAAATTTGGTGAAGATTTGATGAGTCGCGTCTCTTATTGCATGCTAAATCCAGGATCTGAAGAAAAATTGACTCAAGCTGTAAGGCAATCTATCAATGATCTGATTTTAAAAGCATGTGGTAGTCAACAAATTGCTCCCGATCATATTCTCGAAGTCACCGTTGTCGGAAATCCAGTCATGCATCATTTGTTTCTTGGGTATGATCCAGTTCCACTTGGTGTGGCACCATTCAAGCTAAAAACTGCAAAAGCAGTTATTGAATCATCTAAGAACCTCAATTTAAGCATCAATGAAAATGCATCAGTCTATACTCTTCCTTGTCTAGCCGGGCATGTTGGAGCAGATGCAGCAGCGGTGATACTTTCCGAAAAACCATATAAAAAAAGCTCTTACAGCTTGATAGTGGATGTTGGAACAAACGCTGAAATTATTGTTGGCAATAAGGATAAAGTTCTTGCAGCATCAAGTCCGACTGGACCTGCTTTTGAGGGTGCACAAATTAACTCCGGTCAAAGAGCTGCTCCGGGAGCCATTGAAAGAGTCAGAATTGATCCTGAAACACTCATTGCAAAAATTAAAGTCATTGGCTCTGATCTCTGGTCTAATGAGCCTGGATTTTTCGATGAAACTGAAAAAATAGGCGTAACTGGTATTTGTGGATCAGGAATCATAGAGGCCATCGCAGAAATGTATTTATCCAAAATTATTTCATCAGAGGGACTGATTCAAGAGCAAAAAGAAAAGTTGAGCGACAGAGTCTTTAAAAATGGCAGAACATTCTCATATCTTTTATTTGAGGGGGATCAAAAAATCATCGTTACACAAAATGATATTCGTGCTATTCAGCTTGCAAAAGCTGCTCTATATGCTGGAGCTAAACTTCTCATGGACAAGATTGGAATCAGCCAAGTGGACAAGATCAGATTCGCTGGCGCATTTGGAAGCCATATCGATGTTAAATATGCAATGATGCTTGGCCTCATTCCGAATTGTAAAATCGATGAAGTCACTTCAGCTGGAAATGCAGCAAGTACTGGAGCCAGAATTGCTTTGCTGGATTTAGACAGCCGAAAAGAGATAGAAAATGCAGTTGAGAATATAGAGAAAATTGAAACTGCAACTGAACCTCTTTTCCAAGAATACTTTGTCAAAGCAATGGCCATACCTCACGAAAGTGATAATTTTTCAGAATTAGAAACTATTTTCAAATTGCCGGAAACAGCAAATGTAGAAATCCGATCAAAAAGAAAAAGACGAAGAACATAACTAATTCACAGATTCTATTAAAGAAGTCCTAAATTTATGTTAGATTCGTAGCGAATTTGGGCAATAACTATGGACAGTATCAAAGAACTCATAAATCATCACGAAGAAGACTGGTCACTTGACCAGAAGTTCTACAAAGATGCGTCAATATTTGACTTAGAGAAGCACCAAATATTCTACAACAGCTGGATCTTTATCGGGCATGAGTCTCAGATCCCAAATAAAGGTGATTACTTTGTTTATAAGCTACTAGATGAAGAAATCATTGTGCTAAGAAATAAAGACAATGAAGTCAGAGCATTCTTCAACGTATGTCGTCATAGGGGTTCGAGAGTATGTCTTGAAGAAAAAGGCAACGCGTCTCGCTTTTCATGCCCGTATCACAGTTGGACATATAATCTTGATGGAAAACTTCTGGCAGCAAAGAGTTTGAGAGAGGGAATTGATAAATCAAAGCTTGGGCTTCACCCATGTAATATTGAGTCTGTCTCTGGAATGCTTCTCCTAAATCTTTCTGATAAGCCTCAGTCTCTAGAGAAACTTAAAAGCGACCTAGCGGAACCATTTGAAATGTTCGGATTTAAAAATCTAAAAGTTGCTGCCCACAAAAATTATCCCATTGCATCAAATTGGAAACTGGCAGTTGAAAATTATCAAGAATGTTACCACTGTGCGCCCGCACATCCCGAATACTCCCTGTCACACTCACTGAAAATTGAAGATGAGCCTGGATTTGATGAGGCACAAGAAAAGATGATGAATAATTTGGAGAGTTGCGGACTGAAAGACATCGAGGTGAATAAGGACTTCTCCAATAAAGATCCAAACCAAGAACAGTATGCTTACTCAAGGTATGCATTATTTGATGGATATATGACAGGCAGTAGAGATGGTAAGCCATTGGCTCCCCTATTGGGTAATATTAAAGAATTTAACCAAGGTTGCTCAGACTTTAATATTGGTCCGGTAAGTTATTTTCTAGCATATTGTGATCATATTGTCGGCTATATATTCACGCCAACAAGCCATGATCAATGTCAGTGTGACATCTATTGGCTCGTGAACAAAGATGCAGAAGAAGGCAAAGACTATGATAAAGATAAACTCATGTGGCTTTGGGATGTGACAACCTATGCCGACGAAACAATCATTGTGAACAACCAAAAAGGCGTAAACTCAATCAAATATCAATCAGGGCCCTACACAGACAAAGAGCAAAGCACTCGCAGGTTCATCAAATGGTATCTGAATGAACTTAAATCAAAAGTCTTATAACCTCTGACTATGCCAATCTATGTGATCTTGAATAAAGGTCGCAATGAAGAAATAACTGTGATCAAAACCCGGTTGCATTCTTAGCGTTAAAGAAACATTATTTTCTTCACA
>Ga0208127_1000158_pt1 | contig 34051 bp, 25 predicted proteins | sample ETNtaG_6_FD_185751 | JGI IMG/M metagenome (GOLD analysis project Ga0208127, IMG submission 185751) | Marine microbial and viral communities from oxygen minimum zone, Eastern Pacific Ocean - ETNP201306SV45 (SPAdes) (version 2) | ecosystem: Environmental > Aquatic > Marine > Oceanic ... | reverse complement strand
AATTAACGGCATTATTGAAAAAATTCAAAAGAACATTAATTATTCAGCAGATACTATTATTTCAGAAAAAAACCTTCATGTTTCTATTGGCTGGCTTGATTCAAGTGTTTGCTTTGGTGAACCAGGTCTAGAGGAAAGAGAAGATTTAGAGAATGGTGTAAAATCAGCTGGACTTTCAGGATTTACAGATGTTATTCTTAATTCCGAAACATTACCAATTTTAGATTCTAAAGCTGATATTAATTACATAAAATCAAAAACAATTAATTCTGTAGTTACTGTACACCCATTAGGTGCTTTTAGTAAAAAAAGTGAATCTCTAGAGTTAGCAGATTTAAAAGAAATGCATGATGTTGGATGTATTGGTTTTTACGATTTCAAAAAAGCAATTAAAAATCCAAATTTATTAAAGACCGCTTTACAATATGTTCAACATTTTAATGGCTTGATTTTTTCTTATCCACTTGAAGATTCTATTTCTAAAAATGCTCAGGTTCATGAGGGAGACACAAGTACAATGTACGGTCTGAAAGGGTTCCCTCCTATTTCTGAGGAAATTGCAATATCTAGAGATTTAAAAATTCTTGAATACACTGATGGCAAATTACATATACCTACAATTTCGACTGTTGGATCTATTAAACTTATAAAAGAGGCTAAATCAAAGGGGCTTAATGTTTCTTGTAGTGTTTCTGTAAACAATTTATTTTTTAATGATGAAAAATTAAAAGACTTTGATACTAGGTTTAAAGTAATGCCACCGATCAGAGACGAAAAAACAAGAAAAGAATTAATAAAAGCAGTAAATAGTGGAGTAATTGATATTGTTACCTCAGATCATTGCCCAATTGATATTGATAATAAAAAAACTGATTTTGAAAATGCATTCTTTGGATCAACTGGACTAGAATCTGCTTTTGGTGCATTAAATTCAATATTTAAAATTGATAAAACTATATCTATTCTAACATCAGGTCATAAGATTTTTGACATTGAAAAAACATCAATTAATCTTAAATCAAAAGCGAAACTAACTTTATTTGATCCTGATCAAGATTATACTTTCTCAAAATCCGATATATTTTCTAAGTCTAAGAATAGCTCGTTTATAGAAACTAAGCTTAAAGGAAAAGTATTTGGAATTGTTTCTAATTCAAAGGTTTTAATAGTTGAGTAATAAATTTATTCACGTTCATAGAAGCTCCAATGAAAAATCTAAAAAGCATCCCCTAATTGTATTATTACATGGCTATGGAAGTAATGAAAATGATCTATTTTCCTTTCAAAGCTTTTTTCCTGAAAACCATACTATTGTTTCATTTAGAGCTCCTTTGACAGTATTTGAAGGAATGTATGCTTGGTATGAAATTTACTTTGAAAATAATGTTAAATCGTTTAACGAGAATACTGCTAAAAATAGTTCTAATGAAATTGCAGATGAGATTAAAGTAATTTGCAAACAATACAATTGTGATATTAATAATATTACTTTGATTGGTTTTAGTCAAGGGGCAATATTAGGATATTCAATAGCAATATCAAATCCTGGTTTAATCAAAAACTTAGTTGCACTTAGTGGATATGTAGAAGAGAAAATAATTGATTTTAAAAATAAAAAAATTGACACCTCTATATATATTTCACATGGCGAATCAGATGAAGTTATCCCATATTTAGAATCAAAACAGACACTTGATGTTCTTGATAAAAATGAAATTAAGTATAACTATAACTCATTTAATCAAGGGCATGGAGTAAATCAAGAAAATTTAAAGTCATTTTTAGATTGGCTAAAAGACAAGTATTAAAATTCAACTTCCAACATATCGTATGCGATAAAAATATTTTCAGGAAGAATTTTTTGAGTTTCTTCATGTAATCCCATATCAGGTGCAATGTGTGTAAAAAATGCTTTCTTTGGATTTAATTTTTTTGTTATCTCTATTGCTTGACTAAGATTTATATGAGAATAATGTTCTTTATGTCTCAAAGCATTTAGAACTAAAATATCTAAATCGTATAGCTTTGATAGTTCTTCTTCAGAAATTTCTTTTAGATCAGTGATGTAAGCCAGATTTTTATACCTAAACCCAAATACTTGAAGTTTATGATGAAAATAACTAATAGGAGTGAAATTAATTTCATCAACCATAAAATCATTATTTTCCTCAATTATATTTGAAAAAACATGAGGAGAACCAGTGTATCCTCCAGATTCATCAAAAAGATAATCAAATCTGCGCTCCAAATTATTTATAACTCTTTTATGAGCAAAAATTGGAATCTTTCCATGTCTGAACGAAATTGGCCTGACATCATCTAATCCAGCTGTATGATCAGAATGCTCATGAGTAATTAATATTGCATCAATTCTGGATATATTAGACTTAAGCATTTGCTGTCGAAAATCAGGACTACAATCAATTAATATATTTTTATCACCTATCTGCAAAACAACTGAAGATCTCATCCTATTATCTTTAAAATCAGAGCTTTTACACACAGGTTTATCAATACCTATTGTTGGAATACCTGTACTAGTTCCGGTGCCTAAAAAAATTAATTTCATTAATTAATCAAATTTAATTTTTTCTATCACTTAATCTATAATACTTTACTAAATTTGTAATAATTACTTACTATGGTAGTTTCCTTAAAAGGCGATAAAGATTTTGAAAATCTTCTTTCTACAAAGGATAAAGCCTTGCGCATTAATCTTAATGAAAATATTTACGGAACATTTGCTGAAATTGGAGCTGGACAAGAAGTAGCTAGACACTTTTTTAGATCAGGGGGAGCATCAGGAACAATTGCTAAAACAATGAGTGCCTATGACAAAGGGTTTAGTGATGCTATATACGGAATTGAAGATGATAAAAGATATGTTACAAAATCAAGGCTCAGTAAAATGCTTAAGCATGAAATTAATCTGCTTGAAACTCGAGTAAAAAGAGATTCAAACCCAGATAAAATGTTTTTTTCATTTGCAAATACTGTTGCTACCATTGATTTTGCTAAGAAGTTTAAAGGTCATGGTTGGATGGGTATTAGATTTCAAACTGACAGCAATGATGATTACAGTGAAATTCAGATGCACGTACGTTTTCATTTAATAGATGCGAAGGCTCAGCAAGAAGCTTTGGGTGTTATGGGTGTTAATTTGATCTATGGCGCATATTATAAACATAATAAACCAAGGTCTTTAATTAAATATTTGTATGATCATATTGATCCCCACGCAATTGAAATAGATACTATTAATTTTTCTGGTCCCCTTTTTAAAGATGTTGATAATAGACTTTTAAGTTTAGATTTAGTCAAAAATGGAATGACACAAGCTGTTATGTTTGGTCCAGACGGTAATAACATTTTACCTGCTGCTGTTCTGTATAAAAAAAATATTTTAGCTATAAGGGGAAGTTTTAGACCAGTTACTAAAGTTAATGAGGACATGTATGAAAAGTCATTTAAAATGATTTCTAATGATGAAGATTTTGATCTTAATAACACCCTATCAATTTTTGAAATTACATTGTCAAATCTTCTTAGCGGAAAATCTGATATTAATGAACAAGATTTTTTGGATAGAGCTGAATTATTATGTTCTTCTGGAAAAACCGTGATGATTACAAACTTTCAAGAATATTATAAACTATCAGACTACTTCTCAAAATATTCTGACAAAAAAAGAGTTTTAACTATGGGGGTTGATAATTTGATTAAGGTATTTGATGAAAGCTATTACAACACCTTGAGCGGTGGAATTTTAGAAGCTTTTGGAAAATTATTTAAGAAAAATACTGAAGTATATTTATACCCAATGCTTAAGGGAAATAAATTAATTAACAGTACTAATCTTCAAGTTCATGATAATATGAAAAACCTATACAAGTTTTTCAAAGACAATAATAAAATTATTGACATCAATGATTATGACCCCACTCTTTTAAACATATTTTCCTGGGAAGTTCTTGAGGAAATTAAAAAAGGATCCAATGATTGGGAATACAAGCTTCCCAAAACAATATCAAAATTAATTAAAGAGAAAAAACTTTTTGGTTATAAAGGATAGTTATCCATTTAAAATTTGATTGGTATGATCTTTTGTATTCACCTTATCAATAACTCTTTCTAAAATACCATCACTATCAAAAATGAAAGTCATTCTATAGATTCCTTCATATTCCCTACCATACATTTTTTTTGTACCCCAAACTCCAAATAGTTTTACTACTTTTTGATCAACATCAGCTAACAGTGGATATGGAAAGCCAAACTTTGTGGAAAAGTTCTTTTGAGACTTTGGTTTATCACAACTAACTCCAATTATTTGATAACCCAAATCTGTAAGTTTTTGATAATTTTCCGAAAGATTGCATGCCTCAGCGGTGCATCCAGGTGTATTAGCTCTGGGATAAAAGAAAACAATTAGTTTTTTACCAATAAAATCATTACTGTTTATAATTTCTTCGTTTTCATTGATGCATTCAAAATTTGGTAATTTGTCACCTACTTTAAGAGTTTTCATAATAAATAAATTTTAGTTGCTAAATTTACAAAATTGAAAAAAACAGATAAAATAAATTTTATAATTAAAACTTTGGAAGACCTTTTTCCTGAAGTTCCAGTACCTTTAGATCACAAAGATCCTTATACACTGCTTATTGCTGTATTGCTTTCTGCTCAAAGTACTGATGCTGGTGTAAATAAAATAACTCCAATTCTTTTTAAAAAAGCAGATAATCCGTATGATATGATCAAATTGAGTGTAGATGAGATCAGAGACATTATTAGACCAGTAGGATTGTCTCCTATGAAATCGAAGGGAATTTTTGGATTATCTAAAATCATTATAGAAAAGCATAATGGAAAAGTTCCAAAAAACATTGAAGATCTTGAAAAACTACCAGCTGTTGGACATAAAACTGCAAGTGTTGTTGTTTCACAAGCTTTTGGTATTCCTGCTTTTCCTGTAGACACTCACATTCATAGACTAATGTTTAGATGGGGCTTATCGAATGGAAAGAGTGTTAAAAAAACTGAAGAAGATGCAAAGAGGTTGTTTCCAAAAGAGTTGTGGAATAAACTCCACCTCCAAATAATATATTATGCTAGAGCTTTTTCACCAGCTCGAGGATGGAATATTAAAAATGATATTATAACAAAAAGAGTTGGAAGAAAGTCTGTTTTAAATAAACTTAATTTTTAATTACAATTAATTTCATATTCAGTCCAGTTTCTGTCAGTAGGTTGATTTTCAAAGTAATAACACTTTTTTGAACCATCATTGAAAGTTAAAAATTTATAAAATCCATCAGGAATTGTTGCTCCTGTAGGTAGAACTTGACTTTCAGAGGAGAAGTTTAATTCAATACGAACTTTTATTGGACCCAAAGATTTTGCTAAATCTCTTACTTCTTCTTCAAGTTCTCTCCACTCTCCTCTATTTAAGTTATCAATTTGAAGAGCACAATTAACATAAGAAAAGGTCTGCTCTAAATTTGACCAAGAATCTGTGAATGATCCAGCAGGTGCCATATGACCTTTATCCCATGGATTGTTATAATAGTCACTATCGCTTGATGTCCATATATCTTTAACTAAGTAAAAATCCATATTTCCTCGATCGGCTACTTTTACAAAATCCTTTACTGTATACTCTATCCAATTAGGTTGTTCTTTTAGCTCATTGTATGAAATTTTAAAAACATTATTTTCAACCATAACCTCTGATCTTCTCTCATTAGAAACAATATCGTTATTATCCTCAGTTTGACAAGAAAAAATAATAATGATAATTAAAAATTTAAGTATGTGTTTCATTCAAATAAAGTAGGGTTATCAATTTTTTTCATATATCCATTTTTTCTAACAACTTTACCAATTTCATATTCTTCAATATCCAGACCTAACTTATCTGAAAACCATTGAGCAACCAAATGCCTATGACAAAACTTTGTTTTATTACCATGTGTCATTAAAATAGGCTCATTACCATCTGCAAGTGATATTAAGTGATCAAAAGTAGATTTAGGATTTAACAACTCAAGCTGATTATTATACTGTTGAATAAAAAAAAATTCATCAATTTTATTTTTTCTAAAAAGCTCTTTAAGTTTCCAGTTTGGAGCTAAAGCTTTAAACTCAAATTTTACAAAATCAAATCCTGAAGGCATTAAAGATATTGATATTACCCCTGGAATTTCAGTATTTTTTAATTGATTAAAGTATCCAGTTTTCATAATAACAAACTATCTATTGTAAAAGTAATTATAAAACAATAAATAAGAGTTGGTTGTTTCAGGTATAGTTTTAACAAAAATAACTTGTTTTGTTAACAAAATTTTAACATATTTGGTAGGATAACTATAAAACATTTTAAATGAAAAACTTAGTAAGACTATTTTCCTTGTTATTTATCATGACTGGGCTTATAGGTTTTGCGCAAGGAACAGTGTCTGGTACAGTTACCGATTCTGATGGATTGCCATTACCTGGAGCTACAGTTGTAGTACAAGGAACGTCGATTGGGGTTACCTCAGATTTTGATGGTAACTACTCAATCTCAGCTTCTGAGGGTGATGTACTAGTTTTCAGTTATGTTGGGTACACGAGTCAAACTGTTACAGTTGGATCTTCGTCTACAGTCAATGTATCACTTGAAAGCAGTACTGCATTAGAGGAAGTTGTCGTAACAGGTATCACCTCGCGTGATAGAAAAAGATTAACATCTGGTTCTGTTGTAGTTGGATCTGAATTAATTGAAGGTGTTGCTGTTTCATCTCCTGATCAGGCTCTTATGGGAAGAGTTGCTGGTTTAAGGATTGTAGGTGTTTCAGGAACTCCAGGTTCACAACAACAAATCAGAATTCGTGGTGAAGGATCTTTAACAGGTAGTAATTCTCCTGCATTTGTAATCGATGGACAGTTAATTTCAAGTGGTTCAATTAATGGACCAACTGGACTTGACATGGGTGTTCTATCTATGATTAATCCAAATGACATTGAAAGTATTACTGTTCTTAAAGATGCAGCTTCTCTTGCAGCTTATGGTGCTAGAGGTTCTAATGGTGTAATTGTAATTACAACAAAAAAAGGAACTGCTGGTAAAGTAAGCTATACAGTGAACTCATCTTATGGATTCCAAAACTACGCAATGGATGAAAGACCAATGTTAACAGGAAACCAAAGATTAGAATTAGGTGCTGAAACTCTTATGAACTCATATGGTTGGGACAGAGGAAGAGCAACTGATTATGTCCTTAGAGTATTTGCTGGTGCAGCTGCTTGGGACGCTGGTGGAAGAGTTGACGGTAACTGGGATGAATTAGTAAAAGTTGAAGATGCTGTATATCAAAAGTATGATGTATCTGCTTCTGGTGGTTCTGCATCAGACAACTTTAGAATGTCATTGTCATATACTGGTCAAGAAGGTACTTCTGTAGGAACTAACTTTGAAAGTGTTACAGGTTCATTAGCTTATACTAAAAAAGCTGGTAGAGTAACTCTTCAATCTAGTAACAGAGTAGCTAATTCAATTCAAGAAGGTCAATTTGAAGGTGGTTCATATTTTGCAGCTCCTCAAATGACAAGAGTATTTATGTCTCCTTGGATTCAACCTAAAAATGCTGATGGATCATGGAACATTAATCCTCCAACAAGTATTTTTAATACTCTTTATTTAGCTGATAACAACATCAATAGAAACGAAGCTACAAGAGCTATTTCTAACAACCAATTTACTTATCAAATTATGGATGGGTTAAAGTTTAGAACAACTTTTGGTATCGATTATATTAATGGAAATGTTCATCAGTACGAGAGTCCTGAGCATGGTGGTGGTAAATCAGAAAATGGTACATCAGACATGACAAACACTAGAGTGTTTAACTGGACAACTCAAAACAACCTTGAATATGATGTAACTATTGGAGAAAATGAGCATTTTATTTCTGCTTTACTTTCTCAAAGATTCCAAAAGAATAAAACATTATCTAACTTCTCATATGGTGAGAATGTTGCAGCTATGGGATTAATTTACCCAAGTAGTTTCCAAACTAACCAGTCTGCAGCAGGTAGTTTCTCTGATTGGAAAAACTTATCATATTTAGCACTTGTTAACTATTCTTATAAAGACAAGTATATTGTTGATTTATCTTTTAGAAATGATGGATCTTCAAGATTTGCTGCTGATTATAGATTTGGTAACTTCTGGTCTGCTGGTGTTGCATGGAACGTTTCTAACGAAAATTTCCTTGCTGATAATGCTGTAATTAACAATCTTAAGTTTAGAGCATCATACGGTGAGTCAGGAAATAACGCTATTGGTCTTAACAGATATCAATCGTTATTCTCTTACGGTGGTTCGTATAATGATAATGGAACAATTACTCCATCATCATTCTCAAACCCAATTATTTCTTGGGAAACTGCTGTTTTAACTGATATCGGTGTTGACTTTGGATTATTCAATGACAGATTTACTGCAAGTGTTAACTACTACATTAAAGACACAGAAGACTTACTTCAAAGTGTACCATTATCTTTAACTACAGGTCACAGTTCTTATACTATGAACGTAGGTAAAGTTAGAAACCAAGGTATTGAAGTTGAATTTGATACTACGGTATTAAAAGCAGGTGATTTCTCTTGGTCATTATATGGTAACTATGCTACTAACGATAATGAAATCCTTGAATTAGCAAAAGATGCTCAAGGAAATGACATTAATCTTGATGGTGGTTACAACGCAAGTAGAAAAGGTAGATCAATTGGAGCTTGGTTCTTAAGAACTTATGGTGGTGTTGATTCTACTGATGGTAGACCTTACTGGATTATTGGTGGAGATGAAACTCCTGAAGAAGGATATAGCAATGAAATCACTTATTCAATGACAGCTGCTAATCAGTCTTGGGTAGGAGAAAGAATCCCTACTTATTCTGGTGGTATTGGTACAAGATTGAACTTTAAAGGACTAGCTATTGATGCTAACTTCTATTTCACAGGTGGTCATAAAATCTATGAAAGATGGGGATGGTACTCAATGCAAACAGGTCTTTTATCAACTAGATACTATCAAGGTGATCAAAGACTTTTAAATAGATGGCAGAAGCCTGGAGATGTAACTGATGTACCAAAAATGATTTGGTCAACTAGTACAACTACTTCAGGGTCTGGAAACTCTACGAGATTCCTTTATGATGGAGACTTTGTAAGATTAAGAGATTTAACTGTAAGCTATGATCTTCCACAGTCACTTTTAGGAAACTCTGGATTTGATAGAGTTAACTTCTTTGTAAAAGGGTTAAACTTATTTACATGGACAAAGGCTGATTTACCAATTGATCCAGAAATTAGAACTTCTGGTAGCTGGGAAATTTACACGCCTATCTTGAAATCTGTCTCAGTTGGTGCTAACTTAAAATTTTAATAAGATGAAAAATATATATAAAAATTTATTATTAGTATCATCGTTATTCATTGTTTTTTCATGTGGTAATGATGACCTAGAACCGACTTTAGCAATGGCTAAGAGTTCTGAGACTGGAATACAGAATGCTGGGGATTTAGCTTCAGTATTAAACGGTGCATATGATAGAATGTCTTCTTCTGGTTATTATGCTAGAAACATTATTATCGATGGAGAGGTAAGATCTGATAACTTCTTCTCTAACGCTAATTCTGGTAGAACATTTTCAGCATCCATGGACTTTAGTCCAAATGGATATGGACCATGGGGAACCATTTATGGTGTAATAGCAATTTGTAATATCGTTATTCAAGCAGATCACGCTAGTCTTGAAGGTGATGTTAATGCTATTAATCACACTGTTGGTCAGGCATATGCTATTAGAGGTTTAGCTCATTTTGATTTACTTAAACAATATGGGCAACATTTTGTAAGCGGACAAGGTGGAAAAAGTTCTTTAGGAGTACCTTATGTAAAAACATATAGAGATCCTGCAAACTTATCTCCATCTAGAGATTCAGTTGAATCTAACGTTAACAATATTGTCGCTGATATTCAACAAGGTATTTCAATGATGAACAATACTTCTACTGATGCACAGTACATGAACAAAGGTGCTGCTTACGCTATTTTAGCGAGAGCTGCTAACTACTATGGTTCTGTAGACAGCGGTTATTATGCTGCTGCTGCTAGTGCTTCTAAATGGGTATTAGACAATTGGCCAAAAGCTGCTGTAGGTCCTTCTGGATATATGGCTAGTTGGTATACTGATGATGCTGTAAACTCTTTATTTGAGATTGCTGCTTCAGGTACTGACAACGCTGGAATTAATGGTGTAGCTAATATTTATAGAGGTCCAACATACGGAGATATCAGAATTGTAGAAGGTGATGGAGCTGATGATGTACATGATGTGTACGAATCAACTGACATCAGATATACTGCAAATGGTATGATCGGTATGGAAGGTGGTTACTTAACTATGTTAGGTAAATGGCCATCAATGGACTTTACTGATAACAACAAAGTAATTAGAGTTGAAGAAATGCATTTAATTTATGCTGAATCAATGTTAAGAGCTGGTGACGCTGCTACAGCTAAAACATATCTTAACAATGTTCAAGCTATCAGAAATGCTACTTTAACAGACGCTACTGTTGCTAATATCATGCTTGAAAGAAGAAGAGAGTTCTTCGGTGAAGGTCACAGATTCTACGATATCGCAAGAAGTGGAATCGATATGCCTTTGGTTAATGTATTTGATCAAACATATGATGACTTAACTGGAAGTGCTCCTGCTGCGGGAAGCTATAGATTTGCTTTCCCAATCTCTCTTTCAGAAAGAAATGCTAATCCTAATATTGTTCAGAACTACGGTTACTAACATTTAGAATTGTATTTATACATATAAAACCCGCCTATTTGGCGGGTTTTTTGTTATATATGCATTATGAAAAGACTCGTTTTAATTTTAACTGTTTTATTTATAAGTAATACTACTTTCTCTCAAAAAATAGATGTTAATAATATTGAAATTTTAAGAGATAGTTTTGGAGTTCCTCACATATATGCTAAAACTGATGCAGAGTTAGCATATGGATTAGCTTGGGCACATTCTGAGGATGATTTTAAGACTATTCAAGAAGCATATTTAGCAGGAAACGGTCTTTTAAGTAAGCATATTGGATTAAGAGGAGCGCCTGCTGATTTTTTAACTCAACTGATTAGATCTGATTATGTTGTTGACAGTTTGTACAATACTATAGATAAAGGTTTTATGAAAATAGTAGAAGGATATGCTCAAGGAATAAACAAATTTGCTGAACTACATCCAGATCAAGTCCTTGTAAAGCAATTGTTTCCTATAACACCAAAGAAAATGGTAAAATATTCTTTTTTACAACTTTTTATATCTAGTGAAGGTGATAAAGCTGTAAGATCAATTATTGAGAATAATTTAAAAAATATTTCATTTTTAGATGAAAATAAACTTGGTTCTAACTTATTTGCTTTTAGTACCAATATTACAAAGAACGGTGAGACTTATTTGGGGATAAATACTCATCAACCACTAGATGGACCAACCTCATGGTATGAAGCTCATCTTGTTAGTGAAGAAGGGACAAATATTATAGGAGCTACTTTCGCCGGGGCTCCTTGTATTCTTACTGGAACAAACGAAAATTTAGGATGGACCCACACTGTCAACTACCCAGACAAAACAGATATTTTTCAACTTGAAATGATTGACAAGAATCACTATAAGTTTGATAATCAAATTCTAAAATTAAAAACATTTAAAGCAAAGGCATATATTAAAATTTTAGGTGTTCCTATAAGGGTTAAGAAAAAATATTATGAAAGTATTTATGGACCAACTTTAAAAAACAAAAATGGGTATTATTCTGTAAGAACTGCATCTTTATTTCATATAAGAGGACTTGAACAATGGTGGAAAATGAATAAAGCTCAAAATTTTAATGAATTTTATGATATTCTAAAGATGAATCAAATTCCTGGTTATAATATAGGATATGCAGATAAGAATGATACAATATTTTATATATCAAATGGAATAATTCCAAAAAGAAATAATGCTTATAATTGGACAACTATTGTTCCTGGAAATACTAAAAAAACATTGTGGAATGAGTATTATAAAACTGAAGAACTTCCTCAAGTAATTAGTCCAAAATCTGGTTATGTTTACAATGCAAATCATAGCCCTTTTAAATCAACTTCTTTAGATGAAAATCCAAACCCAAAAGATTATGCAAAAAACATGAATTTTGAGCTATATGATAATAACAGAAGCACAAGAATTTTTGAACTCATAAATTCATATGAATCAATTGATTATAATGCTTTCAAAGAGATAAAGTATGATCATACCTTTCCTAATCCTTTTACTTATAGTTTTATGAGTGTTAACAATTTATTTGAAATGAAACCCGATGATTATCCTGAAATAAAAGAATTATTAATAGAAATACAAAATTGGGACAGAAAAACAAATATAGAATCAGTTGGAGCGGGGACATATGCAATGTTCTATTATAATTTAGATAAATACTACAGAAAAGGATATATAAATAGAAATTTTGGTAAAGATATCATTGCACAATCTTTAAGAGATGTAAAAGAAAAAATGCTGAAGAATTTTAAAACCACAAAAGTTAAACTTGGTGATTATCAGAAGCTTGTTAGAGGGGATAAAGAAATACCCATTTGGGGAATGCAAGATGTGATAACAGCTATGAATGCATCTAATTATAAAGATGGAAAAATTAGAGTAACTCATGGTGAATCTTACATACAATTTGCAAAATTCACTGAAAACAAAACTGAAATTGAATCAATTATCTCTTATGGTGCTAGTGATCACAAGGATTCAGAACATTACTCAGATCAGATGGATATTTATAAAAACTTTGGAACTAAGAAAATGAGCTTTGATAAGGAGTTTAATTACAAAAATGCTAAGAAAATTTATAATCCTAAATAACAGATTTATATATATCCTCGTAGTTATAAATTATTTTATTTATATCAAATTTTTGAGCTCTAAGAAATGCCTTTTCTTTCATTTCATTTAGTTTATTTTCATCATTTAATACACTCTCAGCATATCCTACCATTGTATTAATATCATTGTAATCAGATAAATAGCCTGTTTCACTATGAATATTAACTTCAGGCAAACCACCTGAATTTGAAGATATGACAACAACTTTTGATGCCATTGCTTCGAGAGCAGCTAAACCAAAGCTTTCTGTCTTTGATGGAAGAATAAATAAGTCTGAATGGCAAAGTTCTTTTTCAACCTCCTGAGTATTTCCTAAAAACTGTACATTATCTATATTTTTATCATTAATAAGTTGCTTTGCTAATTCTAGTTCTGGCCCCTCTCCTATTAACTTAAATTTACATTTAATCTTTTTTGAGATTTTTTCAAAAAACTCAATTACACCTCTTATATTTTTTACAGGCCTAAAATTACTAACATGAGTTATAACCTTATAATTTTCATTATCTACGTTACATCTTAAAAGCTGAGTTTTAAATTTATCTAAATCCACAAAATTAGATACAACCTTAATTTCTCTTTCAACTCCAAAGAAATCAATAGTATCCTGTCTTAAACTTTCTGAAACTGATGTTACAACATCAGACTGTTCAATTGAAAACTTAACCGCAGGTTTATAAAAAGGATGGTTTCCAACTAGTGTAATATCTGTACCGTGCAATGTTGTGACAAGTGGAACATTCATTCCAGATGATTTAAGCATCTTTTTAGCCATATATGCAGCATAAGCGTGAGGAATTGCATAATGTACGTGGATTAATTCTATTTTAAATTTTAAGCATACATCGACTAACTTACTGGACAAAGCGAGTTCATATGGTTGAAAATTAAATAAAGGATAGAAAGGAACATTAACTTTATGAAAATAAACTTTATTATTATCAGCGTTAAGTCTTACTGGTTTCTGATAAGCAATAAAATGAATTTCATGACCGTTTTCAGCCAGTTTATGACCTAATTCAGTAGCTAATACACCACTACCACCAAAAGTTGGATAACAAACAATTACAATCTTCATAAGTTATTCTGAAGCTTCTTTAATTAGACGATGAACTTCAGTTCTTATATTATATTCACTTATCATATTATTTCTCATTGTTGGATATGTCCTGTTTGATAAAAACACATACACAAGATTATCTTCAGGGTCTGCCCATGCATATGTTCCTGTAAAACCTGAATGTCCAAAGCTTTCATCTGAAACACACCCACAAGTTGAAAGAATATTCTCATCTAGTTGAGGTTTATCAAACCCTATACCACGTCTGTTCTGATTAAAATGTCTTTTATTAAATAAATCAAAGTTAACAGAGGAAAAAATTTTATTATTAGCATAAGTACCTTTATTTAAAAACAGTTGCATCACTTTTGAAACATCTTCTGCAGTTCCAAATAATCCAGCATGACCTCCAACACCTCCTTGCATTGAAGCTCCCATATCATGAACAAAACCTTGAAGTTTACTGAACCTAAAATAATCATCTTCTTCACTAGGTGCAATTTGACTTATTTGATAATTTAATCTTGGGTTATATGTTAGTGAAAACGCTCCAATCTTGTTAAAAACTTCTTCTTTAATTATATCATCAAGAGATGAATTATATTTTTTTTCAAAATATTTTTTTATAAAATAATAAGGCACATCACTGTACTTATATTCTTTAACGTCCAACAAATCGCTATCGATTAATCTTTTAAATATTGTATCATTCCAATAGTTATTCATGTATAAATTCTCACTAACACGAGTTGAAAATTTATTTGTTTTAAAAGTGCTATAGAATTTATCTATTTGATTTTTTTTCAAAGAATCAAGAGTTTCCTCATAAAAGGGTATCCAAGGTATTAACGCTGACTGATGAGAAAACATTTCATCAAATCTTAAATTTGATTTGTTTCCGAGATTTTCATCATACAATATATCTGATAAAGTTGAACTTAAATTTAGATTATTTGAATCAAACTCTTTTATCATTAAAGGAACACTAACTAAGATTTTTGTCAAAGAAGCTAAATCAAAAAGAGTTTCTGAATTAACTTTTTTTTTTTTCTGGTATGTAAAATAACCAAATGATTTATTGTAAACTATGTGTCCATCCTTCATCGCTACCAATTGTGCTCCAGGTAGCATTTGTTTTTTAATAGCATAATTAATTAAAGAATCAACCTTATTTAACTTATTTTCATCAAAACCCTTATTCAAGTAATGAGAAAATCCAACCGTATTAAGCTTTTTAGTTTTAATTTGAGTGTTGACAGGAATATTTTTATGAATACTAACTGGTAATTTTCCTTTGGCAGGAATAGCACCAAAAATTACTTGAGCTGCTTTCTGTTGAAAAACTTCAGAATTTTGATATCCTATAACAATAGACTCAATATGATCTATATTTAAATCTGATACACTATAAGGTTTAGCAAAAATAACGAGTACTAAATCAGTCAATTTCTTGATATTTTCAATTAAATCAACTTCTTTTTTTTCAAATCTGAATTTTTCAAATGGAGATTTATCTGTCTTATGAAACCCTATGATTATTTTATCATAATTAGATAATTTTTCATAATTAAAATTATCATCAATTTGAACTTCTTCAATTCTATGATATTTATTTAAGAAATTTAGAAATGAATCGTGATCATCATCTCCAAGTTTTAAATATCCAATTTTTTCATCACTTACATTTCTAAAGGGTAAAATTTGATTTTCATTTTTGACTATTGTTATAGATTCGGAAGCAATTTTATCTAATAGAGCATAATCAACTTCTTCATTCATTTCTTCAACAATATTTGTTTTTACAATAGGTTTAAATTCATGTAAACCAACCTTATATTTAGCCATTAATATCTTTTTTACAGATTCTTCAAGTCTTTCATTAGATATTTTTTTTCTTGAAAGTGCTTTTTTTATTTGTTTAACACTTTCGTCTAAATCATTTGGCATTAATAATATATCATTACCAGCATTCATTGCACTCACGTCAGCGTACTCTTTTTTTGAAAAATCAACAACACCCTTCATATCTAATGCATCAGTCACAATTAACCCCTGAAAACCAAGATCATCTTTAAGTAAATTAGTTAATATTTTTTTAGACAATGTAGATGGCAAATTGCCTTCCTGAAGACTTGGAATATTCAAGTGAGCAGTCATAATTGAAGCAATATTATTGTCGATCAGTTTCTTAAATGGATAAAGCTCTATACTATCGATCCTTTCTTCACTAAAAGAAATTAATGGTAAAGTATAGTGAGAATCTGTTTTCGTATCTCCATGTCCAGGAAAATGTTTAGCTGAACCTAACAAATTTTTTGATTGCATTCCTTTCATATAAGACAATGCTTTATCTGCTACATTGTATTTATCTTCTCCAAAAGACCTTGAGCCAATAATTGGATTATCTGGATTGGTATTAATATCAACAACAGGCGCAAAATTAATATGTACACCAAGTCGATTAGCGTGTTGTCCAATTCTCTTTCCTACTTTATAAATTAATTCATTATCCTCAACTGCACCAAGAGTCATGTTATAAGGGAATGAAAAAGCGTCATCCAGTCTCATACCAATACCCCACTCAGCATCCATTCCAATTAATAATGGAACATTTGCGATGCCTTGGAAGTGATTTGTTGCATCAGCTTGATCTTTAATATTTCCTAAAGAAAATATTAATCCTCCCAATTTGTATTTTTTGATAAGATTTGAAATATGATCTATTTCTTCTTTTCCATATTTTGTTGCTACCCAAACGGTAAATAGTTGTCCTATTTTTTCTTCTTGAGAAAGGGATTGATATACACTATCAACCCATTTTTTCTGGTTAGATTCATCAATTGTAATTAATGGAGATTGTGAAAAGGAAATAAAAAATGAAAAGAAAAATAAAATATATAATAATCTCATATAAATAGATTTTTATGCCAACTATTAACTGCAAGGGTTTCCCAAGCATCAATATACTCCTTTTTTGTTTTAACCAAATTATTGTAAACAATAGTATCTGAAAAAAATTCATTAGTTTTTATCATTTCTTTGATTTTACTCATACTATTAATATGTATTTTATCATTCAATTTATAAGCAATTGCAAGTCTATTAAAAAAATTGAGGTCTGTTTTACTTTGAATATCAAAAATAAAGTTTGTAAGGGAATCAATAGAACATCCAGAAGCATTATTAACTGAACTATCAACACCAATTATGATAAATAAATTAAATTTTATCTCAAAAGAGCATTTAAGCTCTTTACCATGAGAAGACCAATTTGGAAGGAATATTTTTAACTTAGACTTTATTAAATCAATTTTATCATCTGAAATTATTTTATCAGATTGAAAAATCCAAACTCTTGATGAATCATCTAACAGATTAAAGTCTACAATCATAAATTAAGTTGATTTATCTAATAATTCAGCAATATCATAAACATGTACTTTGTCTTCCATTTCTTTGTTTTTAATTCCATCAGTTAACATTGTATTACAGAATGGACAACCAGCAGCAATTATTTCAGATTTAGTTTCTAGAGCTTCTTCAGTTCTTTTTATATTAATTTCCTTATTACCTTTCTCAGATTCTTTGAACATTTGAGCACCTCCTGCCCCACAACACAACCCTTTCTCTTTACAACTTTTCATTTCTTTCAGATCTGCATTCAAAGATTCAATTAATTTTCTTGGGGGTTCATAAACTTTATTGGCTCTTCCTAAATAACATGGATCATGAAATGTTATTTTTTTTCCATTAAATTCTGAGTTCTCTATTTTTATTTTTTCTTCAAGAATTAATGTTGACAATAGTTCGGTATGATGAATAACATCATATTTACCACCAAGTTCAGGATATTCATTTTTAAGAGTATTAAAACAATGAGGGCAGGTTGTAACAATTTTTTTAAAATTATATTGATTTAAAACTTCAATATTTGATACTGCTTGCATTTGAAATAAAAACTCATTACCGGCTCTTTTTGCAGGATCACCTGTACAACTTTCCTCTTTACCAAGAACAGCAAATGAAACGCCAGCCTTATTTAGGAGATTAGCAAATGATTTAGTAATTCTTTTTGCTCTATCATCAAAGGATCCAGCGCATCCAACCCAAAATAAAATTTCAGGTTCTATACCTTTATCTTTTAACTCTTTGATAGTTAGAATATTCATTTTTTAATTTTCGTCATCAAATACTTGAATTGTAGCAGTTTTTTGAATCAGATCTGTAAATTTACCATTGTATCGAGTTGCTTTTACCAAATGGTTATCTATCCAATGATAATTACCACCTCTAGGTTTTCCCATAACCATGCTATGATATTTGAATCCATGATCATTTAACCATTTTTCAGTTACTCCTCTATGTTCTTCTGTTCTAGAGGTGAAAAAGCATATAACATGTCCTTCATCATACCATTTATTTAAAGTTTCAAGAGCATCGGGATATAAAGCCGCAGTTGCCATTCTTTCAGGTTCTTCATTTGGAATGTCGTCACATATTGTACCATCAATATCAATTAAGTAATTCTTAATTCCTTTAGGCAATATAGGACTTACATGTTCACCGTCTTCTAACTTCTCTTTTAATAAATTATCAATTTCTTTTTTTTCCATATTATTTTAATTGTTTATCCAGTTTAATCTATCCTGTTGGTTAAATGGCCAGGGTGCACCATTATTTTCTAAATTATTCATCATATTATTAATTTCTGTTGGAGCAGAAGATTCTTCCATTACCATGTATCTCCTTAAATCAATAATAATCGATAATGGATCTATTCCTATTGGACAAGACTCTACACATGCATTGCAAGTCGTACAAGCCCATAATTCTTCTTTTGTTATATAATCATTTAGGAGTTTTTTACCGTCATCTTTGAAAACCTTGTTCTTGTCAATATTTTTACCAACTTCCTCTAATCTATCTCTTGTTTTCATCATAATTGATCTGGGAGATAATAACTTTCCTGTTTGATTCGCAGGACATTCTGATGAGCATCTTCCACATTCAGTACATGTGTATGCATTTAATAATTGAAACCAATTCAAATCAAAAACATCATTAGCCCCAAATTTTTCAATTTGTTGATTAGTATTGTTTGTTGAATATGGGTCAACTGCAGGGTCAAGCATTGCTTTTACTTCTTTGTATACAGAATCTAAATTATCAAAACCACCGCCAGATTTAATGTTAGAAAAATAAGTATTTGGAAATGCTAAAAGAATATGAAGGTGTTTTGAATAATATAAATAATTCAGAAAAAATAGTATACCTAATATATGAAGCCACCATGAAGATCTTTCAATAATAACAACGCTAGCAACTTCAAAGTTATCATAAAGAGGAAGTAAAAAAGAACTAATTGGAAAACTACCGTAATCTCCATAATATGAATAATTAGCATTTTGCAAAACCTGATCAGTAGCATTCATGTTTAAAAACAAAAACATTAAAACAACTTCAATGTATAATATATAATTTGCATCATTTTTGGGCCAACCTTTTAAATCATTACTTAGAAATCTTTTTATTTTTAAAAAGTTTCTTCTTATCCAAAAAACAGCAACACTAATTATAACTGCAAAAGCAAGTAGCTCAAAGAAAGCAATTAAAAAATTATAAAAAGAACCCATATATGGAGCTAAAAATCGATGAGTACCTAAAACTCCATCAATTACAATTTCAAGCAACTCAATATTTATCAAAACAAAAGCGACATAAACTATAAAATGTAATATTCCTACAATTGGTTTATCAAACATTTTAGATTGACCAAAGGCTAATCTTATCATTTTTTTAAATCTAAAATTAGAGTTGTCGGACCTGTTAATATCTTTTCCCAGATTTATGTTTCTGTATAATTTACTGCAATTTCTAATGAATAATAAAATTGAAAAAATAAGTATTAAAGAAAAAAGAATAGAGGATATCATTTATATGAAATTATTTTTCTTTCTTTTCATACTCTTTATTTTTTTTCCCAAATAAAGAAAAATGAACATATCTTTTAGGATTTAATCTTAAATCTTCGAGTAATAAATTAATATTTTCACTTGCAGCATTTAAAGATTTTATCATGGAATCATCGTAAATTAACTTATTGAATGTTCCATCACCTGAAGATATTTCAGATAAAATTAAATTTAGATTTTCTGAGGATTGATTTAAGTTTTGAATTATTAACTCTAAGTCAGTAAAACTATTTGAAAATTCTGAAAGATTAGAGGTGGTTTCATTTATACTATTAATTGTGTTTGAAATTTTTGTTTGATTATCATTCAATAAATTTTCAATTTTTGAAGTAGACAATTTTATGTTTTCAATAGTATTAGATAAATCCTCAAAAGTTAGCTTAATATTATTTTGAGTTTCTTGATCTAGAATGTTGTTTATTGATATTAATAAAGAATCAGCACTAACAAAAGTTGATTCAATTTTTTCTTGAAGTGGTGAAAGTTTATCATTTACCAACTCTGTTAAACCTGGAGCTACAGCAGAATTTAAAGTATCACCTGATTTTGCTTGTATTCCAGGTTTTGAAATAACTGCAAGGGCTTTACCACCGATAAGACCAGTTTCATAAATCTGTGCAATACTATTCTTTGAAAAATTTATTTTATTTTCAACTCTAAATTTTACTAATAACTTTTCAGTATTTCTGTAAAAGACTATGTCTTGAATACTTCCAACATTAAATCCACTAATAGTTACAGGTGTGCCCTTAGAAACTCCTTCAACATCATCATAAATCGCATAAAAAGTTCTATCAGCAGTAAAAACATCATTACTTTTTAAATAACTGAATCCAATTATAAACATGATGATTCCTGAAAGAACTAAAATTGCTGTTTTTATTTCATTAGATAAATTCATTTGATTTTATAAATTTAAAAATTATCGAAGATTATTTTTCTATTTCACTCAAATATTTATCCAAACTATATTTTAATCCATTTTTAAACAATACAATGAAAGAATCTTTGTACCCTTTTGCTTTTGCTTCTCCTAAGTTTTTTAAAGCAGTTTGATAATTGGATGTCTTTTCGTAAAAGTATTTATATAATCCATTTTCCTTCTGAAATGTAAGATTATTTAATCCATTGAAATTATAACTTTTTAAAGGTATTAACTTTGAACCTACACCAATTCTAATTTTAAAAACATACTGATCTTCTTTATTAATATCACTTTTAGAATTGATTTCATATTTAGAAATTTCTTTGTTTTTATTAGAAAAATATCTATCAATAGCATCAGCTATTGCAATTGACATTTCTGATTGACCTTTTAAAGAATTTAAATATTTACCTTCATTTTTATTTGTTAAAAAGCCTGTTTCAACTAATACACTTGGCATGTAAGTATATTTTAAAACTATAAAACCAGCTTGTTTTACATTTCTATTTTTTCTATTTAAATTTCTGACAAAAGATTGTTGAATAAAGTTTGCTGCGTTAATACTCTGATCAAGATATTCTTCTTGCATCAAAACCAAGCTAATTACTGACTCAGGATTGTTGGGATCAAATCCATCATATTTTTGTTCATAATTATCCTCTAAAAATATTACTGAATTCTCTTTTTTAGCAATTTGAAAATTTCTATCATTAGCATGTAAACCTAACACGAAAGTTCCAGCCCCATAAGCATTAGAATTATGTGCATCACAATGAATAGAAATAAATAAATCAGCATTGGCATCATTTGCTATTTGTGCTCTTTTAAACAAATCAATAAATCTGTCGTCCTTTCTAGTGTATATGATATTATAATTTCTATTCTTCTCTAAGACTTCACCTAAACCTAATGCTATTTTTAAAGCAATATTTTTTTCAAGATATCCATTACCTGTATTACCAGGGTCTTTACCCCCATGACCTGGATCAATTACAATTGTATATTTATTTTCTTGGGAATTAGAGCTAAAAGCAAAAAATAATAAAAGAAAAAATGTTAGAATTCTGTTATAATTATTGCTGTAAGCCATACCTTATAAAATTATCATTAATTTTGGAAAATCATTCTTCAATTTGCATATAAAAATCAATCATAGAATATTTTTTATCAAAACATTAAGTTTAATAATTCTTCTTTTATTGCCGTTCTTTGTTTCATCCCAAGAAAAAGAAATTGATAGCATACAAAATGATAGCATCAAAAAAGAAAAGTTTTTACTTGATAAAGTAAATAGAAAAGCTAAAGGCTTTATTAGAATAAATAATAAAAAGAAAACAATTCTTCTCTATGACAATGCTGAATTGAAGTATATGAACATAGAATTAAGGGCAGGAATAATTGAATTTGATTGGGAAAATAATATTGTATCAGCTGGAAGAATAATTGATTCTTTGGGTAATGTAACACAAACACCTATTTTCAAACAGGGTATGGATGAAGTTAACCCTGATTCATTGAGATATAATTTTGATACTAAAAAAGCTTTAATTTGGAATTCAAGGTCTGAACAAAGCGATATGAATGTTTTTTCAGAGGCAACAAAGAAGGAGAATGACTCAATTTATTTTATAAAAGAAGCCAAAGTAACTACTTCAAAGAACATCGACGATCCAGAATATTATATCAGAATTCGTTCTGGAAAATTTATTCCCAAAAATAAAATTATAGCAGGTCCAAGCAATCTATATATTTATGATGTTCCTACTCCCATTTTCTTGCCATTTGCTTTCTTTCCTCTAAATGAAAACAGAAATTCTGGATTTATTTTTCCTACAATTGGTCAGAACAACAATAGGGGATATTTTATTCAAAATGGAGGTTATTACTTTGCCCCCAGTGATTTTTTTGATCTAACTCTGCTGGGAGATTACTATACTAATGGGAGCTATGGTATGAGAGTTGAATCTAACTATAAAAAAAGATATGCTTATTCAGGAAGATTAAGTTTTAGATTTGAAAATTTAATTGATGGAGAAAGAGGATTACCTGGATATTCAAAATCTGATATTTATAATATAAGATGGTCGCATTCACAAGACTCTAAAGCGAATCCAAATAGTAGATTTTCTGCTTCAGTAAATTTAGGAAGTAGTAACTATTTTAGAGAGTCCTTAAATCAAATTAACACACCAAACTTTTTAAACAACACATTAAACTCCTCTATTTCATATTCCAAAACATTTAGAGGATATCCTTCAGTAAATTTATCACTTACCGCTTCACATTCTCAAAATACAAGAACTAAAAATGTAAATTTAATTTTACCGACATTTCAAGGAAATGTTGAAAGAATATATCCATTTGTAAAAAAGAATGCTCAAAAGAAAGGGATTTTAAAAAACATAAATTTTCAATATACTTTCAGAGGTGAAAACCGAATTAATACAACCGATTCTTTGTTTTTAAAGAAAGATATGTTTGATGATGCGAAATATGGGATGAAACATTCAATACCTATTAGTACTAATTTTAAGGTTTTTAAACATTTTAGTGTAAGTATGAATGGAAATTTTGATGAAGTTTGGACAGGATCAACGGTTTTTAAAAATGATTATGACATAACAAACAACACTCAAGGCTCAAAAGAAACTATTAAAGGCTTTGATAGATATTCTCAATATAATTTTGGAATGAGCATTGGAACAACAATTTATGGTCTTTTCAATTTTAAAGAGGGTAAAAATATTGAATCCATTAGACATGTTATCAGGCCATCAGTAAGTTATAATATTAGACCCAGCTTTGAAGAATATTACGATACATACATAATTGATGCAAATGGAAATACGGCAGAATATACAAGATTTGAAGACACTTTCTTTGGTAGACCTTCAAAAGTTTATTCAAGTAATATTGGTATTAATGTGAGTAATAATATTGAAGCTAAAGTTAGAGACAAGGATAGCCTTGCTACAGAATCAAAAAAAATAAAGATATTGAATAACTTAAATTTCTCTACTAGTTATAATATAGCAGCTGATTCATTAAATCTTAGTCCAATTAGAATGACAGCAGGAACTACAATATTTGAAAATAAATTAAATGTTAATATTGGAGCTACTTTCGACCCATATTCAATAAATAGTAACGGAATCAGAATAAATAAGTTTAATATAAGTAATGGTGGAGGTTTAGTTAGAATGACAAGTGCTAATGTAAATTTAAGTTACTCCATCGATAGCAAAAGCTTTGGTTCAGACTCTAAAAATGAAAATAGTGAAAATCTAACTGGTGGAGGAAGATCAGATGATTTATTTGGGCAAAGTCAAGATTTGACTAGAAGCACCTTTGATGACAATGATTCAGATGATGATAAGTCAAAGAAAAACATAAAAGAATACATTAATAAAATTGGATGGGATCTACGACTTGCACACTCCTTAACTTATCTAAATAATAGAGGGCAAAAGGATATTGGAAGTAACTCATTAATGTTTTCTGGAAATTTAATGCTATCAAAAAAATGGAAAGTAGGAGGATCTTCAGGGTTTGATTTCAAAAATAAAGGATTTACATATACTCAACTAAGATTTGAAAGAGATTTAGATAGCTGGAAAATGAATTTCAGTTGGGTTCCTTTTAGTGTAAGAGAATCTTGGTATTTTTTTATTGGAATAAAAAGTGGATTTTTAAGTGATCTTAAATATGATAAAAGAAAGGAACCAGATAAAAGATTATAAATAATAATTAATTTTAATTAAATGAAAGAAATAGTATATACAAAGAATGCTCCTGATCCAGTTGGACCTTACAGTCAAGCTATATTAACAAATAACACATTATTTATTTCAGGACAAGTGGCACTAGATCCCAATAATGGTGAAATGATAAATAGTTCTATTGAAGAGGAAACAATACAGGTAATGAATAATCTCAAAGCCATATTAAATGAGGTTGGTTTTGATTTTAGCAATGTTATTAAGTCAACCATATACCTATCTGATATGAATAATTTCTCTAAAGTAAATGAAGTTTATGGAAGTTTTTTTAACAAGGATTACGTTCCATCTAGAGTAACAGTTGAAGTTAGTAGACTACCTAAAGATGCTAATGTAGAAATTGATATGATTGCTAGCTAGAATATTTTAAATGGTAATTAACTAAACCTTCAATTGGTTTTTTCAAAACATTGCCAAGGATCATTCCTCTATTTTTTAAACATTCATCAAGTTCATCTTTAAGATAAAATGAAATAGAGCCGATAAAATGTAATGGTATTTCCTTGCAATCTGGAAATTGCTCTATTTGGTTTGTAATAAATAAATTAAATCCCTTTTTAATTAATTCAGAACAATAAAGATTGTTCTTATTTTCAACAACAAACTTTGCAAATGTTGCTAAATATGTATTAGGATTAGGTTTTTTATATAATTTATCTTTTACTAGATTAGGATCTAAATCAAAGGAGGTTGAAAATTTCTTTAAAATATCAGATGGCATTTTGTTAAAAAAATAATCTCTTATCAATTGTCTTCCAAAATAGTTACCACTAGCATCATCCATTAAAACATATCCTAAAGATGTAATTTTCTGATGAATATTTTCACCATCAAAATATGTACAATTAGACCCTGTACCAATAATAGATACAATTGATTTTTCTCCTCTTGAAGCTGCAGAATAAACGGCAGCATATGTATCTTCTTTAACATCAATATTTGCTTTAACAAATATTGATTCAAACACCTTTTTTATTAGTTTTTTTGGAGGTTCAGTACCACATCCAGCACCATAAAAAAATAAATGACTAATATTTTTTCTGTTTTGATATAAATCATAGTTATTTATAATTCTTTCCTCAATTATATGCTCATCTAGAACTTGAGGGTTTAGACCTAAAGTTTGAGTTTCAAAAACTAAATTACCTTCATCATTTAAACAAATCCAGTCAGTTTTGGTAGAACCACTATCAACAATAAGTCTCATGATATATTAACTACAAAAATGTTTAGCTAAATCTAATAATTTATTTGAGTAACCAGCTTCATTATCATACCACGAAATGATTTTGTAAAATTTTGAATTTAACTGGATACCAGCTTTAGCATCTACGATTGAAGTTCTACTGTCTCCGATGAAGTCTTGTGAAACAACTGCCTCTTCAGTGTAACCTAAAATATTTTTAAGTTCATTTTCAGATGCATTTTTAAGAGTTGACATTACTTCTTCGTAACTAGTTTCTTTTGCAAGTTTGACAGTTAAGTCAACTACAGACACATTAGCTGTAGGTACTCTAAATGCCATTCCTGTAATCTTTCCTTCAAGAGAAGGAATAACTTTTGTTACAGCTTTTGCTGCACCAGTGGATGCAGGAATAATATTAAGTAATGAGCTTCTTCCACCTCTATAATCTTTTTTTGAAGGGCCATCAACTGTAAATTGTGTAGCAGTAACAGCGTGAACCGTAGTCATTAATGCTTCCTCCACACCAAAACTATCATTTAAAACCTTAGTTAACGGTGCAAGACAATTTGTAGTACAACTAGCATTTGAAATTATTAAATCATTTTTATCAACATCATCATGATTTACACCCATAACATACATTGGCGCGTCTTTAGATGGAGCTGATATAACAACCTTTGGTGCACCTCCATCAATATGATATTGAGCTGTTTCTAAGGTTGTAAAAATACCAGTACACTCAGCTACAATATCAACACCTTTAGATCCCCAGTTAATATTTTTTGGATCTCTCTCAGCTGAAATGACAATTTCTTTTCCATCAATTACAAGATTATTATTCTTAACTGAAATATCTGCATTACATTTTCCATGTACTGAATCATACTTTAGTAAATATGCAAGGTGATCTAAATCAAGAAGATCATTTACGGCAACAACCTCAATATCATCCCTTTGAAGAGACGCTCTCATCACCATTCTACCTATTCTACCAAATCCATTAATTCCAATTTTAATTTTGCTCATATATTTTGTTTTTATGTATTCATTATTTTAGACATTCTTAGCAATTCCTCATTAATTTTAGTTTTTCCTTTTATTGCTTTAGAAAGTTCTGTTTTATTTATTTTACCGTTATTAATGCCAATCATAATTCCTTTTTCATTGTTTATAAGAGATTCTACGGCAGTAATTCCCATTTGAGTACCAAGAACTCTATCGAAACACGATGGACTACCACCTCGTTGCATATGTCCTAAAACAGAAACTCTTACTTCATATCTTGGTAATTTTTTTTCTATTGTATCTGCAAGTTGAAAAACATTGTTTCCTGTTTTATCACCTTCTGCAACAACAATAATTGTTGATGTTTTTCCAGCACTTTTACTTCTCTTCAGTGAATTTATCAAGTTGTCTATACTCATATTAACCTCAGGAATTAAAATTTCTTGTGCACCAATAGCAAGTCCGGTATTTAAGGCAATAAAGCCCGCGTCTCTACCCATGACTTCAACTAAAAAAAGTCTATGGTGAGATATTGCAGTATCTCTTATTTTATCAATTGCTTCAGTTGCAGTATTCAAAGCAGTATCATAACCAAGAGTATGAGAAGTACCATACAAATCATTATCAATCGTTCCAGGGATACCTACAACTGGAATATTATGTTCTTCCATAAATATTAATCCACCTGTGAAGGACCCGTCACCACCAATCACTACCAGCCCATCGATTTCATTTTCTTCTATAGTTTTGAAAGCTTCTTTTCTACCTTCTTTGGTTTTAAATTCATCAGAACGTGCAGAATATAGAAAAGTTCCACCTCTATTTATAATTCCTCTAACAGATCTGGTATATAAAACTTTAGTATTGTTTTCGATTAATCCTTGAAAACCTCTAACAATCCCAGTACACTTTATATCATAATGTGCACAAGTTCTTGCTACAGCTCTTATTGCTGAATTCATTCCAGGTGAATCACCTCCAGATGTTAAAACACCAATATTTTTCAAAACATAAAATTGAAATGCAAAATTACGGTAATTTTTAGATTAAGAGTAAATAATTAATCTAAATTAACCCAAATATTTCCAGATTTACTTGAATGAACTGCTTTTTCAATAAAATCCATTCCTCTGACTCCGTCTTCAATTCCAGGAAATTCTTCTTTAAAAAACTTATCATTATTAATTGCTTTTGCTACACCATGATAAATGTTACCCATAGAATCAAAAATACCTTCAGGATGCCCAGGTGGGATTTTGATAGATAAATTGGAAATCTCTGAATTATAAGCATGAGCAGTCTTTAATACTTTAAGAGGCTGATCATCGGATAAGTGATAGAGATAATTAGGGTTTTCTTGTTCCCACTTTAACCCCCCTTTATCACCATAAACACTTATTCTTAAATTATTTTCCTCTCCTGTTGCAATCTGACTAGATCTTATAGTTCCATGAGCACCATTAGATAAACGAACTAAAATATTAGCATCTACATCCATAGGATTGTCTGAATAAAGTGTATTCAAGTCAGCTAATATTTCTTTCACTTTCATTCCTGTTACTAATTCTACCATGTTGAAAGCATGAGTACCAATATCACCTACACAACAGCTAATTCCACTTACTTTAGGGTTAAGTCTCCAAGTTGACAATCTTTTTTCTTTTTCATGAACAACGGGATTTAACCAGCCCTGAAGATATTGTGCATCTACTTTCTGAATTTTTCCTATAACACCATTTTTGACCATATCAGTCATTTGTCTAACCATAGGATATCCGGTATATGTATAGGTGACGGCAAAAACAAGGTTTTTGGAATTTTTTATTTTATTTAATTCGAGTGCTTCATCATATGTTGTAGTCAATGGTTTTTCACATATTACATGAAAATCATTTTCCAATAATTTCTTTGCCATTGGATAGTGGAGAAAATTTGGAGTCAAAACCGAAACTACTTCAATTCTATCTTTTTTATCTAGTTTACTTTCTCCTTCAATAAAGGAATCAAGATCTGAATAAACTCTATTGGAATCAAGTCCAAGTTTTTTACCAAAATCTAAACTAATAGAATGCTTTGGATTAAACACTCCCCCTATTAACTCATATTTATCATGCATGGAAGATGCTACTCTATGCAATACTCCTATCAATGAATCCTCACCACCACCAAGGATACCAAGTTTTATTTTATTAGCCATTAACTCTTAATTTTTCTAAGTTTTTTCTATTTAAAAATAATATTCCAAAAAATACAATTAAAATTAAAGGGAAGTATGTCATATTACCTAGTGTAGCCTTTCCTGCAGCAATTTCAGCTAAATCTTGAGTTAATCCAGAATCAAGAGCAGTTTGAGTATTCGTATCAATCCAAGAACCGATAATTGGATTCCATATTCCTGTAGCAAACATACCCATACCACCTACTAAAGACATTCCTAAAGCACCTGTCTTTGGCATGTATTCAGAAACGAAGCCGATCATCGTTGGCCAAAAATAACAAACTCCAAAAGCAAATAAGATTGAAGCCCCATAAAGCATTGTTCCATCAACGATAGACATCATATAAATTGCGACTGTTGAAACAATAGCAGACATAAACAAAACACCAATTGGATTTAACTTGTGAACTATTGGTCCTGCAAAATATCTACCAACTGCCATAATACCAGTTACCATTGCAAGTATAAGCATTGGACTTGCACCAGATTTTTCTAATAGGGGTTGTAACCATTGTTGTGTTCCAAGCTCTGTAGTAGCCGTCAAAGTCATACAAACAGCAACAAAAATAAATAATGGAGTAAACAATGATTTAATATTATTTGATGTATCTGTGTCAATATTCTCTGACTTCGGAAATAATGCCTTAAAGAACATGTAACCATATATTAAAGTTGGCAAAATCATTATGGCAATTTTTAACTGCCACCCCAACCCAAATGAATTCATAAAGTTTGTAGCTAAAGCTCCAATTACAATACCACCAGGAAACCAAACGTGAAACTTATTTAACATTGTAGTTCTGTTATTAGAATACATATCAGCTATTAATGGATTACATGCTGCTTCAACAGAACCATTAGCAAAGCCAATTAAGAAGGAAGAAATTAATAGGGTTGTGAAACCATCAGCATAAATAGTCATAACTAAGCCGACTAAATGAGAAAGAAAAGCGGCAACTAATAATTTTTTTGGTCCAAAATAATTATACAAAAGTCCTCCAAAAATTGTTGCTACTGGAAAACCCCAGAATGCCATGGAATTTATCCAACCAAGCTGAGTATTATTTAAATTAAAATCATTTCCTAATTCAACTAAAATTCCTGCTCTGATAGCAAAAGTCATTGCTGTTACAATTAGAGCAATACAAGATGCATTAAAAAGTATTTTTTTTGATATTGTTGTGTCCATAAATAAGTTGTTGTTAAATTGTAACTAAATATATTAATTCTTTTTATTATTTTTTTTAATCTTCTTTAAAAGCTCTGAGAAACTATTAAATTCTACATCATATTGTATTCCAATTCCTTGTGTATAACCAATCTCATCTCCAAAAAATTGGAATTCGTTTTCTTTGTTAAAAATTCGTGCTCTTAAGTTACCTGATTCATTTAATAAAAAATCAATTTGAACATTGCCTAAAATTACATTTTCGTCAGTACCACTTACTGGAACACCTATTTTTCCATTTATAAGAATTCTATCACTAATTTCACTGTTCAACGTTAGGCCAATTCTATCTCTGTTTAGCAAACTGGATGCTGCAAATTTATCTCCTTGAGAATAATTAATTCCAATATTCATTTTATCATCAGGATTTGTAAATATTTCATCAATTATTCCAGATGCTCTTTGAAATAAATTATTTGTAATTGCTTGTGACGATATTAAAGATGAAGAAAAATCGTCGATAAATGTACCTTGAGTGATCAAAGAAATTGCCTGACTTTGTCTTTTTTCATAATCATTTAAATAATAATCAAGTTCAGATTTAATTGCACCTTTTGTCTCTGGAAATATTAGATCAAATGTTGGTGTAGACAAGTTTGACAATTCACCTTGCAGGGATATTTTTACTAGAGTTGGAATTTTTCTATTAAACGCTGTGTTTTGAATTAATGGAGCTGGATTTGCACCTCCAGGGACAATATATTCTGCATAAGCACTTAAAACACCTTTATATGGTTCTCCATCCCAAATTATATTCGCTCCTTTATTGATTTGAAAAACTCTTTCAACAAATCCAAAATTCTTATAATAGTATTCGCCTTTGTCAGCTATAAAATCACCTGAAAGACTAAACAATCCTGAGTAATCAGATGATATTTTAATTGTTCCATTTCCATATCCTGATAATCTGCTACCGGTTTTTTCATCAAAAATTATATTAATTAATGCATTTTTATTTAATATCATTTCCATTGATATTTCAAGACCTTGATTCAGAAATTGATTTTGAATATCAGAATTATCAAACTTTAAAAATGTTAAATCCCCTACTCCATCACCATACTTAATAGGAACAGAAATTTGAGTTCCAGTATTTGTTTCTCCAATAATATCAATATCAAGATCTTTTCCAGGTCCATAAAACTTTGCTAAACCATTAAACATTCCTGTTCCATAGTAGACAGGATTTTGTTGAGCATTTGTATTTATAGCATAAAGATTATCCGATTTAATTGTAAAGTCAAGAAACCAATCTTTTAACCTATTATGTGATAATTGACCATTCATAAAACCGAAGGTTTTCATTTTTTTATCTTCAATAATAAAATTGTCAATTATTATTTTCTCATTGTCAACCTTAAATGAGGGGTTATCTTTAAAACCATAACGAATTCCTAAATAAGGAACTGTAAAACTAGTATTATCAGTTTTTATAAACCCTTTAACTACCGGATCATAAAAAGTTCCTCCTATTAAAATATTAGAGTTAAAATATCCTTGAAAATTTTGTAAAACATTTTCACCAATAGCTGAAAATGGATTTAGTTTAAATTTTTCTGTTTTTAATTCTAAATCAATAGGAAAGTCATTGCTGGAAATTTCAAAATTACCTTCAAGCTTAAAGATATCATAACTGGAATCGTTTATATTGAATAAAAGATTGTAATTATCTAATTTATTTGAAGGGTAAATTTTTAAAAACGCATTACCCAGAACATCTCCATTAGCTGAGAAGTTTTTGATTGATAAATTTGAGTTTCCTTGATAAATTTTATCTTTTTTGTTGAGGTTAATATATCCATTTACCAATCCTTGGTATAATATATTTTTAGGTTTAGGAATCAATGATTCAAAATTGACATTTTGAAAAGTTGAATTAAAATCGAAATCTATGTTATTGTCTAAAAAATTAAATTCAATAATTTGATTACCAGAAACTAATTTAACTGATTTAAGTTCTTTGTAATCTTCACCGTAAACAAATACATTATTATTTTCTAAGTCTTGTTTATCTAAATTCCAAACTGAATTATTATAATTTAATACTATATCATTAATGTTAAAAACAGATTTTAGATCATCAGAGATTGTGTGATCAAACTTAAAAACATTTAAAACTTCAGAATTATAGTTAATTTCAAAAAAGGTTTTGTCATCTTTAAATTCAGAACTCATATTCAAATTGTTTCCTGAGAAAATTTCAGAATTAAGTTTATTAACTTTTAAATTACCTTCATTCTCTTTGAACGAGAAATTGACATCTTTTAATTCAAAATTAGAGCTTGAAATTAATGGACTAGATAAGCTTAATTCAAAAATATCATTAGAGATTCTTCCACTAAGAAAGGTGTTATCATCAATATTAAAATCTGAACTAATAACCTTGGCAATTTTAGATTTAACATTTAAGTTGAAAACAACTTCATCATTTAAATCAACTGAACTATAATTAGAGTATTTTGACAAATATCCATTAGAAATCGTTTTTAATAAGTCGAAAGAATCCAACCCTCCAATAATAATACCGTCAACCACATCTTCAGAAATTATATTAAAGAATCTTCTATCATTATTAATTCTACTTTGAGCAATCAATTCCTCAAAATTATATTCAATTTCATCAGTTTGATATTTAAAATTAGAAAAACTTACATCACCTATTAAGTTTTCAAAATCATTGCCTCTTAATTTTGTCACTATTAATCCTGAAAGACTTGTGTCTGTTAGTTTAGATAATTTTAATTGAAATAAATTTGACTTTTCAATATTTGTAGTAAAATCAAAATCAATAATATCATCAGTAAAATTTACTAATCCTGAAAAATCCATTTCTAAATTTTCATCATTTACTGAGAGATATCCATCAAATATTTTATTATTCACGTTTCCAGAAATAATGATATCCTCATATTTATAATCATTAATATCTACATCGAAAATATTACCCTCAATTGACGTATTTAAAAATTCTTGAGTAAAACCTCTACCATTAATTGAAAAATCAAAATTGGATTTACCTAAAAATGGAAGCCCAATTATCTTCGATAAATTAATATCTGATCCTTTAAAATCTCCATTATATTTTGCATTATCAATTAAAGTAAAATCAGAAAGTTGAAGGTTAGAAAAAACATTACCGTCTTTAGTAGATAAATCAAATGATGACTGAATCATCGCATCTGTGTAATATAAATCTCCTTTTAGTTTAAATAAACCAATTGATTTTAAAGATGAAGGAAGAATTGAACCAAAAATATTTGGAAAAATGCTTTCAAGTTCAAGTGAAGATGAATTAAACTCATCAAATGAAATTTGAATTAATTCTGGAGTATTATCTACAAAATCAGAGAGAACAACAGAGGATTGTAAGTAATTTTCATTATCAGATATTTGAATATTATTAATAATCACTTTATTATTTTCCACTAAAAAATTGGATTGAACATCAAAAAGTTTAGGATTTGAATTTGAGATGAAATCTGATGTATTAACTATAGATTCTTCAAAAAAACCAGATATTTTAAAATCATTAGTACCAAACGGATCTAATATGTTAAATCCACCATTAAAGTTTGAATTATTTAAATTTAAATTAAAGTCATTGAACGAAAGAGTATCATTTTTATATGAGACATTAGAATTTAATTTTGAAATTGAAAAATCCCCATATTTAAAGTTGATAT
>Ga0208127_1000156_pt1 | contig 34287 bp, 36 predicted proteins | sample ETNtaG_6_FD_185751 | JGI IMG/M metagenome (GOLD analysis project Ga0208127, IMG submission 185751) | Marine microbial and viral communities from oxygen minimum zone, Eastern Pacific Ocean - ETNP201306SV45 (SPAdes) (version 2) | ecosystem: Environmental > Aquatic > Marine > Oceanic ... | reverse complement strand
ATATTGCCAATGCTTGTGATATGAGCAAAGCAAACCTTTATCATCACTTTTCATCCAAAGAAGATCTCTATGTTCAAATTCTTACTAGGGCTCAGAAAAAGACACAAAATATCCTAGAAAAAACCAAAGTGATCACTGGATCCTATATCGAAAAAATTGAATTTTTTATCAGTGAACACCTGAATCAAATGCTTAAAGATCCAATCAAGTACAAACTACTGGCAAGAGAATTTTCTGATCTTGGCCTCTCCTCTCATGCCATGCCAAGTGTCGGGCTGATGGAACAAAATTTATCTCAGGTTATTGATTTAATAGACCAGGCAAAAAAAGGTGGGGAAATCATTGAGGATGCAGACAGTAGATTGCTTGCTTATCAATTGATATCTCCAAATCTAGTTTATATCACTCACCAGAATATGTTTGACTCTACATTTGAGGGACTTGGCCCATCTTCGAATAAAAACTTTTCCAAAACACTGACCACTAATCTTCTGAGAGGAGTAAAAACAAAATGACCAGTCTGCATAAGAGAATCATTCCAATTATTTTACCATTTGCTCTATTTGCAATTGATGCAAACTCACAGATCGTTGTCAGCACAACCTTTCCAAGCACTCAAGAGATGAATGAGGAAGAAAGCCTAATGGGCCTTATTTACAGTAAATCGTCTCCAAGATTGGCAGTGGAAGTGTCTGGTCGCGTGGTTGAGATCATTGCCGATGTAGGCGATGAAGTGAAAGCTGGTGATATTTTGGCAAGAATTGATTCAGAAAAATATAATCTTCAGTTAACTCAAGCGAAAGCAGAAATCGCAAGGATCAATGCGTTGCTTATCAACAAAGAAATGGATCTTCAAAGAGCTGAAAAACTATTTAAAGACAATCTTGTTTCTGAGGGAATGATGGATAAAACCAAGGCGGATTTCGATGCACTCACGGAACAAATGAATGCTGCGGATGCTCAACTTCGGAATGCGAGAAGAGTGATAGAAGAAACAAATATAAAAGCACCAATTGATTCAGAAGTTGCCAATAAATATATTGATACAGGTGATTATGTTCAACCCGGAAAGGTTGTATATGAGCTTGTAGATACAAGAAACTTGAAAGTTAATCTTTCATTCCCTGAATATTTGAGCCCTAAATTAAAAAAAGGACTTGAAGTTCGCATCACTTCCCCAACCGACCCAAATGAAGTGGTTGTATCAAGTATCAAAGATATTAAACCAAACATTGATGCTCGAAATAAATCACTCACAACGATCATTGATTTTGAGAACCCGGGTACTTGGCTACCTGGAGCCAGCTCAAGTGCAACGGTCATTTTTTCAAAATTTGAGAATGCGATTGTTGTGCCACAAATCAGTGTGGTGAGAAGATCAGTTGGTGAAGTCATCTATGTTGTAAATGGAGATATGGTCAAGGAAACGCCAGTCAAAACTGGGCTCCGAAAAGAGGGATATATTCAAATATTGGAAGGCATCACAATGGAAGATGAAATCGTCAAAGATGGTGCTGGGTTTCTCACGGACTCCTCAATCATTGAAATTATAAATTAATATGAGCTTGCCTGAGATATCTGTTAGACGCTTTGTTTTCGCTGTAATGATCAACTTGGTCATTGTTCTTTTTGGTCTGATATCAGTTAATCGAATCTCGATAGATCGTTCTCCTGATATAGACTTTTCTTTGATCTCAGTCACAACAGTATTGCCAGGTGCCAATCCAGATGTCATTGATTCCAGCGTTACAAATATCATTGAAGGTGCAGTAAATAGCATACCTGGAATAGATGATGTTCGATCAAGATCAGCCCCTGGTGTATCCAATGTTTTCATACAGTTTCTATTAGAAAAGGACCTCGATATTGCCTTCAATGAAGTCCAATCAAAAGTTGGGCAAATCAATTCTCAATTACCAGATGATGCTGAAACACCAATCATCAGTAAAATTGAAACAGGCGAAATACCAATTATCTGGCTGGCATTGAGAGGCAATCGGACACTCCAAGATTTAAGTGTTTATGCAAAAAATGTTCTCAAAAGAAAGCTGGAAACCATTGATGGTGTGGGCAGTATCGTCATTGGCGGAGAACAAGAGAGGAATATCCGAGTCAATCTAGATTTCGATCGAATGAGCGCTTTCGGTATCACTGTTCAAGATATTGTTATGGCGTTTAGAAATGAGCACATCAAACTACCGGGTGGTTTCCTCATTGATAACAGCAAAGAGGATTTATTAAAGCTTGATCTTGAGTCACACAATGTTGAAGAAATCGAAAACATCATTGTCACCTATGATCGAAATCGTGCAATAAAGATAAAAGACATTGCCGAGGTAAAAGATGATGTCAGAGATCTGAGGAGCATGGGTCGGTTCAATGGCGACCCATCAATAGGAATCGGTGTAACCAAAATCCGTGGGGAAAATACGGTCGAGATCATCGAGAAGGTAAAAGCCAAAATTAAATCTGACATTGAGCCAACTTTACCTGCTGGGATGACACTCGATATTGGAACAGATGACAGCAGTTACATTTATGAATTAATCAGTGGGCTTGGGCAAAATATATTTGTTGGATTCATTATCGCATCGCTCATTGTTCTCTTATTTCTAAGAAGTTATTCAAGCATGGCCATTGTGAGTATCACCATACCAGTCTCACTTTTTGGTGCAATTTTCATTATGTATGCATTTGGGCTCACGCTAAATACCATGACCATGCTTGCATTGCTTTTACTCATAGGGATTGTTGTAGATGATGCCATTGTTGTTCTTGAGAATGCACAAAGGAATTTGAGCCAAGACACACCTGAAGAACGTATCAGAGCAAGTATAACTGGTGCCAATGAGGTCTTCTTGCCAATTGTTTCATCCACACTTGTTTTGGTGGCATTGTTCACAGTTGTTTTTTTTATGGAAGGAATTGCAGCCAGGTTTTTTAGATCATTCGGGGTTGTGGTTTCCACCGGCGTCCTTGTTTCAACGTTTGTAGCTTTAACACTCACGCCTACGCTTGCATCGAAGTTTCTTAAAACAAAGAAAGAATCAAATCGTGTATTTGATGGCTTTAATCGAAGATTCGGCATCATTGAACAGCGCTATCGTGAAATGATTGAGTGGTCACTGAATGAAAGGAAGAAAGTTTTATCTTACGCTGGCCTTTTTGTTGTATTGTCTTTTGTCGGCTTTACCCAATTGAGTGGCGGGTTCTTCCCTGAGGAAGATGAAGGCCAATTTACAATCACTGTAAAAACACCTGTTGGAACCGGCATTGACTATACAAATGATCGATTATCAGTTGTAGAGAATTTATTGGAAGAATATGAAGACATTGAATCCTATTTCACCATCATGGGTTCTGGTATTGAAAGTCAGGCAGTGAATATTGGCGTGGTCTATGTCAGGCTTACACCCAGCAATATTCGAGGATATAAACAGTATGAAATCATCCCTATACTCAGAGAGAGACTAAATAAGATTCCAGGAATCAAAGCATTTCCTGCGCCTATGTCATTTGCCTCTGGAACGAGAGGTGAGGCCATGCAATTCACTGTTTCAGGACCCGATCTTAATACTCTCAACGAATCCATCAATGCTTTCCTAAGCAAACTTGCTGAAACACCAGAACTGGGAGATGTCGACTCAAGCATCGAACTGAATCTGCCCCAAGTGAATTTAGAAATAAAAAGAGAACTTGCCTCAGAAATGGGCTTGTCAACAAGACTGATCGCTGAGGCGGCAAATATCTTTGCAGGAGGCATCGATGTTGCTCGTTTCAATGACGCGGTTGGAGATGGAGAAAGATACAAAGTGAGGCTAAAGGGTCAATACGATATGTCCATTGATGATTTGGACAAAATTTACCTCAGAACACCATCAAGAGAATTGGTTCGCCTTGATACGGTCGCAACATTCAAACAAACAGTTGGTCCGTCAGAAATAACGAGGCTCGATAGAATGTACAGCGCCTACTTCTATAGTGATCCCACAACATCATTAAGCAATGCCATTCAGCTGATTGAAGATGCTGCAGCCGAAACACTCCCTGCGGGTTATGAAGTCGGCTTCTTTGCCAGAGCAAAAGAGTTTAAAAGAACCAGCAATCAAATGCTTTTTGCATTCTTAACGGGCTTAATCTTGGTTTACATGGTTCTTGCCAGCCAATTCAATTCATTCAGGCAACCATTGATCGTGATGATTTCTCAACCTCTGGCAGTCATTGGGGGAACATTTGGAATCTGGATCGTTGGATCGGATCTCAACATATTTTCAATGACTGGACTGGTATTGCTGACTGGACTCGTTGCAAAGAATTCCATTCTATTAATTGATCGGACCAATCAAGAGAGACAAAAAGGATTGGAAATTGATGAAGCCTTATTGAGTGCATGCCCAAGAAGGCTCAGACCAATTCTAATGACCTCATTGACATTGATACTTGCCATGATGATGCCTGCTTTGGGGATTGGCTCAGGCGTTGAATTGAGTCAACCGCTGGCTATTGCGATTGTAGGAGGGATGATCAGTTCTACTTTTCTCACATTGATAATTGTACCAATCATCTACTCCTCAGCAGAGAAGAGAAAGCTTAGAAAAAGACTTTATAATCTTGAAAGAAGTGCTTCTAACTCAAATACGTGATTCTGGGTTCCATGTGATTGAACTTTAATTGAGCCCAAGATTGATCCAAGCTTTCCAGATTTTTCCCATCCCAAATCATTGATCATTCCATAAATCAGCCCAGCTCGGTAGGCATCACCGCAACCGGTTGGGTCTGCTTCATTTTCAACTGCTATGGGGTCAATTGAAAGCACTTGGTCTTCAACATAGATATCCGATCCTTCACCGCCTTTTGTCACGATCATTGCTGTAACTTTTTCTTTGATCTCATTCTGATCGAGCCCCGTGATTTCTGAGAGGAGGTTTGCCTCATATTCATTCAAGATAATCCACTCTGCCTGATCGATAAAATTTAAGACTTCTGACTTATCAAACATTGGAAGCCCTTGACCAGGGTCATACATGATTGGAATGCCTTTGTTGTGCATCTCAGTTGCATGTAAAATGGTGCTCTCCTTGCCATCCGGTGAAAGAATGACCATCTCTATGCCTTCAGCCTCAGGAATCGGATTATTATGTCCCTCCTCCATTGCTCCAGGATGAAACGAGGTCAACTGATTGTTTTTTTGATCTGTTGTAATAAAACATTGTGCTGTGTACATGTCATCAATCACCTTGATTCCAGATATAGAAATATCATTGGACTCCATCCATGATCGATAATCTCCAAAATCTTTACCGACAGTCGCACAAATGATGGGTTCCATACCCAACTTCTTCATATTGAATCCAATATTGCCTGCGCATCCGCCAAATTCCTTTCTCAGCCTTGGGACATTGAATGCAACACTTAAGATATGGATCTGATCCGGAAGAATAAAATCACCGAACTCGCCATCAAACTCCATTAAATAGTCATAGGCAACTGAGCCACAAACAACGACAGACATAAGATACTCCTTATAGATTAATTTATTGACATGATCGATTCGACTTCATCGATCTCTTTAGGCAAAGCTTTTGTTAGCACATCACAACCATTCTTGGTAACAAGGACATCATCTTCGATTCTAATGCCAATGCCTCTATATTGAGATGGAACATTCTTATTTTTCTTGGAAATATAAATCCCAGGCTCAATGGTTAAAACCATACCAGGTTGGAATTTCCGAGATTTTCCTTTTTGGTCCATATAAGCACCAACATCATGAACATCCATACCAAGCCAATGACCAATGCCATGCATATAAAAATCTTTATAAGCCTCAGACTTAATCAGCTGATCCAATCGCCCTTTGAGCAGTCCAAGACTTTTAAGGCCTTGCGTCAATCCCTTGATGGCCTCTGATTGCAAATCTTCAAATGTTTTTCCTGGCTTGACGCTATCAATTGCGGTCTTCTGAACTTGCAGAACCAATTCATAGATTTCTTTTTGTTCTTTGTTGTATTTACCAGATATTGGAATTGTTCGAGTAATATCAGCAGCATACATTTCATGTTCACAACCGGCATCTGTCAGCAATAATTGACCAGCCTTCATCTTTTCTCGGTTGCTGATGTAATGAAGCGTGCAAGCATTTTCACCAGAGGCAACAATGCTTGTGTAGGCAGGAACTGCACCATGCTTCCCAAATTCATGAATAATATCTGCCTCAATCTGGTACTCAAATACACCCGGTTTGCAGTTCTTAAATATACGCTTATGAGCATCCACAGAGATCTTAGCCGATTTCCTCATCATACTGATTTCGTATTTTGATTTGATCAGTCTCATTTCATGGACAAGAGGTTCCAAGGCTTGAATTTCTGATGGAACCACACCTCCTCTTCTCTGCCCTGCCCTGACATCATTGAAACTTTTCATCAAAGCCTTATCCATGACATCATCTTGACCCAGTGTGAAAAATACTTTCTGCCGACCCAGAAAAAGAGACGTAAGAATGGTCTCTAAATCTTGAATTTTGAAACTCTGATCTACGCCAAAATTCTTCTTCACGCCATTGAGTCCTTCCATATGACCATCCCAAATCTCAGTTACAGGGTTTTTTGCCCTCAAACATACAATGAAGGCTCCATCTTCTCTTCCAGGCGCCAATATCATCACGGCATCTGGTTCAGAGAATCCAGTGAAATAATAGAAATCACTATCCGGCCTATAAGGATAGTCTGTGTCTCGACTTCTTACTCGTGTTTTGGCTGTTGGGATAACAGCAATACCATCTTTACCAATCATCTTGGCAAGCACACGTCGTCTTTTTTCAAATTCTTTATTCATCAGTCTGATCTAAATTCATCATAAATCATTTGTACACTTAATCGAACAAATTCAATTAATTCCATCAGCGCCAATTCTTCATCAACCTCTTCACTGATTGAATGCGAGTCCAGTGTAGAGATTTGCGTAAAATCTTCAATGATTTCAAATGATTCTTTGTTTTCAGCTTGATCAATTTTAAGGCCATGTTCAGTTAACAGGAAGCTGACGCCATCTATGAATCCTTGGCACCAAATTGAAAGCGCCTCAGCCCTTTCTTGGATCGAGCTGTTTTCACCACCAATGATTAATTCAAAGCTTAAATCTCCCTCCTTAAGCTTATGAGTGTCTGTTTCTATAATCCTTTGAAGTGCTTTTCTGTATGTTGATATTTGCACAGATATGGCAGCCCCATCATCAGAATTATCGATTGGAACAAATTCCTCAAAATAATCACTCTCAAAACAAATCTGGGAACATATCCCACCATGCGTTTCAGGAAGGCTGATATCAATCGAAGCACTTTTCCTCAGATCATCAAGTTTGTCGAAATCCATTTTTCAGTAATCTCCTCGAAACATTATACTGATTTGACCGATGGCTCTGGACAAATTATAGTAACTTCTATGAATAAGGTCTCAGAAAAAGAGCTCCTGGCCTCAGTAGAGAGATTGGAGATTAAAATCAGTCAATTGATCCAAGAGAAAGAGAAGCTTTCAAAAGAAAATCAATCACTTAGCAGAAAGAATGAAGAACTTGTTCAAGCAGTGAAGTCCTTAGAATCACTTAAAGATCAAGCAAGAGTCAAAGCGGAAAATGTATTACGTCGTTTAGATGAAATAGAACCTCTAGCATGAACGAGACCGTTTCTATCGAGATCATGGGTGAGCAATTCACCATCAAATGTCCATCAGATCAAAAAGCCAATTTAATAAAAGCAGCAAAAATGGTTCATGAGGCAATGAAAAAGATCAGCGATCAAGGTACTGCATTCGGTGTAAACAGAATAGCTGTCATGGCAGCCTTAAATATCGCAAACGATGCCATCACTGGCAATGCTGAAATGGCTTCAAAAATCAGGACTGAATATGACTCAGAATTGGACCTAGATCAGATTCAAAATAAGATTGATAATTTATCACATGATGTAGAAAATTCTCTTAACTCTGGCATAGATTTAAAGCTACAATAAGGTCAGAAGATCGCCTGCGGTGCTCGAGTTTCATTGAATGACCTCTCGGCCCTTAATTAAACAAACAGGGATCAATGTCTACATTAATATTGAGCATTACCATTTAATGGGAAGCCTACGTTAATGTGTCAGAGCCCACCTATTGCTCAGGCCTGAGAGCAACAAATGGGACACGGTATTGTGGGTTATCTTCTTCCAAAAGAAATGGAAACGATCAGAAAAGAAAAGAAGGCAACTAGATTGAACATGACTGAGCACATGGTCGATGAAAGAAGCTCAGTAATCTCAAAGAATTTACTTTCACTCAATATTCTTGATCAAGGATTTAATATTGCCACTTTTGCTTCTTTTCAAAATGAACCGAATACAGAAGAACTAACAAATCATTTTTGGGCAGATAGAAAGGAGGTTTATCTTCCTGTCACGAATGAAGGCTCTTTGAAATTCTATAACTACAATTCTGATTCAATTCTTTTAAAAAATCGCTTTGGCATATCTGAACCAGATACCAATGAAGCTGAAGAAATTCCAATCCAATCCCTAGACATTATTTTGATACCACTTGTTGCATTTGATCACTCTTGTAATCGAATTGGAATGGGATCAGGTTTTTATGATAAAGCGCTTTCTGCAATAGATAACTCTGAAAAGAAGACACATTTGATTGGCCTAGCCTATGAATTTCAGAGAGTGGAACGCATTGAACCAAATAAATGGGATATACCTCTTGATTTTGTTGTGACAGAAAAGAAGGTCTATCATTCCTAAAGCCTCATCCATATGTCAGAATAGCTTCATGAATCCAGAAGAACAAAAAAATCAAGCAGCATTAAAATCCCTAGAATTCATAGATGATGATTGCATTCTGGGCGTTGGCACTGGCTCAACAGTGAATCACTTAATCTCAGCCTTACCGAGCGTAAAAAATAAAATAGAGGCTGTGACATCAAGCTCAGAGGCAAGCACCAAGCTGCTTGAAGAGAATGGATTCAGAGTCGATGACCTCTCCTCTGTTGGCTCACCTGATCTCTATATTGATGGTGCGGATGAGATCACTGAACATTTTCATATGATAAAAGGCGGTGGAGGTGCACTCACAAGAGAAAAAATCATTGCAGAAGCATCGAGAAAGTTCGTGTGCATCATCGATGGCTCAAAAGTTGTTGATCTGCTTGGTAAATTTCCACTCCCGGTTGAAGTAATTCCAATGGCTAAATCATTGGTCGCGCGTGAATTAACTAAACTGGGTGGTTTGCCTGAGCTCAGACATGATTTTATAACTGATAATGGCAATCTAATCTTGGATGTTCATAATTTAAAGATTCTCGATCCAGTTGATCTGGAAAATCACATCAACAATATCCCTGGAGTCGTCACAAATGGGATATTTGCAAAAAGATCTGCTGATGTGATGATCATTGGTAATGAATCGGGGCCAGAGACAAAGATAAAAAGCTGATGTTTACTCGAAGAGATTTTATAGCACTAAGCTCGCTATCATTTCTGCCGACTCTATCAACTGCATCAATATCGAATCAATCAATGCTGAAAAGGATGATCCCCTCCTCTGGAGAGGAAATGCCGGTGATTGGACTTGGTACTTCCAGAGTCTTTGATATTGAGCCATCTAAAAATGAACTCAATGTCAGAGAAAAGATTTTAGAAGTTTTTTACGAAAATGGTGGTCGACTGATTGATACATCACCAATGTATGGGATGTCTGAACAAATCATTGGGATCACTGCGAAAGAATACATCAAAAAAAATCGCTTCTTTCTTGCAACCAAAGTTTGGACTGAAGGCAGAGAGAATGGAGTCAGGCAGATTGAAGAGTCTTTTCAGAAAATGAGGGCAGAAAAAATCAGCTTGATTCAAGTGCATAATCTACTTGATTGGAAAACTCAGATCAAAACACTCAGATCACTCAAGGATGAAGGCCGAATTGACTATATTGGCATCACTCATTACAAATCCAATGCATTCAATGAAATGATCAAAATAATGAAAACAGAAAAAATTGATTTTGCACAATTCAATTATTCTATGGGCGAACGTGAGGCAGAACAAAAAATCCTGCCTTTCTGCAAAGACAATGGAATAGCAACGCTTATCAATAGACCATTCATGAGAGGCAGATTATTCAAAGAAGCGCAAAACAAAAAATTGCCCTCATGGGTTTTTGATTATGATATTGATTCTTGGGGTCAATTTTTTCTGAAATACATCATTTCTCATGATGCAGTCACCAATGTCATCCCTGCGACATCAAAGCCTAAGAATATGTTTGATAATGCTAAAGCTGGTATGGGTGTAATGCTTGACGATAAAGCAAAAAACAGAATGCTAGAAATTTTCTAGTCTTAACGCTTGGAGAACTGAGTTGCCTTACGCGCTTTCTTCAGTCCAACCTTCTTTCTCTCAACTCGTCTTGCATCACGAGTTAGAAATCCTCTTTCTCTTAGAGCAGATCTGAGGTTGTCATCATATGAAAGAAGCGCTCGGCTAAGTCCATGCCGGATGGCACCAGCTTGACCACTTCCGCCTCCGCCTCTCACAGTGGCAATAACGTCTATCTTGTCTAGAAGATCAGTTTGTTCTAATGGTTGTCTGACAATCATTCGTGCAGTTTCACGATCAAAGAATTCATCGAGTGACTTTTTATTGACCTGAATCTCCCCTTTGCCTCTTTTAATAAACACTCTCGCAACTGAGCGCTTTCTTCTTCCTGTACCGTAGTGAACTTCTGCAGCCATTATATTTCCAATGTTTGGGGTTGTTGTGCGCCATGTGTATGTTCAGGCCCAGCAAAAACTTTTAGTTTCTTAATCATGGAATTGCCAAGTTTTGTTTTTGGCAACATCCCTCTTACTGATTTAGTAAGGACCCTTTCAGGGCTCTTATTCATCATGGTTTCGAGGTTCATTGATTTGAGGTTTCCAATATATCCAGTGTGCTTGTGATACATCTTATCTTTCATTTTATTTCCAGTAACCTTAATACCTGAAGCATTGATTACTACGATATAATCTCCTGTATCAACATGCGGAGTATAAATAGGCTTATGCTTGCCTCTCAAACGACGAGCAATCTCAGTAGATAGCCTACCGAGAGTCTTGTCCTTGGCGTCAACCAAGTACCAATCGTGAATCACGTCTTCTTTTTTTGCTGAAACCGTCGTCATTATTAGCTTTTCATATCCTATTAAAAGGAGGCTAGTCTACTCATCCAAATGGGTTTTTTCAATGAAATATTGGGAAAATTATTGATTCGAATAGGGTGCGAGATTTTGCCTCATCTCATCAATCGTGTCGCGATAGTTATCTGTCCCAAATATCCCAGAACCAGAAACAAAAACATCTGCGCCATAAGAAGCAATGTCACCAATATTATTGGCCTTCACTCCTCCATCAATCTCTAGAAAAACTTTACGGCCTGATTTTTCAATCATCGTTCTGGTCTCGGTTAATTTGTCTAGCACCTCAGGAATAAAACTTTGCCCTGCAAATCCTGGATTCACAGACATCATTGTGATGATCTCAATCTGATCGAGATAATCCTCAACATAACTGAGTGGTGTAGGTGGATTGATTGCTAAGCCAGGAAGGCAACCATTTGATCTTATTAGATCAAGAGTGGCGCCTATGTCATCTGAGGCTTCTGGATGAAATGTAATATATGTTGCGCCAGCTTCCGCAAAATCAGCGATTAATCTATCTACTGGCTGCACCATAAGATGGACATCAATCGGTGCCTCAATACCATAATCCCTCAGAGATTTACAAATCACTGGTCCAAATGTCAGATTCGGTACATAGTGATTGTCCATAACATCAAAGTGAACAAAATCAGCACCTGCAGAGATTACACTCTCTACTTCTTTGCCCAATCTAGCGAAATCAGCAGACAAGATTGAAGGTGCGATTTTAAATTCTTTGGTCATTTCTAATAATCAGTTTACTGATTACTATTATGCTTGAGAAATTCTTTGTTTAAAGAAAAAAAACAGATTGTTGATTACTGATATGTCTATCCATAAAATAGTCATATGCAATATACAGAATTAAAGAATCTAGAACTCGTAGCCAGAGGCAAAGTCAGAGACATTTATGCAGTGGATTCTGACCACTTACTCATCGTCACAACAGACAGAATGTCTGCATTTGATGTGGTTCTTCCGAATCCCATTCCTGGTAAAGGTGAAGTACTGACTGAGCTGTCTGAGTTTTGGTTTGAAAAAACACAATCAATTGTAAAAAATCACATGACTGATGATCTCGAGCTTGTTGATCTTCTCGACAACCCTGATCAGCTCGAATATTTTTCTAAAAGAAGCATGATTGTTAAAAGACTAAATCCACTTCCAATTGAAGCAGTTGTCAGAGGATATCTCATCGGTTCTGGATGGAAAGATTATCAAGCCACAGGGTCTGTATGCGGAATTGAATTGGAAGAAGGGTTACAAATGGCGCAAAAATTGCCAGAACCGATCTATACACCTGCAACCAAAGCTGAAGTAGGCGAACACGACGAAAATATTTCTTATGAAAAAACGATTGATTTGATTGGTGAAGAGCTCGCAAGCAGAGTCAAGCAAATTGCCATTGATATATATAATTTTGGAGTGAACCACGCAAAAGAAAAGGGGATCATCATTGCAGATACCAAGTTTGAATTTGGATTAGACAACGATGGTGAACTGTATCTGATCGATGAAGTCCTCACGCCAGATTCTTCAAGGTTTTGGGCCATTGAGAATTATGAATTGGGATCAAGTCCGCCAAGCTTTGATAAACAATATCTCAGGGATTATCTCGAAACACTGGATTGGGATAAAACTGCACCAGGACCCGAGCTTCCTCAAGAAGTCATAGATAATACGGCCTCAAAATATAAAAACGCGTTCAGACAAATCGCAGAGTAAAGTCATTATTCACCTGCGATCATAAGATCATCAATTAGAACAGTTCCACAAAATACTGAACCATCTGTTTCAGGATCATTTCCAATTTTTTGTATTTTTGAAAACATCTCACTGAGATTCCCAGCGACTGTTACTTCATTCACTGGATATGCAATCTCTCCATTCTCGATCCAGAATCCATTAGCCCCTCTGGAATAATCACCATTGACAATATTCACTCCAGACCCAATCAACCCTGTTACCAAGAATCCAGATTGCATGCCTTTGATGATCTCATCCAAGTCTTCATCAACAGATTTTTCAACATTGATATTGTGATGCCCTCCTGCATTCGCAGTGGTTTTCATTCCTAGCCTTCTTGCTGAATAACTGGAAAGCAAGTAACCCCTTAAATAGCCATCCTGAATCAGTTCTCTTGGGTTGGTTTGCACTCCTTCAGCATCATAATATGTACTTGCAAATCCTCTCTTTAGATGGGGATCCTCATGAATTTGAACAAAGCTTGGAAATATTTCCTGGTCGATCTTATCAACGAGAAAGGATGACTTTCTATATAGGCTTGTACCACTGATTGCATTCAAGAAATGGCTGAAGAGGCTTTTAGAGATTCTAGGAGAAAATAAAACAGGAGCTTTTTGTGTTTTAATCTTCCTTGAGCCAAGATTGCTCGCTGCCCTATTCCCTGCCGAAGAACCGATGCTTTTATGATCTCGCAGATCATCCAAACCTCTGGTGCTTGAATAGTCATAATCCATTTCCATTTGCCCATCTTTTTCAGCAATCGCAACACAACTGATATTGTGTCCTGTTGATTGCGTCACACCGATGAAATCATGCGAATTAAGATAGACAGAGTGGCTCTCATATGAACCCACGGTTGCACCTTCTGAATTGACAATCATGTCATTGGAATCAAACGCTGCTGCCTCACACTGAAGTGCCATTTCTTTGGCCTTATCAATGCTTAAATCAGATGGTTGATATAATTCTAAGTCATTGATCACAGTTGCCATCAATTCTTTTTCAGCCAATCCATTGCAGTCATCTTTTTCGGTAAGTCTCGATAAATTCAATGCTTTATCGATGGTTGTATGAATCTGCTCTTCTGAGAAATCATTCGTACTTGCACTGCCTATGGCTTTACCTATATAGACTGATATTGAAAAACTCTGATCATTGAATTGCTCAACTAAATCGATGACCTGATTCTGTGACACGACGGAAAATCCATTGCCAATTGAAAGCTTTATTGATGCTTCTTCTGCACCATTTTTCATGGCGTATTCCAGTGCTTTAGATGCGATATCTGTATGTTGCATTTGGTCCATTTTTAAAACAATTTTAATGTGCTATTCTACCCTACCTAACCTTTCTAAAAAATTTTTTCTGGAGTTTCAATATGAGCATAGATGTAGCAATAGTAATGGGATCAGCATCTGATTGGGATGTGATGTCAAACGCACAAAAAATGTTGGATCAATTTGGAGTAAAGGCAGAGAGCAGAGTTTTATCAGCTCACAGAACTCCCAAAGAACTTGAGGAATTCATCAGAGAATGTGAAGACCAGAAAGTAAAAGCATTTATAGCAGGTGCTGGATTATCCGCAGCTCTCCCAGGGGTGGTTGCAGCTTTGACCACCACGCCAGTGATTGGAGTTCCTTTAAATGCCGGCAGCCTTGACGGTATGGATGCCTTAATGTCTATCGTTCAAATGCCTCCAGGTATTCCAGTTGGGACAGTTGCTATTGGTAAGCCAGGGGCAATCAATGCCGCTCTCTATGCTGTGGCAATGATGGCTGTGAATGACGATGATTTATCTGAAAAATTAAAAAACTATCGCAAAGAACAAGCTGAAAAAGTTTTAGCCGCTGATTTGAGCTAGATTAGGTCGTTCCGCCAACAGTTAGTTTTTCAATTCTCATTGTTGGTTGACCAACATTCACTGGAACGGTTTGCCCGTCTTTTCCGCAGCTGCCTATGCCAGGATCCAAAGCAAGATCATTTCCAACCATAGATACTTGATGTAATGCAGATGGTCCATCGCCAATCAGCATTGCACCTTTAACTGGCTTGGTAACTTTTCCATTTTCAATTAGATAAGCTTCGCTAGCCGAAAAAACAAATTTTCCTGATGTGATATCCACTTGACCACCACCGAAATTCTTGGCGTATAGACCCTTATCAACCGATTCAATGATCTCTCCTTGATCATGCTCACCAGCTAACATAAATGTATTGGTCATTCTTGGGATGGTTTGTGCAGAATATGATTCTCGCCGTCCGTTTCCAGTTGACTTGGTATTCATCAATTTTGCATTCAAATTATCCTGCATGTAATTACATAGCTTTCCATTCTCGATCAAAACAGTTCTCTCAGTAGGATTGCCCTCATCATCTATGTTCAGTGAACCTCTTGCATCTTTTATGGTTCCATCATCCACTATTGTGCAAATAGGTGATGCGACCATTTCTCCCATCAGGCCAGAGAATGCAGATGTCTTCTTACGATTAAAATCTCCCTCTAATCCATGACCAATGGCTTCATGAATTAGGACGCCTGGCCAACCAGAGCCCAGAACGACTGTCATCTCACCTGCAGGTGCCTCATCTGCCTCTAAATTGATCAAAGCTTGGTCAACTGCTTCTTTTGCATATTGATCTAATTGATCATCATCCAAGAAATCATAGGCCATTCGTCCTCCTCCACCGCTCGATCCTCTTTCAATACGACCATTTTGCTCAGCTATAACACTGAGGCTCAAACGAATCATTGGCCTGACATCAGAGGCAATTTTTCCATCTTGATTCACAATAAGAACGGCACCATGACCAGCAGCAAGCGAAGCAATAACCTCTTTGACTCTTGAATCTATAGACCTGACTTTCTCATCCAAACGATTCAACATATCGATCTTGCATTGATCATCAATTGATAAAATTGGATTGTCTGATGAATAATATGGTTTATTTAGACTCCTCTTCGAAATTGAGACTGTCTCGCTTTTTCCTGACTTCGCAATACTGGATGCAGCCTTGGCAGCTGTCATCAATGACTCTTTTTCGAAAGATTCTGAGTACGCCAAACCTGTTTGCTCTTCAATGATTGACCTAAAGCCCACACCCTGTCTATTTGAGTAAGATGATTTCTTGACCTGACCATCTTCTAAAGTCCAAGACTCAGCTTCTGCAGTTTGAAAATAAATGTCGCCCATCTCAATACCATTTGAGATGACTTGTCCAAGCATTCTCTCTAGATCCATATCATCAATCCCATAGGGATCAAGCAAAGTTGACCTTACGATTTCTTCAACGTTTTGCATATATGAGTATTCTCCTTGATTACAATCTTCGATGCACTAATGCAGGAAATTTTCTACGAATTGATTTTAGACGCTCAGTATCAATTTCTGCAAGTGCAAATCCTTCTCCACTTTCTTTTATGTCAATCACTTCACCCCATGGATCAATAATGACACTATGGCCAAAAGTTTTTCGTGAGCCAAAATGCTCGCCCCATTGATTAGGAGCAACAACATAAGCCAGATTTTCAATTGCTCTTGATTGCAACAGCGTCATCCAATGCGCCTCTCCCGTTTCTTTTGTGAAGGCCGATGGGACACTGATAAGTTCTACATCCTTAAATTCATGGGAACGGTAGAGCTCTGGGAACCTTAGATCATAACAAATTGACAAGCCGATCTTAAACCACGGAGTGATGATAGATTTGGCTTTAGCTCCAGCATTAAAAGCTTCAGATTCATGATATTTCTTTCCATTGACTTCAACATCAAAAAGATGAACTTTGTCATAATGACCCATAATTTTTCCATCATCATTGAATGTGATCGATCTTGAAAATGCTTTACCAGATACTGAATCTCTGATTGGAATGGAGCCTGCAATGATCCAGATTTTTTGATCTCTGGCTATATTGGATACTTCAGTCTGAATGGTCCCAATATCCTGATCTTCCATAACTGAACTCAATAGTTCTTTGGGGTGCCCCATGAATGCAAAATTCTCAGGCAAGACACAAATATCAGCCCCTGCATCCTTTGCTTCAGCCACAAGTGACTTTACTTTCATCAAGTTAGAATTAACCTGATCATTGGAATTCATTTGAATGGCTGCGACTTTCATTTTAGAAATATAAACACTCAGTCAGATCTATTTGGAAGAAATTGGTCACAATTATCAATCAATGTCCGATCAATCTCATCTCTTTGTATGGGAGTAACATCAGGCTTTTTCCATTCACCCGAGACATTAAAATAGCTCAAAGTATCCTCATCGGGTCTGCTCAATATCCTTGACAATATGAACATCGATGCAGCGGCTGCAGGACCAGCTAAAACAGCTGCCCCACCTGTCAAAATATCAGATACATCTGGATCGATAATCATGGTTTGATCATATGTTCTATTCTCAAGATCTGATGCGCCAATAATCAATACGTCGACTGTCTTCGTGTTCAGCGACAGATTACAAGTAAATGCTGTCCTGCTTTGGAGTAAAACTTCCCCCTTGATATAGTCAAAGACCAATCCCTCATCTAAAACATCTTCAAAATCGAGTAGAAAACGCTTTGGCAATTGAGAAAAGCTAAAGATCGATAATGCCTTTCCTGGCACAGATTCCTTGGTATTGATGACCCCATCCATAATCAGAAGATCTATATTTCCATCCGCATACAACACATCCTGTTTTCTGGGAACCTCATCCCATTTAAGATTCAAATTAAATGAAGCATCATCACTCTCAATGACGTCACTGAGGCCAACTGTGGCTTGAAGATGCTCAATATCAATTGCTTTTGCAGAAATGGACTTTAGCTCCAATGAAGGCCTTTTAAATCCTTTCCTCTTCGGTAGCTTAAATTGGGTGATTGGAACATTATTGATCATATAACCATTTTCATTGTTGTGACTGAATTGAATGTCGCTGCCATTGATGATGATGGCTGTGATGGCTGGCAACTGATTAAGAATCGATTTAATCGGATCAATTTCAAGATTGAGTTCATCAATATAAACAGGCAATGGGTCATTGGTTTGTGCGATTTGAACATCTCGAAAGGAAAATTGAATCTTAATATCCTTAAATGAATGTGAATCATAAGAAACGAGTAAGCTCTGATATTCAAAATCTAGCGATAGACGATTTTCAATTATTTCATCTATCTCAAATTTATTTTCATCAACCAATCTATTTAATTCATTTTCAATTTCAGCTTCAGCAAAGGATAAAACAACTACCGTTATCCCAAATGCAAGAATCGAAACGATAACCGCTGAAAATACGACCTTGAAAGAAATTGATAATATGGATTTTATCATTGTGTGTTGTTAATAAGTTTGTAGAGAAATTATACTCAGCAATTATGAAAAGAACATGAACTCATGGTCGATGATAAGGTTGATTATCAATAATTGACCATGCTCTGTAGAGTTGCTCTGCCAAAATCAAAGGAACCATGCTGTGCGCATAGGTTAAACTTGATAATGAAAGTGAAGCATTTGCTTTATCTTTTAATTTTTGAGCCAAGCCATCGGGACCCCCAACCAGAAACACTGGCTGAATGCCTTCGTCCATCCATCTCTTCAGCCACTTTGAGAATTGAATGGTATCTATTTGATTCCCTTTCTCATCCATTGTTATTAAAAAATCTGAAGAATTTATATGGCTGAGGATCTTGTTGCATTCTTCCTCAAGATTTTGATCAACCACTTTCTGTTTAGATCGCTTAGATATGGGTAACTCTAATTGGTCGACCTTCATAAAGGATGGCAACATCTTAAGATATCGATCAATCTCATTCTTGTATTGATTTTTTTTACTAGTGACAGTGATAATCTTAATTTTCATTGATCGAAAAGTCTGCCCCGATACTCCATAAGTCTTCCAATTTATAAAACTCTCTGACATCGCTGAGCATAACATGCAGAATAGCATCCCCGAGATCTATCAAAACCCATTGACCCGACTCATAACCCTCTATACCCAAGACTGGCATACTTTCTTCTTTCATTCTTTCAACCACTCGGTCAACAATGGAGCGAGCGTGCCGGTTAGAAGTCCCAGTACAAAAAATCATATGATCACTGATCGAAGTTAATTCTCTCACATCAATTGCATGCACATCGATAGCTTTCATATCATCCAATACCGCCATAGCTAAATCTAATATGCCATTATCTGTCATGCTGTTTTCCTTTGAGGATTGGTAATCATGTATAAAAGTCTTCCAATTTCATCCCAAGAATTACCAGCTGCTGCTCCTTTGATCACTTTGTCAACAGAGCATGCTTGACCCAAAATTGATTCCATATACTGATGGTTTACTTGATTGAGAAAATTACCGATCAATTGCTGCTTACTTTGCCAGATTTTTGCTCGATTCATGCTTTGCTTAACAGAATGGCCACTGGAAATATCCAGGCTCATGCTGAATAAATTCTTTATTTCCCAATTTACAACCCTCATGACCTCAAAGGGTTGCATGCCCTCTTTCTGGAGGCGTCTGAATATGTTAAAAGCCCTTGTGCTGTTACTAGAAATAGCTGCGTCGGTTAGCTGAAAGAGGTCGAAATGAGCTCCGTCGGCGACACAGTCATTCACATCTTTAAGAGAGATTTTTTGATCTATCCCCATCAACATGAGTCGATCAATGGATTGCATAGCAGCAAAAAGATTCCCTTCGGTCAGCGCTACAAACATATCCAACGCATCCTTGTTGATAGAGAGACCCTTATCTCGCAACCTCCTCGAAATCCATCCACTCATTTGCGAGGGATAGACTTTCTTGCATTCTATGACTTGGGCCTTTCCAGTAAAGGTCTTAAACCATTTTGTATTAGTTACACTTTTTTCTAATTTCCCACAAATCAAAATTAATAGATGATCATCTGTAATAATTTCCATTAACTCCAGCAAAGCATTAGAGCCAGTTTTACCTGGCCTACCAAGAGGTAAGTTGATTTCAATAATCTTTTTTTCAGAGAAAAGTGATGGGCTTTTCAATTCTGCAAAAATACCATCCCAATTTGATCTTGCATCGAAGTAAAATCTGGAACGTTCTGTGAAACCAAGACTGTATGCATTGCTTCGAATTTCATCTTGAGCCTCAAGTATGAGTAAGTCTTCAGCTCCATGGATCAAGTACATTTGATGGAATTCTTTTTCTTCAATTTGCTTTGTCATTGATCATCCATAATTAATTATCTCTGGAATTTCCCAAGATTTGAAATTTTTCTGGAACTGGATCATGGCCTCCACTGAAAAATGGATTACATCTTAGAATTCTCAGTAACATGAGAATGAATCCTTTGATTGATCCATGCCGATCAATGGCCTCTATTGCATACTGGGAGCAAGTAGGAAAATATCTACAAGAAGCTGGAGTATACGGAGAAATAAACTTTTGATAGAAAATAATGATTTGCTTCATCAAAGAGTACCTAGATCATCGTACCAGCATCTTTCTTAATTCTAGCGATCATTAAATTAAGGCCATTATTTCTCGTTGGGCTCAGATGCTCATTTAAACCAATCATGGAAATAAACTTTGGCTCTGTTTCTAAAATTTCTGAAGGACTTTGATTGTCATATATTCTTAGTAATAGCGCTATGAGTCCCGAAACGATTGCAGAATCACTGGTTGCTTTGCATCTGAATAAACCGTTTTCTATTGAAGTAGTAAACCAAACGCTTGATTGACAACCATGTACTTTATTTTCATCAGTCATCTGATCATTAGGGAATGCTTCTAGCTTTTTACCCAGATCAATAATGTACTCATACTTTTCCATCCAAGTATCAAAAATATCAAACTCTTCAGAGATTGACTGTTGAATTTGCTCTAATGAATCCATTGATTATCGTTTCTTCCAAACTGGTCCATTTGGACCATCCTCTATTGTTACACCCAGAGACTCAATCTCTTGTCGAATTTGATCAGCGCGTTCAAAATCTTTGTTGGATCTTGCTGTTTCTCTTTCAATCATGAGTCGACCAATTATTGCCTCATCAACATCAATATTTTCAAACCATTTTTCTGCATCTTCATTCATTAAACCCAACAAATGAGCAGACCCTATGAGAGTTGATGCCAATTGCCTGGACTCTTCATCTGATTTTGCATTATTGATGCTTTTTACTATGGCAAAAAGCTCACTCAATGCTTTGGGTGTATTGATATCATCTGCAAGCGCATCTAAGAAGCTTTCGGAGGGATCACCGGTAGAGATTTTTCCTAATTTTCTGATCGAACCATACAATCGATCAAGCTTCTTCTCTGAATCATTAATCAATGCTTCATTCCAATTGATTGGCTTACGATAGTGTGTTGTTAGAAATGCCATACGAATGACCTCCGGCCTTATTTCTTTCAGCAGATCTCGAATAAGCAAAAGATTGCCCTCAGATTTTGACATCTTCACGTTATCGAAATCGATCATACCATTGTGAATCCAATAGTTTGCAAGCGGTTCTCCTGAATGTGAGCACATGCTTTGCGCACATTCATTTTCATGATGCGGAAACAAGAGATCACTCCCTCCACCATGAATATCCAATGTTCTTCCTAGATATTTCTTTGCCATTGCAGAGCATTCAAGATGCCACCCAGGCCTTCCAAAACCCCATGGACTATCCCACCCAGGAGTTTCTCCAATGGATGGCTTCCACAAAACAAAGTCCCTCTGATTCTTTTTTATATCTGAGGACTTTATCCTTGTACCCGAAATCTGTTCTTCTTCTGTTCGATTAGAAAGGAAACCATAGTCATCAAAAGTCTCTACATGGAAAAAAACATGTCCCTGCTTCTCATATGCATGATTTTTGTCAATCAATCCTTGAATCATTTCAATCATTTCATCAATGTGCTCTGTGGCCAATGGCTCTAAATCTGGTTTTTCCACACCTAAAGCACTCATATCCTCTTGATAAATTTCTGTATATCGCTGAGTAACTTCAGATATATCTACACCTTCTTCATCAGCTGCCTGATAAATTTTGTCATCTAGATCTGTAATATTTCTGACGTATGTCAGATCATATTCTCTCCTCAGAAGTCTTGCTAAAACGTCAAATATAACTGGGCCTCTCGCATTCCCAATATGCGGAAAACTATATACTGTGGGCCCACAGACATACATGGTGACCTTCTTGGGGTCAATGGGAACAAATAATTCCTTGCTCTTAGTGTTCGAATTATAGAGGTTGATCTTCATTTTTGGTTTTTATTGCGTTTATGAAAGTTATAATACCTAATGTTTTAATAAGATTCTGTGGTCATTAATGGATTAGATAAAAGATGTTTAAAGAAAGAGTCAGCATAGAAGAGGTAGAAGAAGGCACTGCATTGGCCCCTAAATTTGATGCAAATGATTTGATACCAGTTGTCACTTCAGATGTCGAATCGGGAGAACTTTTAATGCATGGCTACATGAATCATGAAGCCCTTCAGAAAACAATCATTACAGGTCAAATGCACTACTTCAGCAGAAGCAGGAAAGTCATCTGGCACAAAGGAGCAACCAGTGGTTTTTATCAGAATGTAGATGAACTCATGATTGATGATGATCAAGATACTATTTGGGCCAAAGTAAAAGTCATGGGTGGTGCAAGCTGTCATGTTGGTTATAGAAGCTGCTTTTATAGAAAAATTGTTTCCAATGAGGAAAAAGTTCAACTTGAATTCACTGATTCTGAAAAAGTTTTTGATCCTGAGGAAGTTTATGGAGATGCACCCAATCCCACAAAACTTTGATTATGAGCATTGTTGAAACAATCAGTTACGAGCTCTGGCACAAAGATCCAGAAGCATTTGCTGACAAATTGGGAAAGAATCACAAAAATACAGGATTTTGTGGGATACAAGATCACCCAATACCTGAGAGGATGGTTTCTGATTCAATAGAGATGTTTGAAGAGTTCTTTGCCTTGTCGCAAGACATCAAGATGAAATATTTCATTAAGGATATTGGAGGAGCGAGAGGTTATACGCCCTATAAGATTGAAACAGCAAAAGGGGCCAAACACGCCGATCTAAAAGAGTTTTGGCAAACTGGCAGAAATCTCAAGGATGGTCATCCGTATACACAATATATGTTTGAAAATATCATCGCCGAAGAAGTGCCTGAATTCAAAAAAACAATTACTGAGCTTTTCGATGCTTTTGATAGTTTTGGGCAACAACTCATGCAAGCGATAGCCATGTATTTAGGGATGGAAAATGATTACTTTGATTCACATATTAACGAGGGTAATAGCGTCTTAAGAACCATACATTATCCACCTGTGGATGAAGATATAGGAGAAAGATCTGGCGCTCACGGCGATATTAACCTGATCACACTCCTTATTGGAGGAAATAAGCCTGGCTTAGAAATTTTTGTAAACGAAAAATGGCATCCAATTGATACACCGCAGAGCACGGTGGTTTGCAATGTAGGTGATATGCTGGAACGATTTACCAATAATCGATTGCCTTCAGTATTGCACCGCGTTACGACTCCATCTGATGCTGTTAAAGGCTCATCTCGTTATTCTATTCCCTTCTTCTTGCATCCCAATCCTGATTGGTTCATTGAAACACTCCCCTCATGCATAGATGATGACCATCCGGATCTTTACCCAGAAGGAATTATGGCTGATGATTTCTTGCAGCAGCGTTTATATGAAATCAAATTGCTGTAAACTATCTTGATGGATATTCTTCAAATCATTGTAGGCGGCATCATCTTGATTCTCCTTGGCGCTTTGTTTACCAATAATTTTAGAAAAATAAATTTATTATATTTACTTAATGCAATCATCCTTCAGTTTGCATTATCTTTCCTTCTCTTAAAAGTACCGCCCATAACCAATGTATTCAATTCTCTATCGAATGGTGTTTTGGCTTTAAAGGAAGCGACAGATAAAGGAACAGGATTTGTTTTTGGTTACTTGGCAGAAGGTGCGCCAAAGCCATTTGAGGTCATTGATCCTGGAGTAGCCAATATCTTTATCTTTTCTGGCTTAATGTTAATTATTGTTGTTTCTGCTTTATCTGCAATCTTCTGGCATTGGAAAATCTTACCCATAATCATTAGAGCAATTTCTACCCTATTTAAGAAGCCGCTGAATGTTGGAGGACCAATCGGATTAAGCTCAACTGCAAATATTATTTTTGGCCAAGTTGAAGCACCCTTATTGATTCGGCCATATCTTGGGAAAATGACTAAACACGAACTCTTGGTCTTAATGACGGTTGGTATGTCGACCATTTCAGGTGGAGTCATGGTTGTTTTTGTAACCATGCTTTCAGAGCTCTATACAATAAACCTTATAACCCATTTTCTCACTGCATCAATCATTTCTGTTCCTGCGGCAATCATGTATGCCAATATAATGATGCCGAGTGATATAAAAACTGAAAAGAAAAAAGAGATTGAAGAGTCAAAACTTTACAGGGGAACAATGGATGCATTAACCAGCGGAACACAAGATGGTCTTCAGATTACTCTTAATATTGCAGCGCTTCTATTGGTTTTAATTACGATAGTTACTCTAGTAAACACAGGCTTAGAAGCTCTTTTACCCATGGTTTCTGATGAACCAATTACGCTTGAAAGGATAGCGGGATGGGTGTTCGCACCAGTAGCATGGTGTATGGGGATACCAACCACTGAAATGCAGCTTGCTGGATCATTATTGGGCGTGAAATTTATCCTCAATGAATTCGTGGCATACATCAATCTCTCATCAATCGATCCATCAATGCTTTCAGAAAAGAGCAGAGTGATTATGCTCTATGCGCTGTGTGGATTTGCAAACTTATCCAGTGTTGGCATTCTACTCAGCGGCATTGGCACAATGATTCCAGAAAGAAAATCTGATCTGATTTCAGTTAGCGGCAAAGCACTGATTGGGGCGACACTGGCTTCCTGCTTTACTGGATTGGTGGTAGGGATTATTTCTTAATTAGGAGCCGATAGTTCCGCTATAAAAACACTTCCGACAAAGCGATAAGTATCTTTCATTACCGCCAATTTCAACCTGATCACCTGACCTAGTAATCGTACCATCTTCGCTGACACGAACGATCATGGTTGCTTTACTTCCACAATGACAAACAGCGCGTAGCTCTTTTAATCGATCCGCCCAAGCCAGAAGATACTTGCTTCCTTCAAATAATTCGCCTTGAAAATCTGTCCTGATCCCAAAGGCCATGACAGTGATGCTCAATTCATCGACAATTTTTCCTAATTGCTCAACTTGATCCTTAGTTAGAAATTGTGCCTCGTCAATGAGTACACAACTCAATTCACTTTTCTTATTTTGATCTTGAACCATCGTTAAAATGTTGTCTGTTTCAGCATAAGTATGAGCTGAAGTTCTCAGTCCAACTCTTGAAACCACCTCTGATTCGCCATAACGATCATCCTTCGATGATGTAAAAACCATTGTTTCAAGACCTCTTTCACGATAACCATGACTTGCTTGTAAGAGTGCAGTTGATTTTCCTGCATTCATTGTTGAATAAATAAAATGAAGGGCCGCCATCACAATACCTCATTTATCCTGAGAAATATTTTCTCAACAACTTGCTCGGCAAGTGAATCTTTAATGAACTTTGATTCATTTGCTTTTCCCAGTATTTGGTTTCTATCAAAACTATAGTCCCCTATCTCTTTGTATTTCACGCTCTCAATGATGCTTTCATTTTGATGTATAAGAGACCAAGTTACCTCTAAATTAATTTCAAATTCTTTTGGGTAATTTGAAGATGAAACGGTGATGACTCTCTCCTTAAAATCATCATTATCAATTATAATAATCGTATCCGCTGCCGCCCTAGCATCAGACAATGAGATGCCATTTGCCTTCATTTTATTCCTGAGAATTCTATAAAAAGCTGAATAAGGGTCAGTTGTTTCTATAAAAACATTACCAGACTTAGTAGCCAATGAAGATGTGTCTTGTAGCTCATATCCACAAGATGTTGCAATTAAGCACAATAAAAGGATTAATGATTTTTGAATATTTCTCACTAAACTACGATGTTAACCAACTTTTCAGGCACGACAATAATCTTCTTGATTTCATTTCCTTCAATGAAGCGCATAACCTTTTCATCAGACAGTGCCATTGATTTTAATTCATCCTCACTGGTTGAAGCATCAACTTCAAGTTTGGATCTTAATTTACCATTTACTTGAACCACAATCAGGGATGTTTCACTTTTCAGAAGACTGTTATCAAATTCTGGCCACTCAGCATCAACAATTGGCCGATTATGATTAATATCTAACCATAGCTGATGACAAATATGTGGAACGATCGGTGAGAGCAACAGCAGTATGCTTTCAATTGCTTCCTTAATTGCTTGACGATCCAATTCATCATTTACATTGAAAGCCGAAACCTCATTCACCAGCTCCATGACTGCTGCAATTGCAGTATTGAAAGTATATCTCCTTCCGATATCATCTGTGACCTTTGAGATCGTTTGATGCGTTTTTCTTCTTAATTTGTTTTGGTCCTCATTAAACTTTTCATTCGACGAGATATCAGAAATATCTTTTATGGAATTTTGATGAGTTTTTACAAGCTTCCATAACTTCTTTAAAAACCGATACGATCCGTTGATTGCCGTATCTGACCATTCTAAAGATTGTTCTGGTGGAGAAGTAAACATCATAAATAAACGGACAGTATCTGCGCCATAATTCTGAATCATTTCCTCTGGATCAACTGTGTTGCCTAAAGATTTTGACATCTTTGCGCCATCATTTAGCACCATGCCTTGTGTTAAAAGTCTCTTGAAGGGTTCGTTTCCCTCAACCAGGCCCTCATCTCGAAGGAGCTTATGATAAAATCTTGCATATAGAAGATGTAAGATTGCATGCTCAATTCCACCGATGTATAAATCAACTGGAAGCCAATATTTGGCTCTCTCATCCAACATGGCTTTATCAGAATCACTTGAGCAAAATCTTGCGTAGTACCAGGAAGACTCCATAAAGGTATCGAATGTGTCTGTTTCACGAACCAATGGCATGTCTCTATCATTCACCTCATAAAAATCACTCATTGTTTTTAGTGGAGAATGAACCCCATCAAATTCAATCTCTTCTGGTAATGAGACTGGAAGATTTTCATCGGACTCTGAAACAAGATCACCGTGCTCATTCGTCAATACTGGAATTGGAGCACCCCAATAGCGTTGCCTAGAAACCAACCAATCTCTCAAGCGATAATTGATGACCTTTTTAGCGGCTCCCTTATCAGAGAGCACTTCTCCTATCTGATCTTTGGCATCAGCTGAATTTGCTCCATCATAATTTACTGAATTAAAAAGGATTCCTTCTTCAATAAAGGCCTCTTCATTGAAATCATGATTTGAACCGTTGTCACTGGGTTTTATTACTGGCTGTATGGGTAAATCATATTTTTTTGCAAAATCATGATCTCTCTGGTCATGTGCAGGGACAGACATAATGGAACCCGTTCCATAGGTCATCAGCACAAAGTTTGCAGTCCACACTGGGATCTCTTCACCATTTATGGGGTTAATCGCTTTGAATCCAAGGGAGACACCTTTTTTCTCCATCTTCTCTAAAGCTTCTTCAGATACAGCTTGTGATTTTGTATCTTCTAAGAATTTTTTAACATTCTCATCAGAGCTGGCTATTTCTTGTACGATTGGATGCTCCGGAGCCAATGCAAGATAAGTGGCACCAAATAATGTATCTGTTCTTGTGGTGTAAACCCTGATAGTGGTGTCCAAGTGAGGAATCTCAAAGTCGATTTCATAGCCTTCTGAGCGACCAATCCAATTTCTTTGCATAACTTTGACCTGCTCTGGCCAGTCTAGATCATCCAATCCTTCAAGTAGTTCTTCACAATAGTCCGTTATCCTAAGAAACCATTGAGGCATGTTTCTTCGCTCTATGGTTGCCCCAGACCGCCAACCTTTGCCATCGATCACTTGCTCATTTGCAAGCACAGTATTCTCTTCAGGATCCCAATTGACTATTGCATCGCTTCGATATGCAATGCCCTTCTCAAGCAAACGGGTAAACATCCACTGCTCCCATCTGTAATAGTCAGGGTCACAAGTAGCAAGCTCTCTGCTCCAGTCATACCCAAAGCCAAGCATTTTTAACTGATATTTCATGTAATCGATGTTTTGCCTGGTCCACTTTGATGGAGCCATGTTATTTTTTATTGCTGCACCTTCAGCAGGCAAGCCAAAAGCATCCCATCCCATAGGTTGTAAAACATTCTTGCCTTGCATTCTCTGATATCTAGATACAACATCACCGATTGTATAATTTCTAACATGACCCATGTGCAATCGCCCACTTGGGTAAGGAAACATGCAAAGACAGTAATATTTTTCTTTTTCTTGGTCCTCAATTGATTCGAAGACTCCCTGATCTTCCCAATAACTCTGGGCTGATTCCTCTATTTCTCTTGGATTATATTTTGAATCAATCATTTTTAATTTTTAAGACGAAGCATACCTATTATTACCCCCAATGTCATAAGGAAAATACTGAGAAGTAATGAAAAGATATCTCCCAAAAGCATGTATGGAGTCTCACCTTCCATACGAAAAAAATCGCCTTCAATCACAGAGTACTCATAGGGTCTAGAGGTAGCATTTATCTTGCCTTTAGGTCCAATGATTGCGCTGATTCCCGTATTGGTTGATCGGAGAAGGTATCTTCCACTCTCTATAGCCCTCATTCTGGACATTTGTAAATGTTGTGCAGATGCAGTTGACTTACCAAACCATGCATTATTCGTGATGTTTATTAGTACATCTGATTGTGGGAAGAAATCGAGTAAATCAGAGCCGAAAATATCTTCATAACAAATCGAGGGGGCCATTCTGAGATTGCCTAATTTAAAAGGTTTTTGTTGACGTTTCCCTTCTGAAATATCTCTACTTGGTAGATTCATAGCTTGCATCCAAGAACGAACTTGATCTGGCACAGGAAAGTACTCTCCAAAAGGTACCAAATGCCTCTTTTGGTATATATTTTGCTCTTTACCAAGGCTGATCATCGAGTTAAATATTTGACCATTCTGATTCTGAGTATTGATACCTAGAATTAACATTTTTATATCTTTCTCAATCATTTGTATTTCAAGATAATCCAAGTACTCCTGAACATTTTCCTTTAGAGATGGAATTGCAACCTCAGGCCATATCACTAAATCAGTTCCATCTAAGCCTTGCAAACTGGATGCATAAAGCATGAGTGTATTTTCGAATTCGCTTCTCAGCCATTTCTTATCCTGTTCGATGTTTCCTTGGACAAGTGCAACGCTGTATGGAGAGTCATTTGATTTAATTGTCCAGTTAATACTATTTAGTATGTAACTGCAGGTGATTACAATGAGAAGGATTGAGCTTCCTAAGATTCTTCTTTTCAAGAAAATAAGCAAGATTGCAGATGATGTCATTGCGGTTATCATGGACACCAGAAAAACTCCGCCAATAGGCGCCCAGCTAGAGATAAAGCTGGTGCTATCCATATAGCCCAAGCTGAACCAAGGGAATCCAGTTAAAAAGTGTCCTCTGAAGACTTCCAAGACTGTCCATAGCGAAGGAGCAAAGAGAAGAAGGGAAATCGATTCATTTTGGATTCTCCTATGAAGTTTTACGAAGATAAAACCAAATAAAGAATAAAACAAAGAGAGATAAACTGATAAGGCCAGTATGAGCAATACAGCAAGTATTTTTGGGGCACCGCTGACTACATGAACGCTGATATACAGCCAGTAAAGTCCTATGCAATATAGAAAAAATCCAAAAAGAAAAAACAATAAAGCAGCTTTTCTTTCATCTAGATTTAATGCGAAATAAAATAAGACAGAAACACTCAGAAATCCAATAAGCTGATATCCTAATGGTTCAAAACCTAACAAGTAAGCCAGCGAGAGAGCTATAGAACTGAGACATAATTTAGGTCCTGATAGTTGATGAATCAATCTAGAATAACCTCGATGCTTGATAATCTTCTATCATCAGCTTCAAGGATTCTGAATGAACAATTTTCAATCTTAATGATTTCTTCTATTTCAGGAAGCTTGCCTTGCACTTTGATTAACATGCCACCGAGAGTGTCATAATCTTCATCTAGAAATTCTGTTTCAAAATACTCATTAAAATCTTCGATTCTTATCAAAGCTTCAACAATATATTTTCTATGTCCGACCTCTTTTATCATCGGTATGTCTTCAGGATCATATTCATCCTCAATATCGCCGACAATTTGCTCAAGCACATCTTCAATAGTAAGCAGTCCAGCTGTTCTTCCATATTCATCAACAACAATCGCCATGTGATTTCTACTTTTTCTGAATTCTTTTAAGAGAATTTGTAGTTGCTTACTTTCAGGAATAAATGTTGCAGTCCTTAGGTGCTCATTTAGCTGAAAGTCAGCTTCTTTTGTTTGAGAAAACCTTAAAAGATCCTTTGCAAGAAGAATTCCAATCACTTCGTCTTTATTATCTCCAATCACAGGAAATCGAGAATGGCCTGAATTTATGATTATTTGAAGCATTTGATCAACACTCATCTCATCCTCAAGAAGGATCATATTTGATCTCGGTATCATAATATCTCTCACCTGAAGATTTGATACCTCGATGACACCTTGAATCATCTTAATCTGATCTTTTCCCAGTAAATCGCTCCATTGATCTGAGCGAATAAGTGAGTAAAACCCATCTGAATCATTCTTATGTTTTACAAAAAAACTTTTGATGCTATTGAGTAAATTCATGACATCACCAATTCCAATACTTTATTAGTCAGTTCATTCATTTCATGCTCCTCATGATCATTTTGATGATCATACCCCATCAAATGAAGAAAACCATGAATGATCATATGAATAAAATGAACCTCTACTGTTTTTTTTAAAATATCTGACTCTTCTTCTACTACAGGATAGCAAACAACAATATCACCAAGTGATGGTGCCTCAATCCCCAAATCATTCTCCATATTTGGATTGCCCATAAAGGCAAGTACATTTGTTGGAGCATTCTTCTTTTTGAATTTTTTATTTAACTCTGTCCCCTCGTTTCTCCCTACGATTCTTATATTTACTGAAATAATAAAATCATAAAGCCTGTTTGACTCCTGATAAGCAGTTAATATTGCGTTCTTTATAAGCTTACTTGATATGGTTTTTGGAATACTATGAACTGACTGTATCTCAATATTCGAAGCTGATATGGTCATTTGCTGTCTTTATTTTTTTCATATGCCTCTACAATTTCTTGCACAATCCGATGCCTGACGACATCTTTATGTGAAAAATGTACAGAAGCGATTTTATCTATATCAGATACAACAGATAATGCATGCTCAAGACCAGATTTCTTTTCAGTAGGCAGATCAATCTGAGTAATGTCACCATTGACAACAGATTTGGAACCAAAACCCATTCTGGTTAAAAACATTTTCATTTGTTCAACTGTGGTGTTTTGGGCCTCATCTAAAATAATAAAGCTTTCATTCAAAGATCTTCCCCTCATAAATGCCAAAGGTGCAAGCTCAATTGTTCTTCTCTCAATTAAATTTGAAACTTGCTCAAATCCCATCATTTCATAGAGTGCGTCATACATGGGTCTTAGGTATGGATCAACTTTCTGAGATAAATCACCAGGAAGAAAGCCAAGGTTTTCTCCTGCTTCGACTGCAGGCCTGACTAAAATGATTCTTTTCACATCTTGCCTCTGTAGAGATTCAATGGCAGCTGCTACAGCTAAATAAGTTTTACCCGTTCCAGCGGGTCCGATTCCAAATGTTACATCATGGCTTCTGATTGATTGAATATATTCATACTGATTCAAATTTCGGGTCTGAATCTCCCTGCGAGGCGATTTAATAAAAGTTGACTGCGTTGTGGATGAAGATGATTGTTCCTGATGATTCATAATTTTTTTTATAACAAGATGAACTTTTTCCTTGTCTATGCTTTCTCTGCTTGCAATGGAATGTAGCTCTAAAAGTATTCTCTCTCCTAAAGGAAGTTTTCTTTTCTGGCCCTCAAGTAAGAATAAATTGCCTCTGTTTTTGATTTGTATGTTTAGTTCATTCTCAATCGATCTAATATTACTGTCAAATGTGCCCAATAAATTCGCGAGTATTGAATTATCGATTGGGTTTATTTCGAATTCTAATGTTGATGTTTTCAATTGATCAACCTGGCCCTGAGTGAATTAGGTAATGCCTCTGTAATAGAGAGATTAACAAAACTGCCAATCAAGTCTTGTGGACCATCAAAATTAACCCATCGATTATTCTCTGTCCTGCCTGTAAGTTGATCAAGGTTCTTCTTTGACTGCTTCTCAACCAAGACATTCTGCTCAGAGCCTATCATGGATTGACTGATCTTATTTGCATTCCCATTAATCAAAGCCTGTAATTTATTCAAGCGACTTAGTTTCTCATCGTAAGGAACATCATCTACCATGTCAGCTGCAGGCGTATTGGGCCTTGGGCTAAAAATAAAACTAAATGATTGATCAAATCCTATCTTATTGATCAGGTCTATGGTTTCCTCAAAATCCACGTCTGTCTCTCCTGGAAATCCAACAATAAAATCAGAGGAAATACTGATATCTGGACGGATTGATCTGAGTTTATTTATTCTATCAATATAGAGCCCAACTTTGTGTTTGCGCTCCATGAGCTTTAGGATTCTATCTGAGCCACTTTGTACAGGAAGATGTAGATAATTAGCAAGCTTTCTATTTTCAAAAGAATTGATCAAATCATCAGTAAATTGAAGCGGATGAGATGTTGTAAACCTAATACGGTCAACACCATCAATTTCTGCAACGAGATGAAGCAAGTCTGCAAGACGTAATTTCATGCCATGAACATCTTTTGCCCTATATGCATTTACATTTTGACCGAGTAAGTTGATTTCCCTAACGCCTCTATCAGCCAAATTTTTGATTTCATTTAAAATTTGTTCTGGTGGTCGGCTTACTTCTAATCCCCTTGTGTGAGGAACAACACAAAAACTACAAAATTTACTGCATCCCTCCATTATGGATACAAAAGCTGAAGGATTGACATTAATAGCATGAGGCAGTTTTGAGAATTTCTCAATCTTTGGAAATGAGGTATCGATTGAAGGCGCACTTGTTTTTACAGCATCATCATACAACTTTGGTAATCGATGCAAAGTCTGGGGGCCGAATACAATATCTACATATGGTGCCCTTTTAATTATGTTCTCGCCCTCTTGACTTGCAACACAACCACCCACACCGATAATCAGTTCAGGATTCTGATTCTTAAGAGGCTTCCATCGACCAAGCTGTGAAAAGACCTTTTCCTGTGGCTTTTCCCTAATAGAACAAGTATTGAGTAGTATTAAATCAGCCTCAGAAGGATCTTTTGTTTGCTGCATATTCCTTTCTGTACACATCATATCCACCATTTTCGATGAATCATATTCATTCATCTGGCAGCCAAAAGACTTAATGAAAACTTTTTTTGTCACAGAAATTTATGTGATGAATCAGAAAGGTATATCATCATCAAACTCATCATCAGAGAAGTTTGATTTAGATGTTGATTGATCCATATTGTTTGACTGACTAGAACCAGAGCTCATTCTCTCACCAAGCATCTCTAATTGATTGCCTACAATCTCGGTGGTCCACCTTTCGTTGCCATCTCTATCCTCCCATTTCCTGGTCTGTAGCTTTCCTTCTACATAGACTTGAGATCCCTTTCGTAGATATTGATCAGCTATCTCAGCCAATCTTCCAAAGAAAACCACTCTGTGCCACTCTGTCTTTTCTTGTCTCTCTCCTGTATCCCTGTCATTCCATGATTCAGATGTCGCGACACTGAAATTAGCAACCATATTTCCACTTGGCATAGATTTAGTATCTGGATCTGCCCCAAGATTTCCAACTATGATTACTTTATTAACGCCTCTAGCCATATTTATTTCCTTAAAAAACTTTTTTTTATATTCCACGAATGATTGTATCAAAAAGCAGTTAATTTCGCCCCATTAGAAAAAAAGATTTACAATGGTGGGTTGGTATATTTTATGAGCAATATTGAAATCAAAGGTGCAAGAACGCACAACCTAAAGAATCTGGATGTCAATCTACCCAGAGACAATCTGATTGTAATTACTGGTCTGTCTGGATCTGGAAAATCTTCATTGGCCTTTGATACGATTTATGCAGAGGGACAGCGTCGATATGTTGAATCACTCTCTGCATACGCAAGACAATTCTTATCAATGATGGAAAAGCCAGAAGTTGATCTGATTGAAGGTTTGTCTCCAGCAATATCGATTGAGCAGAAAACAAC
>Ga0208127_1000154_pt1 | contig 34436 bp, 35 predicted proteins | sample ETNtaG_6_FD_185751 | JGI IMG/M metagenome (GOLD analysis project Ga0208127, IMG submission 185751) | Marine microbial and viral communities from oxygen minimum zone, Eastern Pacific Ocean - ETNP201306SV45 (SPAdes) (version 2) | ecosystem: Environmental > Aquatic > Marine > Oceanic ... | reverse complement strand
GGTGTTTAATATATTATCTCTTTCCTCGTAACCAGGTTCACCTGTACAGATACTATAATCAAACCAGCCAGGTGACACATGAAGATTAGGTAAACTAATCTCTTTAAAATTTTTAGGGTTTTTGATATTTTCAGAAATATCGGAGATTATTCCATTTTGAATTAAAATATCAACTTTTTTATTATGAAATTCACTTTTCTTATCAATAATTATAGCTGACTTTATTAGTGAATTCATTTATAAAATTTGAACAAAAATAATAAAATTAAGACATATGTTTTTAATATTTTGCAGGCATTCCATTAGTTGATGAGTTTTTTATAAATTCTCTTAAATCGTCATTGGATTTTTTCAAGTCTTCAGATCTCAGATACATCATGTGACCGCTTCTATAGCCCTCAAAATAAAACCGATCTTTCATTTTTCCACTAGGATCAACTTGCCACATTGTATATTTTGCTTGAAAATAATTAGTAGCACCATCATAATATCCAGATTGAATAAAAACTTTTAGAAATGGATTTTGAGCCATAGCCTTTCTTAAATTCTCTCTTGTATTATCATTTTCTCTATCCCAAGGGTGTACAGGTCCAAATACGTTATATTTTATGTCAGTCTCAAAATTTAACTCATTTTTTACATAATAATTTATAGCAGGGGTAAATGAATGGTTCCATGAGTTAAGTTCAATATTAGTGTCTGGACTTGATCCAGCTATTCTTTTATCAATTCCTCTGTATCTTGAATCTAATCGTCCCACTGTTAAACCATTCTTGTCTCTTAGTAGTTCCTTCCAAAAAGAGTTGTTGGGGACGTCAAGGTTATTATTTAGTACGAATTTTTTACTTAAACCTGAATAGAATGAATATTTAGTAGCTATCTTATCTTTTTCATCTGCAGAAATGAACCCGCCTTTTGCAATGGCAGGTATAAGTTCGTTTATAGTAAAATCCTCAACCTCTGGTAATATATCATATAAATCTTTGGATTGTAGTTCTTCGTTTAGAGCTTTATGATACCAGGCAGTTGCTGAGTAGTAGGGTAGGTGTAATGACGAGTTAACTGCATCGCCATCTTCAAATAATTTATAGTCTGCTGGGGATACCATAATAACTCCGTTTAAATACATCCAATGTCTACTTTGAAGTTCATAAGAAAGTCCCATGACTCTTGTCCCTCCATAACTTTCTCCGATAATATATTTTGGTGATTCCCATCTGTTATTTCTTGTAATAAATGTATTAATCCATGTTGCTAAATATTTGATATCAGCATTAATTCCAAAAAATATTTCTCTTTTTGGGTAATTTCCATCTTTATCTGCTACCATTCTTGAATAACCAGTATTAACTGGACAGACAAAAACAATATCAGCAGTGTCTAAAATCGAATAAGGATTGCTTTTTATTCCATATGGCTGAATAGGAAATCCTTCATCGTCAATTTTAAGAACTTTTGGGCCTGTATACCCAATATGCATCCAAAGAGATCCAGACCCAGGACCTCCATTAAAAGAAATAATTATTGGTCTATGAGAACTTTTAATTTTTGAATCTTTAGGTAATTCTCTCTTATAATAAGTGTAAAATAGACTGGCGATTGGATTACCGTTGTTATCCCATACAGGTTGTGTTCCAGTTTCAGCTGTATATTTTACTTTCACACCTTTTATTATAGTTTCATGGGTTGTTTTTACAATAGTATCAACAGGAATTGATATTTGTTGTGAAAATATCACCCCTGAATTTAGCAATGCTATGAATATAAATTTTTTCATCTTAATTGGATTAATTATCTCTAATTTAGAAATTAAAAATTAGATTTTTCAAAAACTCCGATTCCAAAAAGTGCAAAATCATATTTTACAGGATCACTTTTGTCAAAAGTTCTGAGAATAGAATCTAATTCAGTAACAGCTTTATGATCATTTTGTTTTCTTTTTAATAAACCTAATCTCCTTGCTACATTACCAGAATGTACATCCAGTGGACAAGAAAGATACTTAGGGTGTATTGAATCCCATATTCCAAAATCTACCCCCTTATTATCTTTTCTGACCATCCATCTTAAAAACATGTTTATTCTTTTAGATGCTGACCCTTTTTTTGGATCTGAAACATGTTTCATTGTTCTTTCTGTATGATCTATTTCAAAAAATACTTTTTTAAATATGTGAATTGAATGATGCAATGATTCATCTTTTATGTTTTCAAAAAAAATATTTTCAATACCTCCATGATTTATATAAATGTGTTTAAGACTTTCAATAAATTGAATAAAATCAAAACCATTAAATGTTCTATGAACAAAATTCATAAGTTTTTTAAGATCATTCTGAGAATGATTTATTACAAAATTATAGGGGTCATTTTCCATCAAATCCATCATTTTTAATGAATTAGATATAATTGTTTTTCTATTTCCCCATGCAATTGACGAAGTTAAAAAGGCTGATATTTCAATATCTTCCTTTTTTCTAAACATATGAGGTATTTTTATGGGGTCGTTGTCAATAAAATCAGGATTATTGTATTGCTCAACCTTTAAATTCAGATAATCTCTAATATCCAATATAAGATTTATTTTATTTTACCATCGATTATTTCTAAAACTCTATCTGACTTTTTTGCAAGTGATAGATCATGTGTAGCTATGATAAATGTGTAATTAAAGTCTTTTCTTAAACTTAAAAACAATTCATGTAGATTGTTTGAGGAAGTTGTGTCTAAATTACCGGATGGCTCGTCAGCTAGTATTATACTTGGCTCATTTATAAGCGCTCTAGCAACGGCTACTCTCTGTTTCTCTCCTCCGGATAATTCGCTGGGTTTATTATTTGATCTATTGTCAATTCCAAGATAATTCATAAGTTCACTAGCTTTTGATTCTGCTATGTTCTTTGGAGTATTCTTAATAAATGCTGGAATACATATGTTTTCAAGAACATTAAATTCAGGTAATAATTGGTGAAATTGAAAAATAAAGCCGATTTCATGATTTCTAAAATTTGCTAGTTTATTTTCACTAAAACCTGAAATGTCTTGATTATTTAGAAGTAATTTTGAATTTTCTTTTTTATCATAACTATCAATAGTACCAAGAATTTGTAAAAGCGTAGTCTTGCCAGCACCTGAAGCCCCAACTAGACTAATAATTTCACCTTTGTCAACTCTAAGATTTATCCCTTTTAAAATATGGTTATTTTCATAGAATTTATGTATATTTTCGGCAATAATCATAACTCAAAAATAGTATATTAATTTAATTTATGGGTGTTATTAAAAGAGCATATTTTTCTGGTGGGTGTTTTTGGTGCACTGAGGCAATATACAGAAGGTTAAAAGGGGTATTAAGTGTCAAGCCGGGATTTAGCGGAGGTAATATTAAAAACCCTTCATATAAGGAGGTGTGTACAGGAAGAACGGGTCATGCTGAAACAGTTGAAGTTGTGTATGATTCTGACAAGATTGAATTTAAACTCCTCTTAGAGGTGTTTTTCAATACACATGATCCAACTACTTTAAATAGACAAGGAAATGATATTGGAACACATTACAGGTCTATAGTATTTTACTCAAACTTCAAAGAAAAGGAGCTTATAGAGGATTTTATTGATTATTTGAATAATAATCAATACGATAATAGAATCGTGACAGAGGTTTTAGAATTTGATATATTTTATCATGCAGAAGATTATCACGAAAATTACTATGAACAAAATAAAAATCAACCTTATTGTAATTTGGTAATTACTCCAAAGGTTGAAAAATTTGAAAAAAAATATAAAAGCAAACTTTGATTAAAATCTAATTCCAAGTCTTGATAGAAACTTTTTAATAAAATTCCAGAAAAAATTAAATTCTCCGAATAGAAAAGCAACAAATATTAATATAAACTTGTAAACGATTGTAATTAGTACTATTCTAACTACCCAGTAAAAAACTGTATTAAGATTTTCAGTGGAAATTCCAAAAAAATCACATATTGGGTCTGAAATCCATGCTGCTGTTGAACCTGTTATTCCAAAAACAATAAAAATTTTCAAAACCTGAACGTTAGAATTAATACCCCATCTATGTTTTAATTTATCTAACATTTTATGAATTGTAAATATTAATTATTTGATCAGCAAGTTCAATGCCAATTCTTTTTTGTGCTTCTTTAGTGGCTGCCCCGATGTGAGGTGTAAGCGATATGTTTTGATTCATTAAAATTTTTATACTTGGGTTGGGCTCGTTTTCAAAAGTATCTAGCGCAGCAAAGGAAACTTTTCCGCTTTCTATGTGCTTTATAAGTGATTCTTCATCGATTACACCTCCTCGAGCTGCATTAATGATTCCAGATCCATCTTTCATTAGTTGAAACTCTTTATCGCCTATTATGTAATCTTTTTGAGCAGGAACATGTAAAGAAATAAAGTCAGATTCACTCAGTAGTTTTTCAAATGTGGAACTTTTTAACATAAATGTTTTAGTGCTTCCGTCAAAGAAATTTATATCTATTTGAGCTTCTTGGCTATGTAAATCATAAAAAATAATATTCATTCCAATTCCAATCCCAATCTTTGCAACTTCTCGACCTATTCTTCCAAACCCAACAATTCCAAGTGTTTTACCCCTTAATTCTGACCCGCCAGCATAGTTTTTCTTTAGTTTCTTAAAATCTTTATCACCATCAAGTGGCATTTCACGATTTGAAATATGTAAAGAACGTACACAAGAAAATAAATGAGAAAATACTAATTCAGCAACTGAAATTGATGAGGCAGCCGGAGTATTGATGACATGGATCCCTTTTTGCTTAGCATATGAAACATCAATATTATCCATTCCTACACCACCTCTGCCAATTATTTTGAGGGATTTACAACTGTCAATTAAGTCTTTCCTAACTTTGGTAGCACTTCTAACCAGTAATACCTCTATATTATTATCGTTTATATAATCAATAATTTTGGACTGATCTATCGATTCAACAGTTGTGTTAAATCCAGCTTCATTTAATTTTAAAGCACCTTCTTTACTTATGCCATCATTTGCTAAAACATTCATATTTTAAATTTTAGATTCTAATTCACTCATAACTTCTACCAAAGTTTTAACACTATTGATATCCATTGCGTTATACATTGATGCTCTATAACCACCAACACTTCTGTGACCAGATAGAGCAGTTATATTTGCATCAACTAACATCGATTCAAAACTTTCCTTAAAATCATCATTACATAGATTAAAAGTTGCGTTCATTATCGATCTATCTACTTCTTTTGCGTGCCCTTTAAAAAGAGGATTTATATCAATTTCTGAGTATAACATCTGGGCTTTTTTTCTATTAAGTTTCTCAATTTCAGAAACTCCACCCATTTTTTTCAACCATCTCATGTTAAGCATTGAAACATAAATTGAGAAGACTGGGGGAGTATTAAACATACTACTCTTATCTGCATGTACTTTATAATTCATCATTGATGGAACGTTTTCCTTTATATTTTCTAGTAGGTTATTTTTAATAACAACTAGGGTTGCACCAGCTGGCCCGAGATTTTTTTGTGCCCCAGCATAAATTAAATCGAATTTTGAAAAATCTAAAACCCTTGAAAAAATGTCACTACTCATATCACAAAATATTGGGGCATTTGTTTTTGGAAAAGAGTTTATTTGGGTGCCAAAAATTGTATTGTTAGACGTACAATGGAAATAGTCGTAATCTTTTTTTATTTCGAAGTTAGGAATGTGATTATAATTCTCATTTTCAGAACTAGCTAAAACATCTACACTCCCAAAAAGTTTAGCTTCTTTTATAGCTTTTTTACTCCAAGTTCCAGTGTCTAAAAAAGCAGCTTCTTTTCTAAGAAAATTATAGGCTGTCATTAAAAATTGAGAACTAGCACCACCTTGAAGAAATAATGATGTGTAATCATTTCCACTCAAGCCTAATAACTCTAGTGATAGATCTCTAGCTTCATCCATTACTTCTACAAAAGCATGACTTCTATGAGAAATTTCTAAAAGAGATAAACCTGACCCGTTTAAATCTTTAACTGCTTTTGAAGCCTCATCGAAAACTTCTGAAGGTAAAATGGATGGTCCTGCGCAAAAATTGTGAATTTTCATGATTTAATTTAAAAAAGCAAATTTCGATATTTACTGAAGTAAAATCAGTATCAATATATAAATGTTTTTAACTACTTGTTAACAGAAACTTTAATGTATCAACATTATCTGCGTATTGATTTAATTTGGGTTTTTGAGCTTCACCAAAATCAATAGATTTTTCAATGTCAAGTTTTGAAACTATACATTGAATTTTATCTTTACTTGATTTAATTTTATCCTTTACATCATTTATTTGTTCATAAAATTCATAGTATATCACTGAAATTGGGGGAGCAAAATCTTCTGACTCACTTAGAATAAAATAATTACCATCAATAAATTTTTCACTATTCATTAATTTAATTGTTTTTTGATAATTATAATTATTTGAATATTTATGATGATTAATAATATAATCATACTTATTCAAGCTTTTCTTAAGTATTTCAAGGTCATATTTTCTGGGAATAAATAATTTAGAAACGTTTCTGCATCCCAATCCAAAATACATGAAAATATCATCTGACAATAGATTCAATTCTTTATCCGATTCATTACCAGACAATACAGCAAGAGAAGTTCTATTTTTTCTAAGTAATGATTTCTTTTCCCTAAAATAGTAATCAAAATATTTAAATGTATTATTTGATCCAGTAGCTATAACTTTATCAAAATCAATAAGTTTGCCATAATTTATTCTGATTAAATCTTTAGTTTTAGGGAATTTTGTATGTAAGTAATTGACAAAATATTCAATCAATATTTTATCATCACTAGCGGGTTTTATAATTGCATTATTACCAGAAATTATCACCGATATTAAGTCATGTAATCCAGCTAATGGAAAATTTCCAGCCATTATTATTGCTGTGTTTTCTATTTCATGAACTAAGTTGTATTCTGAAATCCATTTTTTTAAAACAATTTCATTTAATTGGTCTTTCCAATAATTAAGAGCATTGTCAATATTTTTCTTTGAAAACCAACTGTTATGTTTCTCAGCCTCTTCAATAATGTTATTTAATTCATGGTTTTTTGAATCGTTTTTATTTGTCAAATAAGATTCAATATGCTTACCTATACTAATTAAGTAAGTGATTCTAATTTCTATTTCCTTATTTATACTTTTGTTTTTAATAAGATTGGCGTTAATTTTGCGTCAAATTTAATTAATATTATAAAATTTTATGGCAATAATCATAACAGATGAATGTATTAATTGTGGAGCCTGTGAGCCAGAATGTCCTAATACCGCTATTTATGAAGCTGCTGTTAACTGGAAATATTCGGATGGCACTAATCTTTCTGGGGAGGTTAATCTTCTTGATGGAAAAATAGTTAATGCGGAATTGCCTCAAAGGGCGGTTAATGACGAGGTTTATTACATTGTTCCAGATAAATGCACAGAATGTAAGGGTTTTCATGAAGAACCACAATGTGCTGCGGTTTGTCCAGTTGATTGTTGTGTTCCTGACCTAAACCACATAGAATCTGATTCTCATTTATTGGAAAAACAAAAATTAATGCATAGTTAATATGAAAGCTGGAATTGTTGGTCTGCCAAATGTTGGAAAATCTACATTATTTAATTGTTTGTCAAATACAAAAGCCCAAAGTGCAAATTTTCCTTTTTGTACTATTGAGCCTAATCATAGTATTATTAATGTTCCTGACAAACGATTAGTAACGTTAGAAGAAATAGTTAAGCCTGAAAAAGTAATCCCCGCAACTGTAGAGATTGTTGATATTGCAGGGTTAGTAAAGGGTGCAAGTAAAGGAGAAGGTCTTGGAAATAAATTTCTAGCTAATATTAGAGAGACAGATGCTATAATTCATGTTCTAAGATGTTTTGATAACGATAACATAACGCATGTTGATGGTTCTGTAAACCCTGTAAGAGATAAAGAGATTATTGATATTGAACTACAACTAAAGGACTTAGAAAGCTTAAATAACAGGATTGAAAAAGTAACTAGAGCTGCTAAATCTGGTGACAAAGAAGCTGTAAGAGAAAAAGAAGTTCTTTTAGAGGCTGTCTCTTTTTTAGAGGCATCTAATAATATTAGATCCATTCAATTGGAAGATGATGACATAAATAAATATTTAAAACCTTTACAGCTAATTACTTCAAAACCTGTTCTTTATGTCTGTAATGTTGACGAAAATAGTGTAAGCTCTACAAATAATCATGTTGAATCAGTAAAGTCCTTAATTTCTAACGAAGGTGCTAATTTAATTGTATTGGCAGCTGGTATCGAATCAGAAATTAATGAATTAGAAAGTTTTGAAGAAAGAAGAATGTTTCTGAACGATTTGGGATTAGATGAGCCAGGTTCATCAAAACTAATTAATGCAACTTATGATTTGTTAAATTTACATACTTATTTCACGGCTGGACCTAAGGAAGTTCGTGCTTGGACAATTCCTAAAATGGCAACAGCTCCCCAAGCAGCAGGAGTTATTCACACCGATTTTGAAAAAGGTTTTATAAAAGCTGAAGTTATTTCATTTGATGATTATGTTAAATATCAAACGGAAGCCAAGGTCAAGGAAGCTGGTAAAATGAGGGTTGAAGGTAAAGGTTACGTTGTTAATAACGGAGACGTTATTCATTTTTTGTTCAACGTCTAGTATATCTGATTATATCTTGATATTTTGTTAATTACTTTGTTAAATCTACATTTATTTTCTTTTACTGATACATTATATTAGCATACTCAATAAGTATGGCTAAAATCAACCAATATACAGAAGACAATATCAGATCATTAGACTGGAAAGAACATATTCGTATGCGTCCAGGAATGTATATTGGTAAGTTAGGAGATGGATCATCACCTGATGACGGTATATATATTCTTTTAAAAGAGGTTCTTGACAACTCAATAGATGAGTATGTTATGGGAGCTGGTAAAACTATTGAAGTTTCTGTTCAAGGTACAAAGGTTACAGTAAGAGATTATGGAAGAGGTATTCCCCTAGGGAAATTAATCGATGTTGTTTCAAAAATGAATACTGGTGGAAAGTATGACACCAGAGCTTTTAAAAAGGCGGTTGGATTAAATGGGGTAGGTACTAAGGCAGTCAATGCATTATCTGATTATTTTAAGGTTGAATCGAACAGAGAAGGTAAGAGTGTATTTGCAGAGTTTAAAAGAGGTGTTCTTGATTTGGAAAATCAACCTGAAGAAAGTAGTAGGAGAAGAGGTACTAAAGTTACATTTATTCCAGACGAATCGATTTTCAAGAATTTCAAATTTAGAAATGAATATATAGCAAGAATGCTAAAAAACTATGTTTATCTAAACCCTGGTCTAACTATAGTTTTTAATAATGAAAAATTTTACAGTAAAGACGGATTAAAAGATTTACTTGAAGAAAGAATTAAAGATACTCAAATTTCATACCCCATAGTTCATTTGAAGGGAAATGATATTGAATTAGCTATAACTCATAGTAAAACTCAATACAGTGAAGAGTATCACTCCTTTGTAAATGGTCAAAATACAACTCAGGGAGGTACTCATTTAAGCTCATTTAGAGAAGGGTTTGTTAAAACTATCAGGGACTTTTATGGTAAAAATTTTGATGCTTCAGATATTAGAAAATCGATTGTTGCAGCAATTTCTATTAAGGTTATGGAGCCTGTTTTTGAGAGTCAGACAAAAACAAAACTTGGTTCAACTGAGATGGGAGGAGATCTACCGTCTGTGAGGGTTTATATTAATGATTTTTTAAAAAATAAATTAGATAATTTTCTGCATAAAAACCCAGTTGTAGCTGAAGCACTAAATAAAAAAATATTACAGGCTGAAAAGGAAAGAAAAGAGCTTTCAGGTATTAGAAAGCTTGCAAGAGAAAGAGCAAAAAAGGCAAGTTTACACAACAAAAAACTTAGAGATTGCAGAGTTCACTTAGGTGATTTAAAAAATGATAAGAGACTTGAAACAACCCTATTTATTACTGAAGGTGACTCGGCTTCTGGTAGTATTACAAAATCAAGAAATGTAAATACTCAAGCTGTCTTTAGTTTAAGAGGTAAGCCACTAAACTCTTACGGAATGTCTAAAAAGATTGTCTATGAAAATGAGGAGTTTAATTTACTTCAATCTGCTTTAAATATTGAAGATTCATTAGAGGATTTGAGGTATAATAATATTGTTATAGCAACTGATGCAGATGTTGACGGGATGCATATTAGATTGTTATTAATAACTTTTTTCTTACAATTTTTTCCTGAATTAATAAGAAGTGGTCACTTGTTTATACTTCAAACCCCTTTGTTTAGGGTTAGAAATAAAAAAGAAACAATTTATTGTTATTCAGAGTTGGAAAGGGTAAACGCTATTCAAAAGCTTCAGCCTAAACCTGAAATAACAAGATTTAAAGGGTTAGGAGAAATTTCACCTGATGAGTTTGGTCATTTTATTGGAGAAGATATTAGGTTGGATCCGGTTATGCTTGACGAAGACAAGAGTATTGAAGAGCTTCTTAGTTTTTATATGGGTAAAAATACACCAGACAGACAATCTTTTATTATTGATAATTTAAAAGTTGAACTAGATATTGTTGATTAAATGCAAGAAGATTTTAATAATAATGAAAATTTAAACCAAGGCGAATCTATAACCCGTGTCACGGGAATGTATAAAGATTGGTTTCTTGATTATGCTTCATATGTTATTCTAGAAAGAGCAGTTCCATCTGTTGAAGATGGATTTAAGCCTGTGCAGAGAAGAATCATGCAATCAATGAAGGATTTGGATGATGGAAGATATAATAAAGTTGCTAATATTGTAGGTCATACTATGCAGTATCACCCTCATGGAGATGCTAGTATTGCTGATGCGATGGTTCAGATTGGTCAAAAGGATTTACTTATCGATACGCAAGGTAATTGGGGTAATATTTTAACCGGAGATAGAGCTGCAGCTTCAAGATATATTGAAGCTAGACTATCAAAATTTGCTCTTGACGTTATTTTTAATCCAAAAGTAACAAATTGGCAGTCTTCTTACGATGGTAGGAGAAAAGAACCAATTAATTTACCTGTTAAGTTTCCTTTGTTGTTAGCTCAAGGTGCCGAAGGTATTGCAGTAGGTTTGTCAACAAAAATATTATCTCACAACTTTGGTGAATTAATTGATGCTTCAATAAAATATCTTAAAAATAAAAGATTTACCCTTTATCCAGATTTTATCACCGGGGGAATTGCTGATTTTACTAATTATAATGATGGTAAAAGAGGCGGAAAGGTTAGGGTTAGAGCGAAGATTAATATTATTGATAAATCAACTTTAAAAATTTCTGAATTACCCTTTAGCACAACAACAACATCTTTAATTGACTCAATAATTAAGGCAAATGATAAAGGAAAGATAAAAATTAAAAAAATTGACGATAACACATCCTCTAAGGTAGAAATTTTAATACACCTTCCTTCAGGTATATCACCCGATAAAACAATTGATGCCTTATATGCATTCACTAATTGTGAGGTGTCAATTTCACCGCTTTCTTGCATAATAGAAAATAACAAACCTCGTTTTCTTGGAGTTTCTGAGATACTAACAAAATCTACAGATAAAACAGTAGATCTTCTTAAAAAAGAATTAGAGATCCGTTTAAATGAGTTAGAAGATCAATGGCATAGTTTTTCACTTGAAAGAATATTTATTGAAAATAAGATTTATAGAAATATTGAAAATGAAGAAACCTGGGAAGGCGTTTTAACAGCTATTAGGAAAGGTATCACACCTTTTATTAAAATACTTAAAAGAGAAGTTTTAGATGAGGATATTTCAAAGTTGACTGAGATTAAAATTAAAAGAATATCCAAATTTGATATTGACAAAGCTAAAGAAAAAATTGAAAATTTAGAAACTCAAATTTCTGATGTTAAAGCAAATTTAGGTAATCTGATTGAATTTGCTATTTCTTATTTCTCCAGATTAAAAAAGGATTATTCAGTTGATAAACAAAGAAAAACCGAAATTAAGATTTTTGATGATGTTGACGTTAAAAAGGTTGTTATTCGTAATACAAAACTTTATGTGAATAGAGAGGAAGGATTTGTTGGAACATCACTAAGGAGAAATGAATATGTATGTGATTGTAGCGATATCGATGATATTATTGTTTTCACTGATGATTGCAGTATGATGGTGACAAAGGTCGGAGGCAAGACTTTTGTGGGTAAAAATATAATTCATGTAGCAGTATTTAAGAAGAAAGATTTAAGGACGGTTTATAATATGGTCTATAGAGATGGTGATAAAGGAGTAAATTACATTAAAAGATTTGTTGTTTCAGGAGTGACTCGGGATAAGCTATATAGCCTATCTTCTTCTAAAAAACCTAGTTTAGTGAAGTATTTTTCAGCAAATCCAAATGGGGAAGCTGAAAAAATTTCCGTTAATCTAAGGCATAGTTCTAAAATAAAAAAGTTAAAATGGGATGTTGACTTTAGTGAAATTATAATCAAGGGTAGGAGTACTAGAGGTAATATTTTAACGAAAAATACAATCAAAAGTATTGAGCTAAAAGAAAAAGGTGTTTCAACTTTAAAACCTAGAAAAATTTGGTTTGATGAAACTGTTCAAAAATTAAATGTTGATGGAAGAGGTGAGCTTTTGGGTGAATTTAGAGGTGAGGATAAAATCATAGTAGTTTCCCAAAAGGGTTCATTAAAAATTATCTCCCCTGAATTAACAACTCATTTCAGTGATGACATGATAGTTCTTGAAAAATGGATCCCAGAAAAACCTGTTTCTGCAATATATTATGATGGTAAAAAAGAAAAATATTTTGCAAAAAGATTTATTGTTGAAAATAAAAACAAGGAAGAAGTTTTTATTTCTGAAAACAAGGGTTCTTTTCTTGAGCTTATTTCAACTGATTGGAGACCTGTTTTTGAACTTGTTTTTAATAAATTAAGAAATAAGGATCAAAGGCCTAATCAAAAAATTGTTTTTGATGAATTTATTTCTATCAAAGGGGTAAAAGCTCAGGGTAATCGTTTATCTCAATATAAGGTTAAACAGGTGAATACCTTAGAGTCTTTGGAGTATATTCCATCAATTAAAAAACCTCTCGAAGAAAATGAAATTAACGAGGAAGATATCGAGGAAAAAAAGCAAGATTCAGGTGCTGCTCAAACTACTTTATTTTAATTGCCTTCGCTTTTAATTTTTTACTTTGACCAAGATAGGAATACTCATATGTGTATGAGGAGTCGTTAGTGGTTAAAATTTTAATGAAGATATTTTTCTTTTCACTCATATTTCTTGGATTAATTGGTGATAGTATCATTTCACAATCATTAACCCATCTGACATAGCTAGAGTCTATTTTTCCTTCAAACTCCTCTATTTGTATATTAGAATTGTTTCTTGAAAAGGTTGACTTATATGTAATTCCATTAACAGAGGTTTCGGTAAAAAAGTTACCAAAGTGAAAAGATTTACAGTCTCTCTCTGGAGAAATCGTGTCACAACTTGTGTAAAAAATTAGTATAATAATTAGAAGTAGGGGATTAATTTTTTTTATATGTTCCATCTTTATAAAGTATTAAAACAGATTCTATTTCACTTTCTTTCGGTTTATTTTTTTTCAAATACTGACTTTTTTCACCAGAAATTATCCAATTTAAATCTGTTTCTGGGTATTTTTCCTTGATTTTTAGAAAAAATTCTAAACTCGGTTTATTTCTACCACTAAAAAAGTGTGCCAAGCTTGACCTCTGTATTCCGATTTCTTTAGCAAAAGCCGATTTTGTAAGCTTTTTACTTTCTATTAATTTCTGTATACGAATTGATATAGACATGTTTACAAATGTAAACAAAATAATTATAATATTGAATGAAAACAATCAGTATATATTTAAACTTAAGCTTTAGTTAATACATCATAAAATGTTGATATACAATACTTTATGTTTTATATAATAGATAAAATTGATTAAAATATAACAAAACTTTAGTTATTCTTTAATTAAACGACTGTTTTGATGAAATAAATTTAAAATTTAGTATGTTTTATTGTTAAAATAACAAAACTGGTATTATATTTGTAACCCTTTTTAAATATATTACAGTTATGTCAAAGATTAAATTAGATGATATAGATCATAAGATTCTTGATATGTTAATCGAGAACACAAGAACTCCCTTTACAGATATTGCAAAAAAACTCTTGATTTCTGCTGGTACTGTACACGTAAGAGTTAAAAAAATGGAAGATTATGGCCTTATAAAGGGTTCATCTTTAATACTTGACTATGACAAGCTTGGATACACTTTTATTGCTTATGTAGGTCTTTACATTAAAGACACCTCCAAAATCAAATTCATTATTCAAAGAATTAATGAAATTCCAAATGTAACTGTTGCTCATATAACAACTGGAAAATTTAATGTTTTTTGTAAGATAAGGGCAAAGGGAACTACAGGTGCTAAGAATATAATCTTTAAACTTGATGAAATTGAAGGTGTTTACAGAACAGAATCTATGATTTCTCTAGAGGAAAGTATTAATGATAAAAAGAGGCTTATGCACTCTATCTTTAAAGATATGAGCTAAGTCTGATAAAAATTAAAAGCTTTTTTTATATCCACCACACTTACTGATTGATTTATTTCAACATTACCCAAATCATTTAATAGAACAAACATTGGTTCATCTGATTTATTTTTTTTATCGTATCTAAGTAAATTGATAATTTTTTCAATATCTATTTCACTGAATTTTATCATTTTAAAGTGTTTTTTAATATGAATTTTTAATTCATTCGCTAAATTTAAATCTAATTTTCTTAACAAATAAGAAATATAAGTCTCTAAAACTAAACCAACAGCTATTGCCTGTCCATGCAAAATTTCTCTCTCTGAACCTAGAAGATGTGACTCTATTGCGTGTCCTAAAGTATGTCCATAATTTAGATGTTTCCTAATATTACCCTCCATAGGATCTTTGACTATAATGTCAATTTTAACATTAATTGATCTATAAATATCTTCCTTTGTAATCTCTTTCAGTGAATTAACTTTTGAAAGCTTATTCCATTGAGTGTTTTTGCTAATTAAACTATGTTTTATCATTTCAGCATAACCAGCTGCAAATTGATCCTCAGAAAGGGTTTTTAAAAACTCTGTATCTATTAAAACAATATCAGCAAATTGAAAAGTGCCAATTATATTTTTAATTCCGATAAAATCTATTCCAGTTTTACCACCAATACTTGCATCTACCATTCCAAGTAAAGTAGTGGGTATATTAATAAATTTAACTCCACGCATATAGGTAGAAGCTACAAATCCACCTAGATCAGAGATCATTCCTCCGCCAAGATTTATTATCAGATCATTTCTCTTAAAACCTTTATCGATTAAAAAAGTCCATATTTTATTAGATGTATCTATGTTTTTAGAGTTCTCACCTGATTTAACAGAAAAATTAAAAGATGATGAAGAAATTAATTGATAGGCATCGTTGTTTGTTTTTTTGACTTTAGAAAGAAATAAATCTAAACAATGATCTTTTGTGTTGTTGTCTGTTAGTATTAGAATTTTATTAAACTTATTTTTTAAAATAAATTTAGCTAGGCTTTCATAACCATCATTTTCGAATAAAATAGAAAATTTATCTTTTATTATTTCAACCATCTTTTTAATATAATTCTCAAAATAAACTAATAAATTTAATTTATAAATAATTCTTGTAAATTATCTTTGAAAAAAAATTAATTGGAATTCAATAACACCAAAATAGCATTTAATTACAAGTCTGACTTTGATTTAAAAAGGGCTTATTTTCTTTTTAAATTATTATCGCTTGGCGTTATCTCAAAAATGGGTAGAAAGTTTCTTAAAACGCTTGTAATGTTGAATTTACCGATTGATTCTCTAATCAAAAAAACAATTTACGCTCAATTTTGTGGAGGTACCGACATATTTGATTGTGTTCAAGTAATAGATAATCTAAAAAAAAGTAATGTTTATTCAATATTAGATTACTCAGTTGAAGGCTCTATCAACGAAAATGATTTTGAAATGTCAATGAATAAATGCTTGGCTATTCTTTCAGAGTGTAAATCTAAAGATCTTTCAAATTTTATTGTATTTAAACCTTCGGCAGTCGGACGATTTTCCCTTTATAAAAAAGTTACTTTAAATCAAAAATTAACGCAAAAAGAAGAAGATGAATGGCTGAGGGTAGAAGGTAGATTTGATAGAATATGCTCAGAAGCCTCAAAAAGAGATATTATGGTTTTGGTGGATGCAGAAGAAAGTTGGATTCAAACAGCTATAGATGAATTAGTTGTAAAGATGATGAAAACATACAATTCTGAAAAAGCCATAGTTTTCACTACCATACAAGCTTACAGAAGAGACAGGTTTGATTATTTAGTAAAATTGCATAAACAACTCTCAAGTGAAACTAAAATAGGTGTAAAACTTGTTAGAGGAGCTTACATGGAAAAAGAAAGAAAGAGGGCAAAAAAGTATAATTATCAATCTCCTATTTGTGATGACAAAAATCATACTGACGAAGTTTTTAACAACTCGTTAAAATTTATAATTCAAAATATTAACCATTTTGGTTTGTTTATAGGCTCTCACAATGAATTAAGTAATAAGCTTTCAGCTGAGTTATTAAAAAAATATAAAATTAGACCTGATGACAGTAGGATTTGGTTTAGTCAATTGTATGGAATGAGTGATAATATTAGTTTTACACTGGCTAATAACGGTTATAATGTAGCAAAGTATTTACCTTTTGGGCCTGTTCGTGAGGTAATGCCATATTTGATGAGGAGACTTGATGAAAATTCCTCAATTTCATCACAGACAAATAGAGAACTTCAGTTGATAAAAAAGGAACTAAAAAGAAGGAGCAATTAATTCTGTTCTTGGATTGAATAATCGTAAATTATCGCTTCATTTTCACAATTTTTAACAATTATCCAAATTATATTTTCCTTGTCTTTATTTTCAAAATAATATTCTTTACAATTCTTTAAAGATGTATTGCTTTTTGAAAAATTAACGTTACCATTTATAATTGAATTCATAATTGTTATAGAATCAGTTTTATAGCTTATATCCTCAAAAATTATTTTCTTTTTCATGATATCTTTCTTAACCCTTGAATCGGGAAGATAGCTACAAGATGTCCTTTTACCACTTAGAAAAAACATTAAAAATATTAGTCCAATTAAAAACCCTCCAGAAAAGTAAGTTAATCGGTTGATAAAGTTCATATTATTATTTTTTTGTGATTAAAATTTCTCTTTTATTATCATCAATATGACCTAAATTAATTTGCATATAATTACCAAAAATTTTTTCCATTCCAACCTCTGGCCATTCTATAAAGCATATATTACAGTTGTCAATATACTCTTCAAAACCAATTACATCTAATTCATCAATTTTTTCTATTCTGTATAAATCAAAATGATATATTGGTCCACTAGGATGATCGTATTCATTAACTATTGAAAAAGTTGGACTTTTTATTTCATCATTAACTCCTAATTTTTTAAGAATTGACTTAACAAGTGTTGTTTTACCTGATCCTAAATCACCTTTTAATAATACAATATTTATATGTTTAATGTTATCAAGTATAATTTTTGAAATTTTATCAATTTCGTTGAGATTATATACAATTTTCTCATTCATTTTATTTAGGATTTAAAATAACAAATGGAATAATCATTTCCTCCATGGAAACACCACCATGCTGATAAGTGTTTTTGAAGTAATTACTAAAATGATTATAATTATTTGGATAAACTAAATAAAAGTCTTCTTTAGCAAAAACAAATGATGAATTAATAGAGGTTTTGGGAAGTAGAATATCATGTGGATTTTGAAAAACTAAATTATCTTTATGGTTACTAGTTAGGCTTTTTCCAGTTTTATACCTTAAATTTTGACTAGTATTTTTATCGCCAATTATTTTTGTAGGACTTTTGACATTAATGGTGCCATGATCCGTAGTTATGATCAGTTTGAAACCTAAATCACCAGCATTTTTTATTATTTCGTAAAGTGGTGAATTTAAAAACCAGCTATTTGTGAGTGATCGATATGCCTTATCATTCGACGCTAATTCTTTAATCATTTCCATCTCGGTTTTGGAATGAGATAACATATCTACAAAATTATAAACAATTGTTGTTAAATCATTTTGCTGTAATTGTTTGAGATTGTTTGAAAGCTTAACTCCATTTTTAAAATTGGTAATTTTAAAGTATTCGTTTTTTATATTTTTAGATTTAAAATTTTTTAGATTAATTTCTAAAAGTTGAGATTCAAACAGATTTTTTCCTCCTTCCTCGTGATCGTCTTTCCAATATTGTGGATATTTATCTTTTATGTCTTTAGGCATTAAGCCAGCAAATAAAGAATTTCTTGCATATTGAGTTGAAGTTGGAAGTATACTAAAATATGATAATTCTTTTTGTTTACTGTAAAAATTTAAAATTGACGGCTCAATTATTTTCCATTGATCATATCTTAAATTATCTATTACTATCATGATCACAGGTTTTTCATTTAACTCTGGAAATAAATATTTTTCTAAAATATTATGTGATAGAGTAGGGCTATTGTTGCTTTTAAACCATAATTCATAATTATTTGCTATAAATTTTGAAAATAGTGAGTTAGCTTCAACCTTTTGGCTATTTAAGATCTCTACCATTGTATCATCATCAATATTTGACAGTTTTAATTCCCAATCAACTATTTCTAAATAAAATTTGATCCATTCTTCAAAAGAATTAATATTCATCATTTTTAATGAAAGGCTTCTAAATTCTTGCTGATATTCAGAAATATTAGAATCTTTTATGAGTTTTTTATTTTGAAGTATTTTTTTCAGACTCAATAATATTTGATTAGGATTTACCGGTTTTATCAGATAATCAGAAATTTCTTTTCCTATAGCCTGTTCCATTATATTTTCCTCTTCACTTTTTGTTATCATTATAACATTAAGATTTCTATTGATTTTTTTTATTTTAACAAGTGTTTCTATTCCACTAATCCCTGGCATATTTTCGTCTAGAAGAATAATATCATATCTGTTGCTATCGATTTTATCCAAAGCATCACCACCGTTGGTACAGGTGTCAATTTGATATCCTTTTTCTTCTAAAAATATTATATGAGATTTAAGTAAATCAATTTGATCATCAACCCATAAAATTTTTGCTTGACTCATTTTGGTTAAATAATGGTGGTTAAAGTTAATTCATTAATTATAAACATTCAGAATTAATAAGATAAATTAACAAAGCTTTAAACCTTAAATATCTAGAATTTTCATAATTTTGCCGTCTATGAAACTAACCGTTGCTGAACTAGCAGAAATATTGAAAGGTAAGGTTGTTGGTGAAGAAAACACTCCTTTATATAATCTCGCTAAAATTGAAGAAGCTCAGAAAGGAGATATATCATTTATTTCAAACCCTAAATATTTACCTTGGTTATACAAAACTAAAGCTTCTGTTGTTATTATTGACAGCAAGCAAGACTATGATTCTAAAAAAATTAAAAATGTGATTATTGTTGAGAACGCATATTTATCCTTTAATAAGCTTCTTAATAAATTTTCTGAAAGCAAATTAAAACATAGTGGTTTAAGCAAAAATTGTTTAGTAGATTCATCGGTTAAATTAGGTGAAAATGTTTCGATTGGTCATTTTTCCGTTGTTGGTAAAAATTGTAAAATTGGAAACAATGTAATTATGATGGATAACGTTTCAATTCAAGATAATGTTTCCATAGGAAATGATTGTATCATTTATCCTGGTGTAAGAATTTATGACAATTCCCTAATTGGTAATAATTGTATTTTACATTCAAACTGTGTAATTGGTTCTGATGGATTTGGTTTTGCTCCAAACGAAATGGGAGAATATATAAAAACTCCTCAACTTGGTAATGTAATTCTTGGAAACAGTGTTGAAATTGGGTCAAATACATCTATCGATAGGGCAACTTTAGGATCTACTTTAATTAGCGACGGGGTAAAAATTGATAATTTAGTACAAATTGCCCACAATGTTTCTATAGGAAAAAACACGGTTATTGCAGGTCAGTGTGGTATTGCAGGGTCAACAAAAGTTGGAGAAAATTGTCAGATCGGTGGACAGGTTGGGATTATTGGTCACCTTAGTATCGGAAATAATGTTAAAATTAATGGTCAAACGGGTGTCTTTAGTAATATTAAGGATAACTCAACTTTAAGAGGAACTCCAGCCATGGATGAAAGATCTTTCAATCGATCTTTTGTTTACTTTAAGAATCTTGAAAAAATTGCTAAGGACCTGAATCATTTAAAAAAAATTAATGATAACAACGACTAAATATAATCAAACCACAATTTCAGAAAAGACGTCTCTTTCTGGGGTAGGCCTTCACACAGGTAAAGATGTCACAATTACATTTTATCCTTCAAAAGCAAATACTGGATATGTATTCAAAAGAATAGATTTAGAAAACCATCCTTTAATTGAAGCTGATATAAATTATGTTACTAATACAGAAAGGGGTACTTGTTTAAATAAAAACAATATAATAATTCAAACATGTGAGCATGTTTTGGCTTCATTAGTTGGGTTACAAATTGATAATGCACTTATTGAGTTAAATGCGTCTGAACCTCCGATTATGGATGGGTCTTCTAAATTTTTTGTTGAAGCTTTAGAAAAAGCAGGTATTCAAGAATTGAAAGAAAAAAGAAAAGAATTTGTTGTTAAAAAGGTAATTTCTTACAAAGATGAAAAATCTGGAAGTGAAATTACAATCATTCCTTCTGACGAATATAAAGTGACGACTATGGTTGACTTTGGTACAAAAATATTAGGTACTCAGAACGCAACAATAAACTCTCTTTCAGAATTTAAAGATGATATTTCAAGTTGCAGGACGTTTAGTTTTCTTCATGAGATAGAAATGCTTTTAAATAAAGGTTTAATCAAAGGTGGTGATTTAAATAATGCAATAGTTTATGTAGATAAACCACTTTCAGATTCAACAATGAAAAAATTAAAAAAAGCTTTTAATAAAGATAAAATTAAAGTAAAATCAAACGGAATTTTAGATAACTTAACACTTCATTATCCAAATGAAGCTGCCAGACATAAGTTGTTAGATGTAATTGGTGACTTAGCTTTAATCGGTACTAAATTGAGAGGAAAAGTAATTGCAAACAAACCAGGTCATTACATAAACACCAAATTTTCAAAAAAAATGAAAGACATTATTCAAAATCCTAAAAAGAATGATATTCCAGATATAAACACCTTATCAAAACCATTAATGGACACTACAAGGATAATGGAAATATTACCTCACAGACCACCTTTCTTATTTATTGACAAAATTTATGAATTAACAGATGAGATGGTTATTGGTGTTAAAAACGTTACTATAGATGAAGATTTTTTTAAAGGACACTTTCCAGAATATCCTGTTATGCCAGGAGTAATTATTATCGAAGCAATGGCTCAAATGGGAGGAATTCTAGTTATGTCAAAATTAGATGATCCTCAAAATTATTTAACTTTCTTTGCAAAAATCGATAAAGTGAGATTTAGAAACAAAGTTCACCCAGGAGATACAATAATATTTAAATGTTCTTTAATCGGACCATTTAGAAGAGGAATTTGTCATATGCAAGGCTTGGCTTATGCCAACGGAAAATTATGCGCTGAAGCTGAGTTAACTGCCCAAATAACAAAAGTAAAGTAATATGAAACAACCACTTTCGTACATTCACCCAAATGCCAAAATAGCCAAAAATGTGGTTATTGAACCTTTTACTTCCATCGATGGTGATGTTGAAATAGGCGAGGGGACCTGGATTGGTTCAAATGTTTCTATAATGGATGGTGCCAGGATTGGTAAAAATTGTAATATTTACCCTGGTGCTGTTATTTCAGCAAATCCGCAAGATCTTAAATATAATAATGAAAAAACATTTGTTGAAATCGGAGATAATGTAACAATTAGAGAATGTGTTACTATTAATAAAGGGACCAATGATAGACTTAAAACAGTTATCGGTAAAAATTGCCTTATAATGGCTTATTCTCATGTTGCTCATGATTGTTTTGTAGGTGATAATTGTATATTTTCAAACAACACTACATTAGCAGGACATGTTACCGTGGGAGATTATGTAATTATTTCTGGTCTTACAGCTATTCATCAATTTTGTTCTATCGGAAATCATGCATTTGTCACTGGAGGTTCGCTCGTTAGAAAAGATGTTCCTCCTTACGTAAAAGCAGCAAGGGAACCACTTTCTTACGTTGGAATAAATTCAGTTGGATTAAGAAGAAGGGGCTACAATTCTGAAAAGATTAGAGAAATCCAAAACATTTATAGATTACTTTATCAAAAAAACTATAATAATTCACAAGCATGTGCAATAATTGAAGCTGAAATGGAGGCTTCAAATGAAAGGGATGAAATATTAATGTTTATCAAGAATTCCCATAGAGGTATTATGAAAGGATATACTAAATCAAATTAATAATGAGTACTACATCAGATATAAGAAACGGACTATGTATCAAATTTAATCATGATATATATAAAATTATTGAGTTTTTACATGTTAAGCCAGGAAAAGGGCCTGCATTTGTAAGAACTAAACTTAAAAGTTTAACAAGTGGCAAAGTTGTAGATAATACATTTTCTGCAGGACACAAAATTGATGTTGTAAGAGTTGAAACAAACAAGTTTCAGTATTTGTATAACGATTCTACTACTTATCATTTTATGAATACTGATGATTATAATCAGATTTCAATTGAAGAAAAATTTTTAGACAACCCCCAGTTAATGAAAGAAGGTGAAATTGTAACCGTAATTACTAACTCAGAAACTAATTTGCCTCTTTCAGTCGAAATGCCACCAAATGTGGTTTTAGAGGTTGTTTCAACTGAACCAGGTGTTAAAGGCAATACTGCAACAAATGCTACCAAACCAGCAACACTTGAAACCGGTGCCGTAGTAAATGTTCCTTTATTTATTAATGAAGGTGATAAGATAAAAGTAGATACTGTTAAAGGAAGTTATAAAGAAAGATATAAAGAATAATGAGTGTATTAGTAGATAAGAATTCAAGAATAATAGTTCAGGGTTTTACTGGGAAAGAAGGTACTTTTCATTCAACCCAAATGATTGAATATGGAACAAATATTGTTGGTGGAGTTACGCCGAAAAAAGGAGGTCAAAAACATTTGGATTTACCGGTTTTTAATACAGTAGCTGATGCTATTTTAGAAACAAAAGCAAATACAAGCATAATATTTGTACCTCCGGCATTTGCAGCTAATGCTATAATAGAAGCTGCTGATGCAGGAATCAAGGTAATAATTGCAATTACTGAGGGTATTCCAGTGAAAGATATGATTAAAGTTAATAACCATATTAAAGATTCTGATACAATTTTAGTTGGGCCAAATTGTCCTGGAGTTATCACACCAGATGAAGCTAAAGTTGGAATTATGCCTGGATTTATTTTTAAAAAGGGTAAGGTTGGTATAGTTTCTAAATCAGGTACATTAACTTATGAAGCAGCAGACCAGGTTGTTAAACAAGGATTAGGCATCTCAACTGCAATAGGAATTGGAGGAGATCCAATAATTGGCACGACTGTAAAAGATGCACTTAAGTTATTCGTTAATGATTCAGAAACTGAAATCATTGTATTAATTGGTGAAATTGGTGGACAGTTAGAGGCTGATGCTGCAGATTGGTATTCTAAATCTAATTCAACAAAACCAATTATTGGATTTATCGCTGGTGAAACTGCTCCATCAGGAAGAACAATGGGACATGCTGGCGCTATTGTAGGCGGTGCTGATGACACAGCTGCAGCAAAAAAGAGAATTTTAAAAGAATCTGGAATTCATGTTGTTGATTCACCTGCTGAAATAGGTAAAAAAGTATTAGAAATTTATAATAAATAAACATGAAAATTTTAAAAGATAAAACAGCTATTATTACTGGTGCAACACGTGGTATTGGTAGGGGTATAGCTAAAACTTTTGCTAAACATGGAGCTAACGTAATATTTACATATTCCAGTTCTTCTGATTTAGCTAAAGAAATCGAAAATGAATTATCCAATGAAGGGGTTATAGTTAAAGGTTATAAATCTGATGCGTCTAGTTTTGAAGATTGTCAAAAGTTAATCGATCTAATTACTAAAGAATTTGATGTAATTGACATTCTTATTAATAATGCTGGTATTACCAGAGACAATTTACTCATGAGAATGCAGGAGGATGACTTTGATAAAGTTATTGAAGTGAATCTTAAGTCTGTATTTAATATGACTAAAGCAATTCAAAGAACTATGTTAAAACAAAGATTTGGATCAATTATAAATATGAGTTCAGTTGTTGGTGTAAAAGGAAACGCTGGCCAATCAAATTATGCAGCTTCTAAAGCTGGTATTATAGGTTTTTCTAAATCAATTGCTCTAGAACTTGGTTCTAGGAATATAAGATGTAATGTTATTGCACCAGGTTTTATAGAAACTGAAATGACCGAAGTTTTAGATGAAAAAATTGTACAGGAGTGGAGAAATTCCATTCCTTTAAAAAGAGGTGGCACACCTCTTGATATAGCAAATACATGTGTCTGGTTAGGAAGTGATATGTCTTCTTACGTAACAGGACAAACCATTCATGTTAATGGTGGTCTATTAACTTAATACTAAATTTAAAAACTAATAATTATGAATAATTTACCAAAAATTGGAGTTCCATTACTAATTATACTAACATTTGGACTGTTGGTAGTAGCAAAATCTTTTGTAACAATCGGTAGTGGTGAAGCAGGTGTTTTATATAAGCTATTTGGTGGTGGTGTAGTCACGGAAGAACCCCCTCTAGATGAAGGGTTTCATATTGTACTTCCATGGAATAGTGTATATGTTTATGAAGTAAGACAACAAGAAGTTTTTGAAAAAATGAATGTTTTATCTTCAAATGGATTAGATATTCAACTTGAAGCATCTGCATGGTTTCAACCTAAATATGAAGATTTAGGAAAACTTCATAAAGAAAAAAGTGAGGCGTATAAACAAAGAATTCTTTTACCTGCTATTAGATCTGCAGCAAGAAGTGTTGTTGGTAGGTATACTCCAGAGCAACTTTATTCTTCAAAAAGAGATGCTATTCAATTAGAAATATTTGAAGAAACAAAGAAAATTGTTGACGATCAGTATATTCAATTGAATGAAATTCTTGTAAGAGATGTGACACTTCCACCTTCAATAAAGCAAGCTATTGAAAGAAAATTAAAGCAAGAGCAGGAATCTCTCGAATACGAATTTAGACTAGTAACAGCTGCAAAAGAAGCTGAAAAGCAGAGAATTGAAGCTAGAGGTAAGGCAGATGCAAATAGAATATTAGCTGCATCATTGACACCTAATATTTTAAGAGATAAAGGGATTGAAGCTACTTTGAAACTAGCTGAATCTAATAATTCTAAAGTAGTCGTTGTAGGAAGTGGTAAAGATGGATTGCCATTAATTCTTGGAAACAACTAATCTTACAAGTAAAATTATACTTAATAAAAAAGCACCCCTTAGAGGTGCTTTTTTATTTTAAATATTACTTATTTAAAAATTATTCATCTTCAGGTCTAACATTCATTCTCCATTGATGCCATGTTACAACTTTTCCATTAATTACATAATATTTTTCATGATAGTCTCTTTTTACTCCAAGAGAGTCTGCCACATTACCACTTATTGATGCATGAACATGTTCTCCCCCAATAGTAGGATCTATGTCAATTGAAAAAGCACCATTAAGTGTCCATGAATTTTCTGGAACTTCATTTGAAGATATTGCATTAATAAATTCATCAGCACTATTATGAATTACTCCATTAGGCCAATAGAATTTAGCAGTATCAGAAATAAATTCTCTCATTTTATCATAATCTCTATCTGCCCATGCTTTATCTAGGTCTTTAACGACCTGGACAGCTTGATCAGTTCCAAGAAAGAATTTATATTCTTTTCCATCTGGTGACCAATTTGTAAACCCCATAGATCTTTCAGAAGTATTACAGCTTACAATAAAAAAAGTCATTATAACAAGGTAAAATATTGATTTTATTTGTTTCATAGTTTATAGTTTAATTAGTTATTATTAGTTTTCTGAGTCAATTATGTCTTGATTGAAGGTGTTCCACCAAACAACCTTTCCATCCATAACATAATATCTGTTAATTGAATTCCAAGTATCTTTTCCATTTTCATCTTCATATTCTCCAGAGTAAGTAACAGAAACATGTTCTCCACCTCTTGTTGGATCTAAATCTACTGAATAAATATTGCTGAATTCCCATTTTAGACTAGCATTCCTTGAATCTACGATGGAATCAATTTCAAGTCTCCTTGTAATAAAAGATTCCAAATCATACTTAACGCCGTTTGAAGCAGTAATACTTACTGTGTCAGATAAAAAGTTTCTTAGTAGAGTATAATCTCTGTTTTGCATAGCTTTATCAACATTGATTGCCACATCTACTGCATTCTCAGTACCTAGGTGCCATTTATAAACTTTTCCGTCATCCGACCAGTTGCTTAACCCGATAGAATTATTACCTGTATCACATGAAGCAAATAAAAATAATGCTGATAAAAGTGTTAAAAAATTAATTTTTTTCATTAGAATAAATTTGAATTGTTAGTTTTTACATCGTTTAATTTAGTAAATATTGTTTTAATTTTTACAAAATAGAATGGTAAAAAAATAATTTAATATTTTTGACACTGATAAAATTTGATATAATGGATATTTTGAATCACGAGTTTTTAGGAAATAGTATTACTGAATATTTATATTTTTTAGGATCTATTCTGATTGGATTATTATTGATAATTCCTGTCAGAATTTTTATTTCAAAACTACTTTTTAAACTCTTTGGAAAGGGTGATAATAGTGAATTTAATTCTTTATTAAATAAGCCTATAAAATATTTTTTAATACTGTTAGTTTTATATTTCTCTGCTCAATTTATCAGTTTACCTGATTTTTTAAATTCAACTAGTGAGGATGGTTTTGATTTAAGTAATTTCCTGGATAAAGGGTATAATCTTCTATTATTAATTACTGTTTTTTGGACTATAAGTAGATCTATTGATTTTATTGGATTTAAACTAAAAAACAAAGCGTTAGAAACAGAAAGTAAAGTTGATGACCAGTTAATTCCTTTTGCAATAGATATAGCTAAAGTGCTAATTATAGTGCTTGGTGTCGTTATGATTCTTGGTAATGTTTTTGATGTTAATGTAACAGCTCTTGTTACCGGATTAGGTATTGGCGGTGTAGCATTTGCTTTAGCTTCCAAAGAAAGTCTTGAAAATCTTTTAGGTTCGTTTACTATTTTCTTTGATAAACCATTTACAGTAGGGGATACAGTTACTTTAGGAGGTGTTACAGGTACAGTAGAAAAAGTTGGATTCAGAAGTACGAGAATTAGAACTTTTGATAAAAGTATAGTTACAGTTCCAAATAAAAATATAATTAGCACCGAACTAGATAATTTAGGCGCAAGGCCTGTGAGAAGAGTAAAATTTAATATTGGTCTTACATATGATACATCTGTTGATAATATAAAAAATATCGTTAATGATATTCAAAAACTTATCGATGATCATCCTATGACAAATCAAGATGGAAAGGTTAGATTTTTAAATTTTGGTGCAAGTTCTTTAGATATAATGATTCTTTATTATGTTAATAGTCCAGATTGGGAGGTTTTAATTGATGCTCAGCAAAAAATTAATTTTGATATTATCGATATAGTTTATAAATACAAATGTGATTTTGCATTCCCATCAACTTCAGTTTATATTGAAAAAAATTAATTGAACAAATAAATACAAATAGGTGTAAAGCTATAAATTATATTTTACATAATATAAATTATAAGACAAATAAGATTATATTCTTTCTTTTATTATACTAATGATATTATCAGAATTGATAGTGTTGGTATCGACAGAAATATTGTTATCACCGTATACACCATAAAATTCTGGTTCAGTCACTTTAAATAATCCGATTGTTGAAACATTACTTGCATGTGCTAAATGCATCATACCGCTATCCGCACCTATAAAAATTTTAACATTTGACATGACACTTGCAATTTCTCTAATATCTCTACTATAATATGACTTTGCTGCAAAATCAATTTGCGATACATTTTCAGCAGGAAGAATTTCTAGAATATTGAAATCATTTTCAAAGTTTTTTATTTTAGAATATAATTCTTTCCACCAATCTTTAGAATAGCATTTGTCACCAGTTGCAAAAGTAAAAATAGAAATAGTTGGTTTTTGATTACGAAACATTGATTTTAATAATTTTTCACCATTTTTTATCTCATAATCTCGTAATTTAATATCCAGTTTTGGTATAGTAATTTCAGATCTATCTATTTTGTTTTTAATCTGAAATCTTAGGTTATATACTGGATTTTTTGCATTATGTGAATAATCATCTATATATTCTAAATTTTCATTCAAAATATTATAAAATTTATAATTAGATCTAGAAAATTTTATAGCTAATTTTCCTGAGGAAGAAACTCTGTTGGCATTTATTGAAATATCATATTTTTGAGATAAAATTGAAAACCAGCATGAAAAATATTCAATCAAATTTTTGAAAGGTTTCCTAGGTAATTTTATTAATCTTGTTACATTTTTATAATTTTCAAATACAACTTCAGCTAAGCCACCCTTAGTAAAGATGTGTATTTCCGCATTTGGAAAAATTTCTGAAATTTCTGAAATTAAAGGTGTTAATAATAGATTGTTTCCTAATCTGTGATTAGGCCTTGTAACTAAAACTTTTTTTACTTGAGTAATATTTTGAGAAAATTCATCTTCAGAAAGCTTATTACTTACTAATATTTTTGAGAAAAATCTTGTTATTTTTCTTCTTAGGTAGTTTATTCTCCCCTTAGGATTCAATTTTATTCAGATTTTGAACTATAGACCACCATATTTCGATCGTATTTACAACACATTGGTAACCCATCATACGCTGTTTGATCAGCGGTTGTATTCATTGTTTCATAACCTGATTGATTGATAGCTGAATTTAATGCATCTAAATCAAAATTAACTGAGTCGATAAATTCAACATCTAAAATTTTTGTTTTAATCCCCCACTCTGCATTTTCTACAAAATCTAAGTCTTTTACAGCTTTTTCGATTGTAGTTTTACACATCCCGCAATTTCCTTTAACACCAATGCTATAATCAGATCGAAGTTCGCTTGTTATTTTAGTCTCAGTAGTGGGAGCCTTTTTTACAACAACTTGCTCGTTGCAGCTTACAAACCACATAATAATTGCCCCAAATATTAATCCTTTAATAAATGAAACCCATAATCCTTGATAATTAGATAGTCCAAACATATTTAAATTTTTTTCAACTTGTTTTTTATGCCATTTTAGAAAACTCATACTTAAAATTAATAAATTATTTTTTGTTTTTTATTTCATCAAAATTAACCCTAATATTAGTTCTTAATCTCTTTTTGTAATCTTGAGTTAACCAGTCAAGAAAATTATCAGTGCTTTTGCTGATACATTTTGAGTATCTTTTAATGACATAGTCAATATCATCATTTAATTCTTTCACTAATATTAAAGCATCAAACTCATCCTCACTATTTTCAACACACATTAAACTATGATGATTTATTGCTTTTTCTAAAACGGTTTTTGATGATTTACCTTTTTTTATCGATTCTACATAGGTTTTATCTACATCAAAACGAATATTTTCAGAATTAGAAAACAAATCTTTTAATTCATCAGGCATTTCGTATCTAAACCTTCCCTCTATTTCTTCATCAGACTGAATACTGTCAAGATAGTTCATTGGATTTCTAAATATTTTATGCCAATCAATATCTGAACCCCATTCACCAAATCTGTAAAAGTTGTTTCCTAAATCAATCACCTCAAAAGTATTCTTATCTTTTAATAATCTTGAGCCTCTTCCAATCATTTGATAGTATAAAGTTAATGACTTAGTTGCTCTGTTAATCATTATGCACTTTACGGAAGGTTCGTCAAAACCTGTTGTAAGAATACTAACCGAGGTCAAAATTGCATCAGGTGTTTCTTTAAACCACTTAAGAGTTTCAGATCTTTGTTTTTTTGTAGCTGTATTGTCAAGGTGTCTAATATTTAAACCAGCTTTTTTGAAAGTATCATATACTATTAAAGAAGTATTAATCCCATTGTTAAATATTAATGTCTTTTTATTTAAACATCTTTCTTCGTAAGCTAAAAGTAACTTTGAAAGCATATCATTGTTGGTATATAATTCTTCTGATGATTTAACAGTATAATCTCCATTAGCACCGACAATTAAACTTGTTAGACCCACATTATATGTGTATAAATTAGCTTTTGCAAGAAAATTATTCTTAATTAACTCGCTTATTGATTCACCAACAATTAGTTCATCATAATTATCTGTCATTGGTAAATTAATATTAGAGCTAAGCGGTGTTGCAGTTACTCCAAGAATGAAAGAGCTACTAAAGAATTTAAGAAGTTTTGTAAAAGAATTATAGTGAGCTTCATCTATAATAACCAAACCAACATCAGATATATCTAGTTTGTCATCTAATAATCTATTATTCAATGTCTCAACCATAGCAACAAAGCAACTATACTTATGTTGATCTTCTAATGATGCTTTACTATTAACTACCTTGTTTAGGACACCAAAATCACTTAAAACCTTAGAAGTTTGATTACATAATTCAATTCGATGAGTTAAAACAACAACTTTTTTCTTTTTAAGTTTTAAATATTGACGAACAATTTCAGAAAAAATAATTGTTTTACCACCACCAGTTGGGAGTTGATAAAGAAGGTGGTAATCATTTGGACAATCTTCAAATCTTTCAAAAATTTTATCAATTGCACCCCTTTGGTAATTATATAAATCTATTTCAGTTTTAATACTCATTTTAAATAGTACAGATTTGCAAAAATAGTAAGAATTCTAAGTTTATTTAAATATTAAATTGATTTTATTAGTTTTAAAAGATAAATAATTAAGTCTTATTCATGATAAACAAATTGTTCTACAAAAATTTTTTATTAGCTTCATTAATAATTGGCATTTCTCTTTGGATATATAAAACTATGAACATCTACAATAATGCAAAAAAAATTCACGATGAAGTAATAACAATTGATACTCATTGTGATATTGATTTAAAAAATTTCACAGATGATTATAATTATTCAATTGACACTGACAGCCAGGTTAATATTCCAAAAATTAACGAAGGGGGTTTAGATGTTCCTTGGCTTGTTGTTTATACTGCTCAGGATAGCCTGAATAAGAATGGATATGAAAAAGCATATGAAAATGCAATAAATAAATTTGAGGCCATTCACAGGTTAATTAACAATTATTCTAATGGGCAAATGAGTTTAGCTACTAGTTCATCAGATGTTTTTGATATAGTTAATTCTGGAAGAAAAGCTGTAATGATTGGTGTAGAAAATGCATATCCCATAGCTGAAAATATTGATATCATTAACGAGTTTTATGAAAGAGGAGCTAGATACATGTCATTATCTCATAATGGTCATAATCAACTTTCAGATAGTAATACTGGTGAATCTGATGGATTTTATTTACATAACGGTTTAAGTGATCTTGGTAAAAAGGCAGTAATTAGAATGAATGAGTTGGGTATGATTATTGATATTTCACATCCGTCAAAAGAATCTATTATAGAAACTTTAGAGTTGTCTAAAGCTCCATTAATCGCTTCCCACTCCTCTGCAAGACAACTTTGTAATCACGCTAGAAATCTAGACAATGAATTATTAGAGTTAATTAAGCAAAATGGAGGTGTCGTTCAAACAGTCGCATTTGCAACATATTTAAAAGAAGAAAGCACCTATGATCCAAGTAAAGTTTCTGTAAAACATTTAGTTGATCATATTGACTACATGGTTTCTTACATGGGTATCGATCATGTAGGAATAAGTAGTGATTTTGACGGAGGTGGTGGTGTTTTAAACTGGAAAGATGCATCAGAGACCTTTAATGTAACTCATGAATTAGTTAAACGAGGTTATTCAAAGGAGCAAATTAAAAAACTTTGGGGTTTAAATTTATTAAGGGTTTTGGATGAAGTTGAAAAAACATCTAAAGAACTTAGGGCTAATAATTTAGCAGTTCAATAATTTCTTTTTCAAACCTGTCAAACGGTAAGTATTGTCTTTCTAAACTCTCCTCAAATGGAATTGGTGTATCTAGACTTCCAACACGTTTTACAGGTGCATCTAAATTTTCAAAACAATTTTCCATTATAATTGATGAAATTTCAGAACCTAGTCCCCCGAATAAACTATCTTCATGAAGTATAATAGCTTTTCCAGTTTTATTGACCGAATTAACTATAGCATCTTTATCTAGTGGGGAAAGAGTTCTTAGATCAATTAAATCACAACTTATAGAATTGTTTTCAACTACTTTCATGGCCTCGTGTACTCCAGATCCGTATGTTATAATTGAAATATCACTTCCAACTTTAAGCAGTTTAGCTTTTCCAATTTCAATATTAAAATATCCATCAGGAACATCTTCTCTTATGCTTCTGTATAATGCCTTGTGTTCAAAAAATAAAACTGGGTTTGGATTTTCAATTGATGATATTAAAAGTCCTTTAGCATCTTTAGGGAAAGCTGGATAAACAACAATTAAACCTGGTGTTTTTGTGAACCATGCTTCGTTAGTTTGTGAATGAAAAGGTCCTGCCCCTACTCCTGCTCCACATGGCATTCTTAAAACAACATCAGCATTTTGACCCCATCTGTAATGTGTTTTTGCTAAATAATTTACTACTGGGTTGAACCCAGATGTTATAAAATCTGAAAATTGAAGTTCTACAATACTCTTTCGATTACATATTGATAAACCCATGGCAATTTCAATAATTGAGGATTCGCAAATAGGTGTATTTCTTACTCTTTCTTTACCAAATTTTTCAACAAACCCTTCAGTTATTTTGAATACACCTCCGTATTCGGCTATATCCTGACCCATTATTATTAAGTCGTCAAATTTTATCATTGACTCCTTAATTCCATCAGAAATTGCATCAACAAATCTTTTTTCAGAAACTTTTTCAGATGAATCAATTTTTTTAAAATCAAATTTTCTAAAAACATCTGAAATTTCATTTTCGAGGCTAGAGTTAATTCTTTTTTCGTTGAATGTTTTGGTAAGGTTACTTTCAATATCTTTTGATATTTCCTTTTTTATGTTTTCAATATCAATTAATGATAAAATTTTAGAATCAAGTAAGAATTTCTCATAATTAGCAATTGGATCCTTTTTTTTCCACTCACCAATTAATTCTTTTGGAACATATTTAATTCCACTGGCTTCTTCATGACCTCTCATTCTAAAAGTTTTAAATTCTAGAAGAAATGGTCTGGGTTTTTTAACAATTTTCTTTCTTAAATCTGTAATTGTAGAATAAACTTCAACAATATTATTACCGTCTAATGTCATTGATTCAATTCCGTAACCTATTCCTTTATCAGCAATATTCTTACAATTATATTGTTCATTCGTAGGGGTTGATAGACCATATCCGTTATTTTCAATAATAAAAATTACAGGTAAATTCCATACAGAAGCAACATTCAGCGCCTCGTGAAAATCACCTTCACTTGTACCGCCTTCTCCGCTGAATACAGCAGTGATATTTTTATTGTTTGAAATTAAGTTGTTAAGAGCTATCCCATCAGCAACTCCCATCTGAGGTCCTAAATGAGAAATCATTCCAACAATATTATATTCATTTGTACCAAAATGAAATGACCTATCCCTACCCTTGGTAAAACCGTTAGATTTACCTTGCCATTGAGAAAATAGTTTATACAGGGGAATTTTTCTACTTGTAAATACTCCTAAATTTCTGTGCATGGGTAAGATATATTCATCATCCTTTAAAGCTTTGGTTACACCTACAGAAATTGCCTCTTGTCCAATTCCAGAAAACCATTTTGAAATTTTCCCTTGCCTTAATAAAATCAGCATTTTTTCCTCTATCATCCGAGGAATAAGCATACCAGTATAAAGGTCGATATGAGTAGATGTACTTATTTTTGAATTTGAATAATTCATCAGCAATTATTAAGCAAAGTATTAATTTTTAGTTATAACAGACAATCTCAAATTAAACTTAAAAATCTAAGTTATTAACATTTATTATCTTTG
>Ga0208127_1000153_pt1 | contig 34643 bp, 34 predicted proteins | sample ETNtaG_6_FD_185751 | JGI IMG/M metagenome (GOLD analysis project Ga0208127, IMG submission 185751) | Marine microbial and viral communities from oxygen minimum zone, Eastern Pacific Ocean - ETNP201306SV45 (SPAdes) (version 2) | ecosystem: Environmental > Aquatic > Marine > Oceanic ... | reverse complement strand
GAAGTAATTCGGATACATGGTCGACGAGTGGTTGCCCCAAATGGCCAAGTTCTTAACGGAGGTGACATCGACTCCGGCCTTAAGGGCGAGCTGCGTCTTGGCCCGATTTTCGTCGAGACGAGTCATGGCGAACCAACGATCCTGAGGAATGTCGGGGGCGTTGTTCATGGCGATGAGGCAATTCGTGTTGCACGGATTGCCGACGACCAGCGTGCGAATGTCGGATGCGGCGTTATCCTGGATGGCCTTGCCTTGGCTCGTGAAGATCTTGCCGTTGATGCCTAGCAGATCCTTCCGTTCCATGCCTGCTTTGCGAGGCACGCTGCCAACGAGCAAGGCCCAGCTCGCGTTTTTGAAGCCTTCGTTGAGATCGCAGGTGGGGACGATATCCTTAAGCAGCGGAAAAGCGCAGTCCTGGAGTTCCATGACGACGCCTTCGAGCGCCTGCATCGCTGGTTCGATTTCGATGAGACGCAGAACAACAGGCTGATCAGGGCCTAAGAGCTGTCCTGATGCGATGCGTACGAGCAACGAATATCCGATTTGGCCGGCGGCGCCGGTGACTGCGACGTGAACAGGTGCTTTCATAAGAGCATGGACGCTAGGAAGCGTCGCGCTCGAATGCGACTAAAATCGAGGCGCTTCTCGAGACAATTTGGCCCGCTAATGCGCGCTTGAAATGGCCGTTATATTACGACCCCTTCCGGGACTCTGGCTACGCGTTGGCGAATCGGGAGGCGAGTCGATCGTAGGCTTTGAGAATGGACGCTTCCGTCGTATCCCAATCGATGCAGCCGTCAGTGATCGACACGCCGTATTCCAGCTCTTCTTTGGGGGCTGGGAACTTCTGGTTTCCGGCCTTTAGATTGCTCTCCATCATCACGCCGATGATCGAGTCGTCTCCGGCTTCGACTTGATCGATAATGGATTCTAGCACTTCCGGCTGGCGTTCCGGTTGCTTGCTGCTGTTGCCGTGGCTGGTGTCGATCATGATAGCCTCCTTAAGGCCCGCCTTGCGCAAGTCGGCTGCGGTCTTGGAGACGCTTTCCGAATCGTAATTCGGACCCGAGCTGCCGCCTCGCAAGACGACGTGGCAATTCTGATTGCCGGCCGTGGTGACAGCGGAGGCTTGGCCGTCGGTGTTGATACCCAGGAAAGTCTGCACGCCACTGGCTGCCTTGATCGCGTTGATGGCGACCTGACAAGTGCCGTCCATGCCATTCTTGAATCCGACGGGCATGGATAGGCCAGAGGCCATTTGGCGGTGGGTTTGCGACTCGGTCGTGCGAGCGCCGATGGCGGCCCAGGAAACGAGATCGGCGATGTACTGAGGAGTAATGGGGTCGAGCAGTTCAGTTGCAGTCGGAAGACCGAGGTCAATGACATCGCGCAAGAAATTGCGAGCGACACGAAGGCCTTTATCGATATTGGCTGAACCGTCCAAGTCAGGGTCCATAATGAGACCCTTCCATCCGAGCGAAGTGCGTGGCTTCTCGAAGTAGACGCGCATGACCAGGCAAATGCGGTCCTTGACGCGCTCGCTCAGAGCCGCCAGTCGCTTGCCGTATTCCAGGCCGGCCTCGATGTCGTGAATCGAGCAGGGGCCTATAACCAAAAGCAAGCGCTTGTCGTCGCCAAAGATGATGCGGTGGATCTCCTGTCGCGATTGGGCGATGAAATCGGACTGCGCTTCCGTTCGGGAAATTTCGTCTACCAGAGCGTGGGGAGCAGGCAGGGCAGCGGTGCGCGTGACGTTGATGTCGGAGGTTTTCTTCACGGGGGGATAGTTGGTAGACTCGTCTCCGAATTTCAATGGCGAATTCGCCGGCCCAGGCAGAAAAACGCTTGTTCTGGGCAAAAAATAAGGCGGGCAGCCTACCCCTAAGCTGCCCGCCATCTCGTTTTCTTAGTTACCCCAAAATCCCGCTAAGCGGGAAAATGTTTGTTGTTGACCGACTGAGATAGGATTTGTCTGGTGACTGTCAATGAGTTTTTCGAAAAAAGTTTCACTACGAATTCTAAGCCGTTGATGGATGGATAGTTCAGAATTGCATTTTTTTGCGCCTAGAGGGGTGTTGAAAGTATCGGGGGAGGACGCTGCGACTTTCTTGCAGGGTCAGTTTTCGCAGGATTTGCGAATAAAGGATGGGGAAGTGGCGTACGGGCTGTGGCTGAGTCGCAAGGGGAAGATTCTTGCCGACAGTTTTGTCGGTCGCGTGTCTGATGACGAGTTTTGGGTTATCAGCTATTTCGGGGATTCTGCTCTTCTGAAGGATAATCTCGATGCTAGGATAATAATGGATGAAGTCGAGGTGGAGATTCCGCAAGACGAATGGCGTGGCGTCTCCTTATGGGGAGATGGAGTCGAGGCTTCGCTCGAACCGCTAGGGCTATCGCTTCCTGCGAAGGGGGGATTCAGCGCTGATAATGGCGTAATTGCATTTTGGGGACGAAGTGGAGGGAAGCGAAGTTTGGATGTATTAGCTGCTAATGAAGAATCGTTTGGAAAGCTTGAATTCGCTTTGGGGGCCCAAGTAAGCCTGAGCCCAGAAGAGGTTAGCATTCGATCGATAGAAGGCAGGCGTTTCGAGGTTGGGCATGATGCGACTTCTGATGATTTGCCTCAGGAAGTGGGTCTCGGCGAGATCGCAGTTTCGTATTCGAAGGGTTGTTACATCGGTCAGGAAGTGATGGCTCGACTGAGCTCTATGGGAAAGTCCCGCCGTTCCTTGCTTCCAGTGCTTCTCTCGGTTATGCTCGAAGGAGAAGGACCTTGGGCGGTCGTCGACGAAAAGGGAAAAAAAGCGGGAGAGGTTCGACGCTGCTTTGAGGCGGATGGTCGGATAATTGGTTCCGCCATGATCAAGGCGAGCGCTCTGGATTCGCGTTCATTGTCGTTAGCGGGTATGCCTGATGTCCAAGCTACGGTAGTGGATTCAAGCGAATGATGAATCGCGAAGAAGAGTTGAATCGGATCGAGAGGCTCTGCGTCGACCTGGGCTCGGAACCGGATCAAGCGCGGCGAATGGCGAGTCAGCTGGTCAAGCGAGCGGATCAATGGGTGGAGGAAAAAGGGATGGATCGAGTAGAGGCGATGAAGCGATTGCTGGAGATGGTTGTAATGGGTCGACAAGGCGTGGTTCCCCCCGGAATTTCAGGGCAAAACGAGGAAGAAGGAAAAGAATGCCCGTAAATTTCGCTCTCAATGAACATTTCATTTGACGCGGTTGTATTAGGACGTTCGATTCATGCGTTTTCTGGGTGGAAACACCCCTCACTAATAAAATCCAATACGATTAACACACATGACTAAAGCTGAACTCGTTGAAGAAATCCAGAAGAACCTTGGCGGAGCATCCAAGGCGGAAGCCGAAAAGGCATTGAGCGCCGTAGTAGGCTCGATCAAGACTGCCGTTAAGAAAGCGGGCAAAACCGTTAAGGTTAGCGACAAGAATGCTAAGGATGCAGTCGCTGTACAGTTGGTTGGCTTCGGCTCTTTCTCGGTAACGCGTCGCAATGCGCGTACCGGTATCAATCCGCTGACGAAGGCTCCGTTGAAGATCAAGGCGAGCAAGGCTGTTAAGTTCAAGGCTGGCGCAGGTCTCAAGGACGTGCTCTAAGCTCGATCTAAAGGCAAATTTCCAATCCCGCAGCTTTACGGCTGCGGGATTTTCGTTTTCATGGGACGGCATTAGATATGATCGAGGCGCTTAAAGAACGATTTGAGAAGAATTACGGCGATGGTCCATCGGTGGTGTCGGCGGCGCCCGGGCGTGTCGAAGTGATCGGCAATCACACCGATTACAATGAGGGACCGGTTATTGGAGCGGCTATCGATAGGGGCGTTTCGGTAGGTCTCAAGCGAACCCAAGAATCCGTATTCCGCTTTTCGAGCGGAACGTCGCCGGTAGTCGTCGTTCAGGATCCTACCGTGCGGCAGAAAGGACCGGCCGCATGGACCAATTATCCATTGGGCGTATATAACGCATTGATACGAAGAGGTCTCAAACCGGAAGGCGGATTCGATTTCTCTGTCGAGTCGGACGTTCCTTCTGGAGCAGGGCTGAGCAGCAGCGCTGCTTTGGAATTGGCGACTGCGGTTGCCCTTAATGCGACATACCAAATGGGCTTGGACAATGCGGAGCTCGCTACAGCGAGTCGCGAGGCTGAGAATGATTTCGTGGGAATGCCTTGTGGGATTCTCGATCAAGGCGTGTCAGCCTGCGGCAAGGCCGGGCAGCTGGTGCACATCGACTGTCGCGATGTGAATTTTTCCAATGTTCCTCTGGGGGAGGAGTATAGTATCTGGATATTCAATACGCATAAGAAGCATTCGCTGGTTGAGTCGATGTACTCCCAGCGTCATCAAGAATGTGGGGATGCCGTGAAGCAGCTACGAGCTTGCGGATTGGAGATCGATTGTTTGGCTGATGTTTCGATCGCCGATTTCGAGGCCCATAGAGGGCGCTTGGACGAAACGATAGCGAAACGGGCTGCCCACGTGGTTTACGAGATCGATCGAGTGAATCGGGTGAAGGAAGCTCTGAGCTCCGGAGATACCGCCTCGGCAGGGGAGTTGTTGTTCGAATCGCATGCGAGTTCGCGGGATCTTTTCGAGAATAGCGTGGAGGAGTTGGACTATTTGGTGCGTATCCTCCAGTCGATGCCGGACGTGCTAGGGGCTCGCCTGACAGGAGGCGGATTCGGGGGAGCTGCTATGGCGATTGCCGGAGAGGCCTTCTCGGAAACCTATGCTGAGTCTGTCGCGTCGGCGTATCGTGGATACTTTGGGCAAGAGCCTGATGTTATTCGTTGCCGAATAGCGGACGGCGCTCACATTGTGGCCTGAGAACGGTTTTTATCGTAGTTGCTTTACCACGAGATCGAAGTATTGGTCGACCTGCGGTTGCAATAGCAGCATGTATAGCAGGCCGCCTGCTACGAGCATAGGTCCGAAGGGAATGTGAACGCCGAATACGGAATCCTGTTCGCCGTCGTCCTCGTTCGACTCTGAAGTCGTGTCGCGGTTGGGCCTTAAGGAGGGGATGACCGCTTTTAGGATAAGCCAAATCAGGAGCCCAACCGATCCAATGACAGCGCCTCCAAATAAAGCGAATACGGCGCCCTTCCAGCCTGCGAACGCTCCGATGCCTCCAAGCAGTTTCACGTCGCCGAAACCCATCGCTTCCTTGCGCAAGACCGCTTCTGCCGCGAGAGCGATCCAGAGAATCAGTCCAGAGCCAATGAAGATTCCGATGATGGCCTCCACGAAACCTCGAATGGGCGCGACCATCGGGTCCACGTTTTCGATTCCGTGGAGAGAGGGGACCATGACCGACAGAATGGTTCCAGCCAACGCGGCGCCATAAGAGAAGCGATTGGGAATCTCCATATGATCGAGATCGATGAAGGCGGCGCAGATCATGAGAGGAATGAAAACCATAAGGCTCAAGGCCTTTGCGTAGTCATGCTGTATCCAAGCTGTCAGGAATAGGAGCCCTGTAAGCAGTTCGACGAACGGATAGCGGAAGCTATAGGGAGCATTGCAGCATCGAGCTTTGCCGCGCAGAATGAACCAACTTAGAATGGGAATATTGTCGTACCATTTTATGGGTTCGCCGCAAGCGCATGTAGATCCTGGCGTAATGATAGATTTTTGCTGTGGTATACGATAAATGCATACATTGAGAAAGCTCCCGACGATTGCTCCGAAGACGAATGCGGCGCTGGCGAAGAAGGCGGGAAAGTCCTGGTCGATTGCTTTGAAGTCCTCGAGCATAGAAGCGTTAGGCTAAGGCGGAGCGCGCGGCGCTATCCATCGCGCTCGCTTCGATTGAAGTTTCAGTCCAAATCTCCAAGGCTCGAACCCCCTGATAGACAAGCATTGAAAGACCGTTTGCCACTGATCCGCCCAGCTGGGAAACGCTTTTCATAAGTCGAGTTTCGGTTGGATTGTAGATCATGTCGTAGAGGGCAATATCGCCTGACAGAAGCGATTCCGGAATCGGGAGCGGATCGTCGCTCTTCAATCCCAACGACGTTGCGTTGACGACTAAGGCCCCTGGGGACAGGGACAGAGAGTCATTGCTGGGAGAATGACCAAGGAGGGGAATCGACCGGGTGGCTGCGATGGGCTTGATGGCAGCGATCAGGTTAGCAAGGCGGTCTTGGTTGCGGTTCACGATGGTTAGGGATCGGCAGGAACTGCGTAAGGCTTGAACGGCAGCGGCTCTCCCGGCGCCCCCTGCCCCTAAAATACAGACATCGCGACCGGCGAATTCGAGCTGGAGTTCGATGCGAATTCCTTGTTCGAGGCCATAACCGTCCGTGTTGAAGCCTTCGTAACCGTCACCGCGCCGTTTAAGCGTGTTGACCGCTCCGATTTCTCGAGCTGCTGGATCGACGAGATCGAGGGCCGGGAGAACGACCTCTTTGTGCGGTACGGTCAGATTGAGTCCGAAAAATCCCTTCTCGTGAAAGAGAGGCAAGGCCTTTATCAGATCTTCAGGACGAGTTTCGAAGCGGAAGTACTTCCATCCGTCGAAGTCGGATGACTTTCGATTGAGAATCGCGATAGCTGCATTGTGCATGGCGGGGCTGACCGAGTGTCGAACAGGGAAACCAAGCACGGCGAGGCTAGGAGCCTCTCGGTCCCATTTATCTAGGTCCTCGAGGGTGTAGGTTTTCTCCGTTGGAAATCGATCCATGCTGCTACGAAGCGAAGCGCAAGGGGAGGGGAGCGAGCGAGCCTAAACTGCCTGGTCCAGTCGGGCGCATTCTCTCTGTGGAGATCACACCCTCTTCTCGTAGGTTTCCTTGAATTCGCGGAGAAAGCCGGTGAAAAGCGCTGACATCGAACCTTGGTCCGAAACCGCGTAGTGGTGAACCAGGTTGCGGCAGATGCGTGACAGCGTCTCTTGAGTGGTAACGGGAGCCAAGTGGCTTATGTTTGGCGAGAGATTCATGGATTCGATTCGGTCCAGCATTTGCTCGGCTGTCAGCATCTTGCCTCGTTCGAATGAATCGATATAGAAAGGAACGCTTTCCTCGAAACAGCCGATTACGAAGTGGCCAGGCGCTCCGATCGGTTCGAGCGGAATGCCGAGGCGATTGGCGACGAGCAAATACAAGGTGGAGAGAGCGATCGGCAGTCCCTTGCGCGTTTGCAGGACGCGATTGATGAAGCTATTGTCCGGGTTCCGGTAGCTTTCCGCATTGCCGCGAAATCCGTATTCATGAAACAAGACGCGGTTAATGACGAGACACTGTTCCCGACAATTTGCGGGACGCGCTATCAATTCGCGGCATCGGCTGGCGATTTCGTCCAATTTGCGGCAAACTCGGCCAACGTCGAGTTCTGGATAGGCGACCCGGCTGATAAGAAGCCAGCCTGTCTCGAGCTCGTAGTTCATCGAGCGAATGAAGGCCAGCATTTCAGTAGCAGGGCTAACGCTCTGCAAATCCGATAAATACTGGCTGGCGTGCCAGCTAAGCAGGCGGTTGGGTCCTTCGACCGCTTGGTTCAGCAAATCGAATCCATCGCTGCCCATTCGATCGAAGGTGGAGAGGAGCGACTTGCGTACCACGGGACTGGGATCGTCGAGAAGACTAAGAAGGGCGTCTTTTTGGTCCTTCGTCATTGGTTCGCTAGGCACGAGAACGAGAATGCAGATTGTCCGAGATCGGGCAATAGCGAAGAGCCCGAGATCGGTTTCGAAACTGTAAAATTCGGGGTTCGTGACGGAATATTCCGCGCTGGTTAGCGGGCCTTTTCGGATGCCGACTAAGGAAGTACTACTAGATAGACGCGCTCAGGATCAATAGAGGGCAGTGCCTATTGGGAAGCGTGATTTTCGGAAAATGCGAAAATGGTCAAAATTCGCCAAAATCGACTTAACTAGCGGTTTGTCATGAGGTTGCGAAGATTCGAATATAAAAACGGATGCAAAAATCCGATGGGAAATTAAGGTTCCGGGCGCGTTGTCGATTAGGGTCGCAGGGCGCTTTGGGCGCCTGGAGAATGGACTCAAATCGAATCGAGCATGGACCCGCTCAAAGCGCAGAACAGTTTGGAACCGGCGTTGCCGTTCTATCGGGATCGTCGGGAGAAGGACGAGAAGGACCCTAGCCAGGGTCTCGATCGCTTGCAGCCGGAGGACGGAGAGCCTGCTGACGAAGAGGATGTTCTGTATTTCGAAGTTCCCTACGAAGGTGGCCCTGCCGGAAAGCACCTTAATACCTTTGCTTAGGCGGCCAGGTTAGAGCATCTATCGAGCGATACGCGACAGACCCTGTTCGATCGACTCAAGCAACTTGGAGGGTAGGAAAGGCTTTAGGATAGCGCCCGCAATGTCTTTGCCGTCAAAGCGCTCTTCGATTTCCTCGGGCAAGCAACCGCTCATGGGAAATACGGCGATATCCGGATCGATGGAAACGATGGCATCGTAGAAGTCTTCTCCCCGCAATTGGTCGAGATTGAGATCCAGCAAAACCGCTTGAATGCTGCCTGCTTGGGAACGCAATATGGAAAGGGCGTCGTCCGCATTGGAGGCAGAGTGGGTTTCGTAGCCGCCTGATTCCAGGATAACCGTGAGTAGGTTTCGCAGGCTCTCTTCGTCGTCGACGATCAGGATCTTTGTGGGAAGCGGGTTGGCCATCGAATTAGCCGAAGATTTACGAATCGGGCGAAGGAATGCAATGGGAAATGATTCGATACTCAGGAATTCCTGAACGAGCGATGGTAGAGCGTCTTTGCCTTCTCAATACGAAGTGACAGTTTCAGCCGGATTTTGAGAGATCTGACCTAAGCGCAATAAGTTTGCTAAACCGAGCAACGGTCGGTTGCTTGGGGATCGTGACTAAGACTCGGATCGGCCTTGTAGCGTTGTTGGGACTGGCGGCTTTGGGAGCCGTTGGCGCGTTTGGGTGGGTCTATCGAGATCGGCTGAGCGACATCGACATTCAAGAAATGGTGGATTGGATAGCTTCCTTTGGCCCGATTCCCTTTTTCTTGGCGATGGCGGTTCTTCCCAGTTTATGGGCTCCGGCTTCTCCCTTTCTGCTTTTGGCAGGAGCCTTGTACGATTTGCCGATTGCCATAATGGGTTGCGGCTTGGCGCTGACTGTCAATCAAGCGCTTTCCTGGTTGCTTGCGGGCAAGCTCTTTCGACCCGCCTTCGAGCGACTGGTACACCGGTTCGGATACAGCGTTCCGGAGATTACGCCGAACAGCATGATATCGATTGCCGTTCTTTTGAGAATCACTCCTGGAGTGCCGTTTCCCTTGCAAAACTATTTGCTCGGCTTGGCTCGCATGCCCTTCGGGTGGTATATCGCTATTTCCGCTCCTATTTCGATAATCATGGGCTCGAGCATTATCATTTTTGGAGACGCAATAATGAAAGGCAATACGGCTCTCGTTCTTCTCGCGATTAGCTTGTTTATCGTGATCAGCCTAGGAGTGCGCCAGTTGCGGTCGCGACTGAACCGAAAGGCCCGGGAGGAAAAAACCTCGTGAGCGATTCGTTCCTGTCTCAGTTTGGGGAAGACGAGGCGCTTTCGGTGTCGCGCTTCACGCGCGCTATCAAACGATTGCTCGAGGGATCGATCGATCCCTGTTGGGTAAAGGGAGAGGTATCCAATTTTAGGAGACAGGCGAGCGGCCATTTGTATTTTTCGCTCAAAGACGAATCGGCTCAATTGCCGGTGGTGATGTTTCGAGGCAACGCCGCTGGATTGGACTTCGAAATGGACAATGGGGTCGAAGTATCGATCTATGGGGAGATCAGCGTTTACGAGCCGCATGGGCGTTATCAACTGATTGCTCGAGCTGCGACGCAATCCGGTCGGGGCAAGCTGCATCGAGAATTCGAGCGTCTTAAGAAGCGTCTTTTGGAAGAAGGCTTGTTCGACAAGGATCGAAAGCGCGACTTGCCTCGAATGCCCAGACGTATCGCCTTCGTTACCTCTCCTTCTGGCGCGGCGATTCAAGATTTCATTCGTATCCTAAAGCGACGGGATTGGACGGGACGCTTGACGATCGTGCCGGCTAAGGTCCAGGGCGCGGACGCGGCAGATACGCTGTTGGAGGGACTGGCTTCGGCGAGGCGAATGGGGGTCGATGCGATCGTAATCGGACGAGGCGGAGGCAGTTTGGAGGATTTGTGGTGCTTCAACGACGAGCGATTGGTTCGGGCTATCGCCGATTCGGACACGCCTGTCGTATCCGCCGTGGGCCACGAGATCGACTTCACGCTTTCGGACTTCGCAGCGGATATCCGAGCGGAAACGCCTTCGGCGGCTGCGGAATTGATCACTTCCTCCTATCTCGATTCCGTTAACCGTCTCGAATGGGCTCGAGACGGGATCGAAGATGCGTGGTACGCTCGATTGGACGATGCGAAACGACAGCTAGGCGAATGGTCGCGCCGTATTCGATCATTAGCGCCGGAGCGAAGGGTCGAATCGGCCAAGCTACGCATGGATGAAGTGGCGAGTCGGATTGCGGCCGCAACAGAACGCGAGCTAGGAAGCAAGCGAACGCGTTGGCAAAGCGCGAAGAACGCCTTCGAAGGCAATAGGCCGGATAGTCGGATCGCCTCCAGCCGCGAACGAATGCAAGCGTTGAGGGCCAGAAGCCTGCGCATTGCCGAAGGGAGCATTGTCGCTCTGAAAAGCCGTTTCATCAAAGCGAGCGCCAAGTTGAATGCGATGGGCCCACAGGCGACCTTGAATCGAGGTTATGCGATGCTGTCGGATCCCGAAGGATTCACGCTCTCGTCGGTTGCGGACGTGGAGAAAAGCCGTCGTTTAAGGGCGACCCTTTCGGATGGATCGGTTTGGCTGAATACGGAAGAAGGAGCCGAGGAGGCTTAGGCCGCCACTTCGAGCTCTTCTAGGATGCGCGTAGCGAGAGGGATGTTTTCGACCTTTAGTACCAGTCGGGCGGATGAGCCCGCTTGATCTACAGAAGCGTAGACGTAATCGATATTGATGCCAGCTTGAGCGAGGGCGAGAGTGATATTTGCCAAGCGTCCTCGACTGTCGTTCAAGCGAACGGTCAGAACGGACTCGATGACGGCATCGAAGCCGCTTTGCTTCAATGTCTGGAGGGCTTCCTCAGGCTTATCGGCAATGAATCGAAAGTGTCCGCCTTGCACGTTTTCAGCGATCGATACGGCGTTGATGTGGATATCCGCCTCGGCTAGGCGTTCGCTTATGCTCGCGATTTGGCCTGGTTCGTTGGCGACCGGCACCGAAAGTTGCTTCTCGACTGTATGCTTCATTGAGCGGGACTGAATATGAGTCTGATATTGAACTGCAAGGGGCTTGGGCTCGGTACGAGTACGCGAGGCGCCAAATGAAAAACCGGACTCGCGAGGAGACCGGATTGCAGATTCATTCAAGCTAAATTCCGTCTAGTCAAGCTGAGATTTAATCCGATTGGCGGAACGTCGGAAATAGCGTGATACGCGATCGTGCGCGATTTGCCGCTTTAGCGTGGGACGGGCGAAACGAAAATTGTCCGTGCGCGCTGGCTGATCATTGTCCTCTTGTCGGGTCACGATCACTTTTAGCGGCGGATTGTATTTGAATACCTGTATTTTTCTGGGGTTTGCGTTCATCTGGGGTGATAAGTTCTTAGAGTTAATTTGATTCCAGGGAATCTCCATGTAAACAAAATCGTCTAGTAACAACGGCTTATAAGGGCTTTTGATTCCTTTTTAATTAAACCGTTGCTAATACGAATCGGCATGGGGGTTCCCTGTGTGATAACAAAGGGCAAATTCTCTGACTTATCGAGGTTAAAGAGGTTCCTTCGGGGTGGCTTGTATGTGACATCCCCATGAAAATATTACCCGTCCTTCAGCGATTGCCTGCACTAGTGAGCCTGATCGCGTACTGCAGATGAAATGCCGCTTCATCGTCCATCGCTAGACTGTAGGATTGGCGGGCATTTAACTTAGGGGTGCCCGTACGGGGCTTGGCTGGGAGCAAAATCCTGATTCGTAGGCCGCTTTTCGAAAAGGCTGGCGCGATTCTCTGAATCCAAGTACGCTTGGGGCTCGAACCAATTGGCGAAACCAAATCGAAAGTATGGATATGAGAAGCAGACTATTGGGGATATCGTTGGGAGTGTTGATGATCGCTTTTCTTTCGGGCTGCGCGACGAGCACGTACGAGACTGTGCCGAATAGCGCGGCGGGCACGACTCAGACGATCGACATGGGAACGGTGATCGCAGCGCGAACGGTTAAAATCGAAGGCACTGCATCGAATTTGGGACGCTATGGCGGAGGCATTATGGGAAGCGCGGTCGGATCGACCATAGGTCGGGGCGATGGACGTGTCCTGGCGAGCGCTGGCGGGGCAGTTGCCGGAGCGATTGTGGGACAGAAAGTGGAGAAGGCGCTCACTGCTGAACTGGCCCAGGAAATGACGATTGAATTGGATGACGGCAGAACGGTCGTCGTGGTGCAGGAGATGGGAGACCCGCCGTTCCAGTCAGGCGATCGCGTAAGCGTCATGGAGACCAGGACGGGCATCGCTCGCGTACGCCACGAAGATATGACCACGGCGCAATTCTAGAATTTTTTTGGAGGGATCATAGGCCGCAGTGATGCGGCTATAGAAGAGGGGCAGGCAACTGCCTCTCTTTTATTTTGCGCCGGGTTAAGGGCTCTGACTGATTGATAGCCAATGGATGGTTCCTCATCAGAGAATCGAAACCGATTGGCCAGCAGTCGTTCTCCTTACTTGTTGCAGCATGCGGCGAATCCTGTCGATTGGCGCGAGTGGGGCGAGGAGGCCTTCGAGGAGGCGGAGCGTCGCGATGTTCCCATCTTCCTTTCGGTTGGCTATTCGACCTGTCATTGGTGCCATGTGATGGCCCACGAGAGTTTCGAGAACGAAGCGATCGCGGAGCAGATGAATGAGGCATTCGTCAATGTGAAGGTCGATCGCGAGGAGCGCCCCGATGTCGACCGCATTTATATGGCCTTTGTGCAATCGACGACGGGCGGCGGCGGTTGGCCCATGAGCGTATGGCTGACTCCTGATCGTAAACCTTTCTATGGAGGGACCTATTTCCCTCCCGAAAACCGATACGGTCGAATGGGATTCCCTGCTTTGCTGGAGCGTATCAGCGAGTTGTGGCAGTCACGCCGGTCGGAGCTGATCCAACAGGGAGATCGTTTTTCCCAGACCATGGGGTCGCTGCCGGCATCGGCGAACAACGAGAGTTATTCGCTTGATTGGAGTGTCCCGAACCGGTGTCTCGAAGAGCTTGTTCGCGATTTCGACGAACAATGGGGCGGCTTCGGCGGCGCTCCCAAGTTTCCCATGCCCAGCTACTTATCCTTTCTCATGGAAATCGCGGATGCCCAGGGCTTGGACGTGGGCAAGCGCGAGCTGATCGGCTACTCTCTAGACCGCATGTCCGATGGCGGCATTCGGGATTTTTTGGCGGGAGGATTTCATCGTTACTCGGTCGATCGCTACTGGCACGTGCCGCATTTCGAAAAGATGCTCTACGATCAAGGTCAGATTGCCGGGAACCTAGCGGATTCGGCTCGCCGTCTGGGTCGTATTGACGATTTGAAGACGGCCAGCGAGATTGTCGCTTATGCGACTGAGCAATTGCAATCCGACGAGGGCGGGTTGTTTTCCGCAGAGGATGCGGACAGCCCTTTGCCTGATCAGCCCGAAAAGAATGGGGAAGGCGCATTCTATGTTTGGAGTTCGAGCGAGTTGAGAGAATGCCTGGAGGAAAACGCATACGCGTTGATCGCAGCGCATTTTGGGGTCAAGGAAGATGGGAACGTTCGCGCCGAATCGGATCCCCATGGCGATTTCAACGGGCTCAATGCCCTGATGAGGCAAGGCGCATTGGGGACGTCTGCTGCCAAAGCGGGGTTGCCGCTCGAGCAAGCAGGGCCGATTTACGCCGATGCTTTGGTTCGGCTTAAAGATTGGCGGTCCCGACGTCCGCGTCCCCATTTGGACGATAAGATTCTATCCTCATGGAACGGATTGATGATTTCCGGAGCCTGTAAGGTCTATCAGGGCGGGGGCGGCGGTTCCGCTTTGGAACTGGCGACGAAAGCAGGCGGTTTCTTGGCGGAGCGCCTTTACGATGCCGAAACCGGCACGCTTTATCGGAGTTTTCGTATCGATCGCGGCAATACGGAAGGGTTTGCGGAAGATTATGCCAGCTCGATGCTGGCCTTCATCGATCTGTTCGAGAGCGATGGGGATTGCCGTTGGTTGGAATTGGCGGATCGATTGGCGAGTAGCTTGATGGAACGCTTCTGGGACCAGGAGCGTGGCGGATTCTTCGCCAGCGCCGCAGGCGACTCTTCATTGATTGTTCGTTTAAAGGACGACTATGACGGAGCCGAACCGTCGGCCAATTCAATGGCGGCCCTAGCATTGCAAAAGCTGGGCTTGATACTTGAGGATCGACAACTGAGCGAATACGCCCGACGTACGATCGAGGCTTTCCGCTATCAGTGGACCCGGGCTCCTCGAAGCATGCCACTGATGCTTGTCGCAATGATGCGCGAGCTGCGACCTATGCAGCAAATCGTGATCGTTTCGGGGAACGACAAGGAGACGGCGGACCGCTTGCTGGAAACCACATTCCAGATGCGTTCGTTGCATTCGTCGGTAATACGCCTCGAGGCGAACAGCGACTGGTTGCGAAATCGGAATAATCGATTGGGCTCGTTCGAAAGCGATGGGAAGTCGGCTGCCTATGTCTGCGACAACTTCGTGTGCCAGGAGCCGGCATTCGACATTGAGACTTTAAAACGACATCTGGAACGCAGCTGAGGAGTTTACCCGAGCCTTATTCGCAGGCTTTCCGGAAGTAGGAGAGGCTTTCATCCAAACCGCCAGGGCGATTGCGTTTCAGCCACAGCGACTGGAAACGTTCGATTAGCTCCTCCCAAGGGAGATTATTCGGAATCGATTCTCCCAGCTGGCGCAGTCCCTTCTCGGCAGCTTTTAAAAGCAGATCGGCGGTCAGGGCGAGTTCGGCTTTGGCGATTGAAGCTTCTTCATCGCTTGGCTCGATTCGACTGATCGCGGTCCGGATTTCCTGTAGCTTTTCGCGAGCGCGATTCAATTCGATGCAATTCGTTTTCTCGGATTGCTCGACCAATGCTGCGCTATCGGAAAATAGGAGGTCGTTGAGGAGCGTTCGGTTGTGCGGTTGGCAGGCGAATAGATTGGGCAGTTTTCCGAGTTCTCGAATCGATTGAATCAGCGGCTCCGAGCCTTTAGAAAGGAAGCTCAAAGTCACTGCAGTTTCGAAATCGAGCGTATTCAAGGAATGGAGATTCCAAGAGGCCGCGCTTGCAAGAACGATTGCCGGCCATGAAATCAGCGCAGCGTGGTGATGCCCGAAATCGCCCCAGTCAGTAAGCAGAAGTCCTTCCGCTTGGCGCTTTATCGCTTGCCGAGCCGCTTCCTCGATATTGGAGAAGGCATTATCCAAGCGACCTCCGATGCTGTTCCAGGCGGTCGTTCCCGGCACGGCGTAAAAGCGTCGCTTGGCTGAGGCGAAGGCGGAGCACTGCTCATCGAAAGGATGGCCAGCCTCGTAGCCCCATATGAGTCCAATGCAATCATCTGGGAGCTCTCTGGCGAGTTCCGGCTCTTCCGTGACAATGTCTCCCCAGAATTGCATGGTCTTGCCGCGAGCAGCGACTTGCTCGTTGAGAGCCAAAAGGTGGTTCAGGTAAATGCGATGCTTGCCTTGTTCACGGCAAGCGTCGGCGCTGGCGCCTTGGCCTAGCTCCCAAGGCTCGTCGCCTCCTATGTTGAATTGATCGCTGCGAAAGTTCGGCAGAAGCTCGTCGTATAGCGAGCTGATGAATTCGATGGATGCTTGCTCAGGCTTGAGGGTGCCTCCCCAAGGACGCTGACCCAGGATGGGATGTTCATAACCTTTGGGGCATTCGGCGAGCGATTGGTAGCTTTCGTGCCTTAGCCAACGATCCATGTGGCCAAACGAATTCTGGTTTGGGACGAGTTCAATGTATCTATCGTAGCAAAACGATTCGATAGTTTGGATATCCTCCGCAGTATAGGGCGAGGCGTTTTTCCAGACGACCTCATGGTCGCGATAGGCGAAGGTGTGCTCGGTATAGAGTTGGAGCTGATTGTATTTCAGCGATGCCAGGCGATCAATCAGACGAAAAAGCGTTCCGAGTTTGGGCGCCTTGCACCGGCTGACGTCCAGCATGTAGCCGCGATTGGGCAGGTCTGGCGTATCCTCGATCTCGAGCGCAGGCAATGAATCGTTGGTCGATCTATGGATTTGTCTCAGAGTGGTCAGACCGCGGAAAAGAGCCGTTTCGGTTGATCCGACCAATTCAATGGCGTTCAATTCGATTTTCAGTCGGTAAGCTTCCTGGTGAGGCAGATTGGGCTCAAGCTGAAGAATGAGTTCGGCGGCGGCGCTTCCGGCCCCATCGTGGAATACGAGATCGAGTCCTTCAAGGGCGCGCGCGAATCGTTTAGACGGGGCAAACGCGGGTCGAAGCGCGTAGGCAGGTGATCTTGGGTACGTCTCGCTCGCTAGCCGAATCGACTTCGGGAAGGGAACGAGCCCTAGTTCCTGTCCTTCGCTAGGCATGTTCGGGCGTTGCTATCTGATCGATCAGTTGCGGCAATTGGGTGATGGATTCAAGTTCGTAGAAGCTTTCGTGTTCGTTGGGCGGCGTATCGACCCGTTCATGCTCCCAGGTAATGTGATAGGGGATGTGGATGCCGTGTCCGCCCAGTTCGAGGACGGGCAGGATGTCGGACTTCAGCGAGTTGCCGACCATCAGAAATTCGTCGGCTTTGGTTTGGCTTCGTTGCAGTACTCGGGCGTAAGCCTCGACGTTTTTATCTGAAACGACCTCGGCGTGATCGAAGTAGCGGGCGAGGCCCGACTTGGCGATTTTACGTTCCTGATCTCGAAGGTCGCCTTTGGTGATGAGCAATAGCCGGAAGCGGCGGTTTAGCGTTTTGATGGTTTCCTCGACTCCGTTGAGCAGTTCGACCGGGTGATTGAGCATTTCGCGGCAGCGTTCGATGATGTTGCGAATTTCTTCAGCTTTGATTGCTCCGTTGGTAAGTCGAATCGCGGTTTCGATGCAGGAGAGCGTGAAGCCCTTTACACCGTATCCAAATAGCTCGAGATTATTCATCTCGGTCTCGTAGAGCACGCGTTCTACGGTCTTGGCGTCGTGGTACTCGGATAGCAGCTCGCAGTATTTGCGGTGATAGTCCTCGAATAGATTTTCGTTGTGCCAGAGCGTGTCGTCAGCGTCGAAGCCGATGGTCGTGATGGGCCACTTCATGGGAAAGGGCTTCAGCCTCTAGCGTTCTAGTGGGGATCGCAACATTACAAAAACGTAATGGAGGGGATCCGTTTTTGTAATTTTCGCGCGCTTTAATGGGTCCATGCAAAACGAAGAGGCTCTCTTCGATCCCTTGAAACCTAACAATTATTGGAGAAAACTAAAATGAAGAACGTTAAGAATATCACCGCATCCGTAGCCGCTTTGATCGTCGCCGCAACCGCTTTTGGCGGAACGATCGGGCCGAAGGAACTAGGCGCTCGTCCAAATCCTCAGGAAATCGCTGCCATTGTATTTGGCGGACACGATACTGACAATGATGGCGCCCTGAATAGCGCGGAATTGGCCACTTCAATCGAGGCCCTTTACGAAATGCGCGACGACACGATCCGAGCTCGCCGCGAAGCATTGGCCGAACGGGGCGTCATTTCCGCGGAGGAGCTGTCCGAGGGATTCGTTACCTTGAGTTTGATGCCCGACGTTGCGGCAGACCTCGTAATGAAGAATGCGGACGTAAATGAGAACTTGGTTTTGGAAGCCGACGAATTGGTCGCTGCCGCCGGTTCGCTTCGCAAGTTCGATCTGGGAACGGGACCCCGCTTCGAGCGCCGTTCGTAAACGAATTTAGTAGCAAAAGGGGAACTAAAGCCGGAGGCGATTATCGCTTCCGGCTTTTTTGCTTTATGCTTACGCCTTCTAGCTCGGAACAAGTCCAGTTAGTTCTAAGGCTTTTCGGTAGTCTGGCCACAGCGGGGCTTCGATTCGAATCGTTTCCTTGGAAATCGGATGTTCGAAGATCAGGCCAGTCGCGTGCAGAAACAAGCGACAGAAACCGAAGCGTTCGCGAAAAGACCGGTTTTGCTTGGTGTCGCCGTGGCGCGTATCGCCGATTATGGGACAATTGATATGGGCCATATGGCGTCGCAGCTGATGGCGTCGACCAGTCGAGGGCGCGAGTTCCATGCGGGAATAGCGAGTCTTTTCGAAGGCGCCGCTAGGAAACGGTAGTTCGATTTGGGAGAGACGACGATAGTCCGTGGATGCTTCCTGGGTTTCGTCGCTTTTCTTTTTGGGTCCTCGATCTAGGAGCTTGCGCAAGGCATGATCGATATGACCCGACTCGGGAGTGAATCCGCGGACGATCGCTTCGTAGCGTTTTCCGACGCGCTTGCTTTCAAAGAGATTCTTTGCCCGAATCATCGCGTCTTCGTCCGTGGCGAAGAGCAGCGCTCCGGAAGTGGGCTTGTCCAAGCGGTGGACCGGAAACACCCGTTGTCCAATCTGGTCTCGCAGGAGCTGCATGGCGAAACGCGATTCCTGGGCATCGATCTCGCTGCGATGCACGAGCAGTCCAGGCGGTTTGTTGATCGCGATGTATTGATCGTCGCGGTACAGAATGGAGAGAAGTTGTTCGGGAGAGTCTTGCAAGGTGGGCGAGTTTTGTAGGGCCTTCGCTGTATGGTAAGATTGAGATCGGCAAACGCGGCGTTTCGCAAGCGAAAGCCTTACAAGTTGCTCAATGAGTTGGAGCGATTGGCTCACTCATGCAAAAATAAAAGATCTGCGCTCCCACGGCGCGGATCTCCGGGTTTTGGAACGATGCCCAACTATCCCTATGACATAACAAGATTCGTTTCCTGGCGTTAATCCACTCTTCGAGCCTCAAAGGTACTTTACGGCGATGCTGCCGCCCGAAGTTTTGAGCTCCAGAGTCGGCCCGCCTCCATTTACGGGGCCTTCCGCGGCGCTGCGCTTGATTTCGCCTTTGAGGGTAATCGGAAATTCAGTCCTTACGCCCCCACCGCTGGTGCGGGCGTCCAGGTAAAAGCTGTTGTCGGATGGCAATTTCGCGGTGATGCTGCCGCCCGATGTCTTGAGACGCGTATCCGAGCTGATGCCTTCGGTGAAGCTGGCCGAGATGCTGCCGCCAGACGTTTTGGCGCTCAAAGGTCCTCTCAAATCGTCGGCGTTGATGCCGCCGCCGGAAGTATTCAGCTCGGCGGAACCGGAGATTGAAGAAACCGAAATGCGACCGCCGGAAGTGCCTAGCTTGGCATTTGCCTCGATGCGGCGCGCTTCGATGCTGCCTCCGCTCGTGTGAGCGTTCAAGGGTCCGCCGATGTCGTGAAACTTCATTCCGCCGCCCGAGGTGCGCGCATTCACTTCGCCATCCAGATCGAATACGTTGATGCCTCCTCCCGAAGTGCGCAGTTCGACATCAATGCCTTTCGCCGTTTCGATCGAAATGTTAAAGTTCACAGACGGTTTGCCGCCGAAAAGGCTCCAGCCGCCCCAGCTGGATTGGTCGCGCTTGAATTCCACATGGAGCGTGTCGCCTTGGATTTCGAACGCGCTCTCGATCTCGCTTTCCAATTTATCGGCTTCCTTTTCGGAAGCATTGCGAAAGACTTGGTTGACGCGCACGAAGGCGTCGGAGCGGGATTCGCCTTGGACGTTGATAGTGCCGCTTTGCGTGTGAACGACGATGCGTTCGATACCATCAAGATCGAGATTCTTCTCGATCGGGCGAATAATTTTGTCCGCGTTGACGAGCGTCGGCAAAACGGCGAGGGCTGCGAATAGGGTAAGAATCAGTCGATTGGTTTTCATAGGCATTTAGCTCTGGTGTGGGGCAGTACACTAGAGACGATATCCGAGTTGCAGAAAAACGCCTCGCAAGCGAAATTTGTCTAGTCGAACGGTTGTCCCGACTGAATGCGGCCGGATTCCACGCGCGTCCATTGATAGAGAGAGCCGTCCTTGCCTTTCTTGATGCTTTTCCAGAGCGACTTGTTGTCGCGTTTCTGGAGCTCGTAGTCATTGAGCCCATTGACGTCGCAGGAGAAAATGCGGGTGTAGCCCTTGTGTTGCCTCGGTCGGCCGATGATACGGGATGCCTCTTCGGTAGATCGCGTCGCGGCGATTTTGCGGGCATCGAGGCAAATGAAGCTGTAGGGCAAGCTGCGAAGATCGATCTCCATGATGGTGGCGAAGCGGGACCAATCGGTCTGCGTAAACGCTTCTACCGGCGTTTTGGCGAAGAAATGGCACCAGTGCCGGGCATTCTCTTCGGTATTCATGGGGCAAGGTTGGTCGCAGACGCAGGGAGCGATCGGCGAGAATCGATCGAGCAAGGCTTCGCGCGCTTCGACGAGCAAGCGACTGCTGTCATAGCTGCCCGGCTCGACCCAGAAGACTTGATTCGCTTGGCTGAAAAGACGGGTTAGCCGGGAGCGCGATTCGATGTCTAGTTCGTTGAGCACGTGACTGGCCAGGCAGAGCGTGTCGTCGAGCGAGCCAAGCGTTTCGGGCGCGGCAATGCGGACCGAAAGATTGGGGTAAGCGGATTCGATCGCGTTGCGGGCGAAATTGCAGGCCAAGGTCGAGTAATCCCAGAGAATGACTTCGTCTATGCCGTCTATGCCGTCTATGCCGTCTGCGCCGATCGCATCGAGCATGCGCAGGGTAGCGATTCCGGAACCGCATCCCCAGTCGAGAATGCGATGGGACTGCCTGCGCCAGCCTGCTTGTTGGGCCTGGGCGATGGCATCGTCCCATTTCCAGCCAATGCGAGCGGCGAAGAAGCGATGATAGTGGGCGAGATCCGCCTCGCTCTTCCAGTAGACGCCGACGTCGCCCTTCGCATTGAGAAATTCGCTGCGAAGGCGCTCGAGAATGGTCCAGTCTGCAGGTTCGTCTTCGGAGGCCATTCTTAGGTATTCGCGTGAATCGGGATGGGAGTCAATTGCGAGAGGCTAATCCGATTCATGGGCAAGCTCGGATATTCGCTTGTCTTGTCTCCAACTTGCCGCCGGTATTGGCTCGAAGATGAAAACAATCTGGAGAGTATCGGCCTACTTGTTTCGCTACAAGCCGTTGTTTTGGCTGACCATTGCCTTGGCCATCGCGAGTACGGGATTCATGCTGGTCGTTCCCCTGGTAACGCGTCACGTTATCAACGAGGTTCTGCCGCGGGGTGAAATGGCTAATCTTTGGTGGGCGGTGGCCGCTATCGCCACCTGTTTTTTCTTCAAGGAGCTTTTCAACTCCGCCCGTATACGAATTAATAATACGTTAGAGCAAAAAGTGCTCATCGATATACGGAGAGATTTGCATGACAAGCTCATGGAGCTGCCGATCGGCTACTTCGACAATCGCAAGTCGGGAGATATCGCCTCCCGTGTCATCGAGGACGTTCAGGACGTGGAACGCGTGATTCTGGACGGGACGGAGCAAGGCAGTACTGCTCTACTCACTGTGATCGGAACGGCGAGCATCATGTTCTACTTCGAGCCGGTTTTGGCGACGCTCATGATCTTGCCGATCCCCGTCATGCTGATCATGTCGCGTTTCCACTTTCGAGCGCAGGCGAAGAATTGGAAAAAGGTGAGGACTTCAGCGGGCGAGCTGAATTCGTTGCTTATCGAGGACATTCAGGGCAATCGTCTTATCAATTCCTTCGCCTTGAAAGATCGCGAGAAGCGTCGCTTCTACGAGCGCTCCCAAGAGCTGAGAGAATTCACGCTCAAGTCGATGTTTCGCTGGTCCATCCATGGACCTACGACCAACTTCGTGGTCAGTTTGGGGACGGTTGCCGTAGTGGGCTACGGCGGCTATTTGTTCGCGACGCAACCGGATCGATTCGAAGCAGGCGACTTCATGATGTATTTCCAGCTTTGCGCGATGCTCTACATGCCTTTGAGCCAGCTCAATGGGCTTAATAATCTCATTGCGACGGGCAAGGCGTCGGGAGAACGCGTCTTTGAAATGCTCGACTATCCAGTGGATATCAAAAGTCCGGACGCGCCGCGGACCTTTCCGGAGGGACTGTTGGAAGTGAGCTATCGCGACGTGGAATTCGCGTACCAAGGTCGGGAGACCCTACTGGCGGACTTTACTTTGGACTTGCCCAAGGGCAAAGTGACCGCTCTTGTGGGCCATACCGGCGCTGGCAAATCGACCGTGGCCAATCTTTTGCAACGCTACTACGATGTGACTTCGGGATCGGTGATGATCAATGGAGTCGACGTGCGCGACTTGGATCTGCTCGATTTGCGCAAACGTATCGGCGTGGTAGCCCAAGACCCCTTTCTCTTCGACGGGACGGTGCGCGACAATCTGGTCTTGGCCAAGCAAGAGGCGACCGAGGAGCAGCTGATTGAAGCTTTGAAAGGCGCGAGCGCCTGGGAATTCGTTTCTAACCTTCCTGATAAAATGGATACGCGGATCGGCGAGCGTGGAATCAGGCTCAGCATGGGCGAGAAACAGCGCCTCACGATCGCTCGCGTGATACTGAGAAATCCGCCCCTCGTTATTCTCGACGAGGCGACCTCGAGTGTGGATACGCTGACCGAGGCCAAGATTCAGCAGGCGGTGGACAACCTCGTCAAAGAGCGTACGACTTTGGTTATCGCCCACCGACTTTCAACGGTGCGTCAGGCCGATCAGATCGTCGTTCTAGACAAGGGCCGTATCATTGAAAAGGGATCGCACGATGCGTTGATCGCAGCGAATGGCCATTACGCCAAGCTCTGGCAAACCCAGACGGATTTGATCGAAGAAAACGCGTTTTAGGTTGTTGGCTTTGTTTGCGACCTGCGTCGTTTCGAAATTCTGGATCGTTCTGAAGGCGCGTTGCGGTGGCTGCGTTGAGTTCGCAGGTTCGCTACGGTCGTGGCCCCATTACGGATTGTAGTAGGTCGGCGATCCGGGACCCACCGGCAAATTCAGAGCGAAGGTCCATAGGACGAAGAAACTGCTCCAGAAGATGATGAAGAAAATCGTATAGGGCAGCATGATCGCGATCATGGTTCCCACGCCCAGATTCTTGTCATATCGCGTCGCCCAGGCGAGGATGAGCCCGAAATAGCTCATCATGGGTGTGATAATGTTAGTAGTAGAATCGCCAATACGATAGGCTGCTTGAATGGCTTCCGGCGCATAGCCGATCAGCATGAGCATTGGCACGAAAATAGGCGCGGTTACTGCCCACTGCGCCGAAGCCGAGCCTAGTGAAAGGTTGATGACGGCGCACATTAGGATGAAGAATATGAACACCATGGGGCCCGTCATGCCGGTGTCCTTGAGAAACTCCGCTCCGGTTACCGCGCTGATGGCGCCTAGGTTGGTCCATCCGAAGAAAGCGACGAACTGCGCGGCGAAAAACACCAATACTATGTAGAGCCCAAGAGAGGCTAAGGCCTTGGCCATAGCATCGATGACATCTCGGTCCGTCCGCATGGTGCCGACCGCTCGCCCGTAGGCGTAACCGGTAGCGACAAAGAAGATGAGAATCCATACAACGAAACCACGGAAGAACGGCGAATTGATCCGGTCCCCAGTCTCCGGATTGCGAAAGACGCCCCATTCGGGAACCAAGGTCAGCATCATCAACCCGAGCACTCCGAGAAGCGCGATCAAGGCCCAGCGAAGTCCTTTTTTCTCATCGCCGGAGAGGCGTTCCATCATGCGTTTGTCGAGGATGGATGGGTCGGCGCGGGAGGGATCGAATTTGCCCAGTTTCGGTTCGACGATGAAAATGCTGACGAACGAGCCGACAAGCGTGATCACAAACGTCGATGCGACCATGAAATACCAATTGGCGGTCGCTACTACTACGTAGTCTGGATCGATCAGGCGAGCCGCTTCCTGAGTGATGCCGGCCAAAAGCGGATCGATGGTCCCGATCAGAATATTGGCGCTATAGCCGCCTGAGACCCCGGCAAAGGCAGCGGCCATACCTGCTAGCGGATGGCGATCGAGCGCATAGAAAATGGCGCCGGCGAGAGGGATCAGAACGACATAGCCGACTTCCGAAGCCGTGTTCGAAACGATGCCTGCGAAAACGATGGCTACGGTCACGACGTGGCGAGGCGCGGATAAAACCATTCCGCGAATCGCTGCTGACAGAAGTCCAGAACGCTCAGCGACACCCACGCCCAGCATGGCGACCAGCACGACGCCCAGAGGCGCGAAGCTGGTGAAGTTCGTCACCAGATGAGTGAAGATCATGCGTATGCCGTCGCCATTCAACAGGCTCACCGCTCGGATCATACCGTCTTCGGCTACGCCACGCGCGCCGGCTGGTCTTGGATCCTCGACTGCGAGCCCGATCCAGCCGAAAACTCCTGAGAGGATCACAATGCCAACGGCCAGTACCGCAAACAAGGTCACTGGATGCGGCAGAAAATTGCCCAACCATTCGACGGTATCAAGAAAGCGGGTAAATGCGTTGCGGCGTTTGGGAGTTGGCTGCGATTGTTCGTTCGTCATGGGGTAAGTCTCCGCTCAAAGGCATTAGGCGCATTGTAGCGCCAGCGTTGAACCAGGCGGTTGTCGCGCTTCGATAAAGGAAGGGCAAGGTTCTATTCCTTCGTCCAGATTGGGCTTGTCTCTGTTATCGTAGGCGGTTCATCGATACACTAAGATGCCTTCTCCAAGTACTCCGGATACCAGTCGCCGGCTAGGAATTTCTTCATCGCCTCCTCGTCCGAGAAGATCTGGAAAGCGATCACCACATCCGGAGCATTTTTGTCGAAGCAGGAATAGTAGCGTTCACGAGCCGTATGCGCCTCGACTCGTGGCTGCGTTTAGGAGCTCCAGATCGCCTTCATCATATCGCGACGCCCACGCTTGGTCTTATGTCTTACGATTAGGGCGGTTTGGTTCATTGCAAATGTATGGCATCGGCAGCGTAAGCCCACGTGTGGAGCTGGAGTTCGATTGGATTCGAGATCCAGTCCCAGGCGTTCGAGGGGATCAGGCGTGTTTTTTGGCAGAAGGTCTCGCCAGACGCACTTGGATAATGGTTTGGTCCGCCTTCTTGGTCTTCTTAACCTCGAAGGTGTCGATACTGGAAAACAGATCGCTTAGCTTGCTGAATCCGTAGGTTCGGTGGTCGAAAGGGCCTTGGTTGGATATATGGGAACCGACTGGTCCGAGACGTGCCCAACCATCGTCATCCTCTGCGGCTTGAACGGCGGTGCGGAGCGTAGACATGAGCTTGCGATTGCGTTTGAGCTGATTGACGGAAGTCGCCTTCTTCGCGCTAGCGGCTTTGCTCGAGCTTTCCTCGTCGAGGTAGAGAAAGCGCGTACAACTGTTGATGAATGGATCGGGGGTCTTTTTACCGCCAAAACCGATGACCTGCTTGCCGTCGGCCCGCAGTCTGAGAATCAGTGGAGTAAAGTCACAGTCCGACGAAACGAGGCAGAAGGTCTGAACGTCTTTGGTGTATAGAATGTCCATGGCGTCGACGAGTAGGGCCATGTCCGAGGCGTTCTTGCCTTTGATCAGATCGAAATGCTGAACCGGTTGAATGGCAGAATCGTGCAGGACCTTTACCCAGCCGTTCAAGCCGGGCTTCTTCCAGTTCCCATAGGCGCGTCGAATGTTTACGATGCCGTAGCTAGCAAGCTCGGCGATTATGAAATCGATTTTGGATGCGGGAGCGTTGTCTGCGTCTATGAGCAACGCAATGTTGTCGTTGGAATTTTCAGGCATGGGGAAGCTTTGTCGGCCGTTATCCGTTGAGTGAGTCGCCCATTGGGGCCTATCGTGTGGGCAATGACGAGCCAGAATATGGGGGCAGTCGCTCGCGCAGTCGGTAAACTCGATTTAAGGCGCGGAGAATACGACTCTAATGAATCGTTCTTGCTGGTGGGCAATTCGCTTCTAGATTCCACCGGTTTACATCAACCATGTGGCGATTTTTCATAGATACTGGAGGGACCTTTACCGATTGCTTGGCGTTGACTCCGGAGGGTAAGGAGCGCCGGATCAAGGTGCTTTCGAATGCAGCCTTGAGGGGAACAGTGTCTGCGATCTATGAAGCGTCTCGAATTCGGATCGACGGGTTGCCGCAAACCAAGGACGGCTTTTTCGAGGGGTACACGCTTCGGATTGGGGGCGAAACGGAATCGATATCCACGATTACAGCTAGTGCCGTAGACGACGATACCTTCGAACTGGAGGACGCAATCGATGGGATCGAAGCGGGGGCACTCTGTTCGATCCAGTCGCCGGAAGAGCCGCCTACGCTCGCCATGCGGTTGCTGAGCCTAAAGCGGCTGGATGAAGCCTTGCCACCGCTTGATTTGCGATTGGCGACTACGCGTGGCACGAATGCGCTGCTTGAAGGGAAGGGAGCGCGTATTGCGTTTTTCGTGACGAAGGGATTCAAGGACCTGTTGCGAATTGGAAATCAACAACGGCCTGATCTCTTCGAGCTAGGCATTCGAAAGCGCGAGCCCCTGCACCATACGGTATTCGAAGTTCCGGAACGCTTGTCGGCGGAAGGATGCGTTGTTGAGCTTCTCGACGAGGAAGCGGTTCGCGAAGCGGCTGAAACGTGTCGACGGTCCGGAATCGAATCCGTCGCCGTCGCTTTGCTGCACAGCTATTTGAATCCGGAAATCGAGCGTCGCGTGGCCGCCATTCTCAAGGAGGCAGGGTTGAATAGAATTTCTCTTTCGAGCGAGCTCGCATCATCCATTAAGATCCTCCCGCGGGCGGAAACGGCGGTCGTCGATGCCTATCTGGCGCCGATCATGAATGCCTATTTGGACTCCGTTGAAGCGTCCTTGCCCGAACCTTCTCTAAAGGTGATGACAAGCGCAGGCGGTTTGGCTACACGGTCCAGTTTCAGACCTAAAGACAGTTTGTTGAGCGGGCCCGCTGGTGGAGTCGTCGGTTCGTCCTCCGTGGGCAAGCAGGTCGGCCGCGCTCGGAGCATTGCTTTCGACATGGGGGGTACGAGTACGGATGTGTCGCGTTTCGATGAGCGACTGGATTATCGATTCGAGCAATCGATCGGGGGGGCGCGAGTATTCGCCCCTTCACTGCGAATTGAAACGGTTGCGGCGGGAGGGGGGTCGATCTGCTGGTTCGATGGAACGGCCATGCGTGTAGGACCGGAGAGCGCGGGGGCGAGCCCGGGTCCGGCGTGCTATGGAGCGGGCGGGCCGTTGACGGTAACCGACGTGAATCTTCTGTTGGGTCGTCTGGACGCGAGTCGATTCGGAATTCCTGTTTTCCCTGAAGCCGCAGCCGCGCGATCGCGTGAACTTGCAGCGAGTATCGAACGCGTCGAGGGACGGGCGGTTGACGAGCGGTCTTTGTGGCTTGGGCTGCTCGCGATCGCTAACGAACGGATGGCGGATGCCATTCGCGGTATTTCCTTGAGACAAGGTTATGATCCTTCTGAATACGCTTTGATTGCTTTCGGAGGAGCGGGCGGGTTGCATGCCTGTTCCATTGCGAATATCCTAGGAATGGATACGATCGTCTTCCCGTCGGATGCAGGGTTGCTCAGCGCCTATGGTTTGCAGCAAGCCCGTATGGAGGCTTTCGAGCGCAGATCGATTTTAAAGCCTTTTCTTGAGTGCGTCGATACGCTGGAGCCGATCCATCGCGAACTGGAGAGAAAAGCCATAGAGTCGCTGGTCGATCAGGGCGAGGAAGCCCATTCGATAATAACGCAATCGATCCAAGTCGAAATGCGATTCGCGGGTCAGGAGGCGTCGTTGTTAGTGGACTTTTGCGACCCGTCGGATTTGGAGTCACGTTTTTGCGCGCGCTTTGAATCTCAATACGGATTCCTCCCGAAGCAGGCTATAGAAGTCGTATCTTTGACGGTTTCCGTGACTACTGTCGAGTCGGAGTTAGGCGAAGAGCGTTTTGCGGAAAAGCGTCGTTTAGATGCGGGCGACCGGTTATTTTGGGATAGGGAAGCATTAAGACCGGGAGACTCGATTGCTGGCCCTGCCGTCGTTCAGGATCGCTTCAGTACCGTGTTTGTCGAGACAGGATGGATTGGGATTGTTGGGGATCAGGGGAATTTGCGTTTGGAGCGCTCTTCGATCGAGCGAGATATGACCGAAGACGATAGTCTTGAAACAGTGGAGCTCGAGTTGTTTACGAATCGCTTTCTATCGCTGGTTGAAGAAATGGGCAGTCTCTTGGAACGATCTGCGTTTTCCACCAATGTGAAAGAGCGTCGTGACTTTAGTTGCGCTTTACTGGATACGGATGGCTACTTGGTAGCGAATGCCCCTCACATTCCAGTGCATCTAGGCGCTTTGGGCGTTTGCGTTCGAAGTATTCGCGATCGACTAGACCTCCAGCGAGGGGACGTGATTGTGACGAATCATCCGGGCTACGGAGGCTCTCACCTGCCCGATGTGACTTTGGTCGCTCCTGTTTATTCCGATGAAGGGGATCTGATCGGCTACGTGGCTAATCGAGCCCATCATGCGGAAATTGGGGGAATCGCTCCTGGCTCCATGCCTCCGGATGCGAAGTCGCTAGAGGAAGAAGGCGTCGTGATCGAGCCGACTTATCTGGCTCGCGGCGGAAAAGTAGATTGGAAACTCGTGACTGGCATTCTCACGGACGCTCGATATCCGACACGACGCTTGGAAGAAAACCTCTCGGACTTGGCGGCCCAGTTGGCGTCGATTCGATTTGGCGATTCGGAATTGCGTTCGCTTTCCCGACGTGAAGGAGTGGATACGGTAGCTCGCTATATTGCAGGATTGAAGCGTCGGTCAGCGAAGGCCTTGGAAGATGCGTTGGAAGAACTATCGTTCGATACTCGCGAGGCCGAGGAGTATTTGGATGACGGCGCTAAAATCGCGGTTCGAGTCAGTCGTGGCGATTCGAAGTGGTTGGTCGATTTCGAGGGCAGCGCAATGACGCAGCCGAATAACTACAATGCGACGCCGGCGATTGCCACTAGCGCGACGATCTATTCGCTAAGATTGCTTGCCAATGCTCCTATACCGTTGAATGAAGGATTTCTTGACGTGGTTGATATTCGTATTCCAAAAGGGATGCTGAATCCTCGTTTCGGGCCGGACGCTCGCGCATGTCCTCCGGTAGTGGCGGGAAATGTGGAAGTTAGTCAACGTATCGTGGATACGTTGATAAAGGCATTTGGAGTGGCGGCTTGCAGCCAAGGGACGATGAACAATCTGATTTTCGGCAATGAACGGGTCAGCTATTACGAAACGATCGCGGGAGGGGAGGGAGCAACGGCCGATAGGAACGGGGCTGATGCTGTGCACACTCACATGACAAATACGGCGATCACCGACCCGGAGATTTTCGAACGTCGCTTTCCAGTTCGCTTAGAGCGCTTCGAAATTCGTGAAGGCTCTGGAGGGCGTGGGAAAAATCGAGGCGGAGATGGAGCGTGTCGTCGAATTCGCTTTCTGGAGCCCGTTACAGTCTCCTGTTTGATGCAGCATCGAGAGTCGGCTCCCTTTGGCCTAAAGGGAGGCGAATCGGGGCAGGCAGGAAGACAATCTAAGATTTCTCAAAGGGGCGATCGACTAGCTTTGCCAGGCAGTGGATCGACCATTTTCAACGCGGAAGAGGCGATTGAAATTCTAACGCCTGGAGGTGGCGGTTTTGGTCAGGAAAATTCGCCTAGCTAGCCTGAATCATAGGATGAATCGGATCAAAACTGCAAACTTTGTAGCCAATTTCGCTCTTCAGTTGGCATTTCTGAGAAAAGATTTGTCTTAGAAAAAATATGGGCCTCTCTTAGAGGTACATTTTTTGCAGCAGCACTCGATTGGGAGCCGCCTCTTAACGGAGGCGGCTTTATCGTTTTTCAGGGCTTTCTTAGAGGCTGGCCAGGATGGCTTCGCGGTGGGGCAGCGCCTCTTGGGCGCCTGGCTTGAGTGTTGCAAGGGAACCTGCTGCGTTGGCAAAGGCGATAGCGTCCACAAGGCAGCTATTTTCGAGTAAGGCGACGGATAAAGCTCCCGCAAAGGCATCGCCTGCCCCGACCGTGTCGATGGCCCGAACCTTGGGCGGCTCGCATTCGATCGAAGACTGTCCACGCGTTAGGGCGAGCGTGGATTGCTCGCCTCGCGTCACGACAAGACAATCCGTTCGGGCGGCGTCGAGGATCGCTGTGTTGAGATCGTTCTTCGAGAATGAATGCGAGCGGGCGAGAGAAGCGGCTTCGCCTTGATTTACGATCAGGCAATCGGATGGGATGGGCTCGGTTCGAATGCTATCGGTCCATGGCGAAGGGTTCAGGAAGACTTTTGTTCCCGCCGCTCGGGCTATTGCCGCTGCTCGCCTGACGGAAGGCAGAGGACATTCGAGTTGGAGAATCAGTCCATCGGCGCTCTCTATGGTTTTCGCGCTCGCTTCGATGTCCTCGGGTGAAAGCCTATGATTAGCCCCAGCATGTACTATTATAGTGTTTTCGCCCGATGAATCGACAGCAATGAAAGCCGACCCAGTATACGAAGACTCAATACGTTTGATGTTGTCTGTAGCAATGCCTTGTTTCGAAAGGTATTCGAAATAGTTCGCTCCATCGGTGTCGTCGCCTAAACTGCCGATTAGGCTGACCTTCAAGCCGGCTCGTATGGCGGCGATGGCTTGATTGGCCCCTTTGCCGCCGAAACGAGTTACGCGACTTTCAGAGGCAACGGTTTCGCCCGGTTGCGGGATATGTTTTACATTGAAAATACGGTCGATATTCAGCGAGCCGACTACGGCTATTGTAGGAGCGGAGGACATGAGTCGATAATGGCTGTTTCGGTTGATGCTTGTCGAATAAATGATCGCGCATTGACTGTATAAAACGAAATTTATTCGGGAATTCTGCTAAGCGGATCCTAGCGATTCTCGCCCTTTTCGCTCTTGCCCCTGTCAGGCAGCGCATTCGATGTTGAAAGCTTCTATTGGTTGTTTGCGAAGTATGGATACGGTGGACCGATTGGGTCACTGAATTTCGGAATACCGGGGGATCTGAGGATTCATCATTGAGAATTGCTGACGCTGTTGAGTCAGTGGGCAGCGAAATAGAGCGTTTATTTCTACTGATCGAGCGCGACGAAGATTTAACAGTATGCGAACGCCTGCGAGACAGGCGTTCCGCGTGATACCCGATGAATCGGGACATGATCTCCTGTAGAATCTCGTTGAGGGAGCATATCCTGATATTCAATTCCAATTCGGCGATCCATTCGATTGTTGCTTCCTTGGCGAGTTTGATTTCGAATCGATATCCTAAACACCATGGATGCTATTTGGGAAGGATTGAAACGCTGGTTCGGCGCAGGCGAGCCCGAGACGGTCGAATTCAAGCCAGAGTGGATTGGCTACTTGGAGGCGCACTTGCCGCTCTACAATCTGCTGCCGGAGGAGATGAAGCAGCGCCTGCACGCGAAGATCGCTCGCTTTGTGACAACTACCTACTTCGAGGGATGCGGCGGCTTGGAGCTGACTAACGAGATGATTTTGTCAGTGGCGGGGCAAGCTTGCATGCTCATCGTCAATCATCCCGGGGATCCGTATCCAAATCTCAAATCCGTTCTATTTTACCCATCGGCTTTCGGTTCGGAGCGCGAGCGGGTGACCGAGGACGGGAAGATCGTCAAGGACGTGCAGTATCGGCTCGGCGAGTCGTGGAGCGACGGTACGGTTGTCTTGGCTTGGGATAGCGTGAAGAGCGGCGCTCGCAATATACATGACGGACGAAATGTGACGTTTCACGAGTTCGCTCATCAATTGGATCAAGAAGATGGCCATGCCGATGGGTTTCCGTATTTGATGGAGCCGCAGGCCTACCACACCTGGGGCGAGGTTTTGGGCAAAGGCTATGAGCGCCTGGTCGATAACGCGGAGCGAGGCAGGCGAACGGTGTTGGATCACTATGGAGCTACCAATATCGCGGAGTTCTTCGCCGTGGCGACGGAGGCTTTTTTCGAGAAGCCGAAGCAAATGGCCAAGAAGCGTCCCGAGTTGTATCAGGAATTGAAAGACTATTATGCAATGGATCCATTGGAATGGAGAAAGTGATGAATGGCGAGTTGCTAGCGAGAGTCGAGTAGGGTGTCGAATGGGATGGGCTAGAGGTCCTTATAGTTGATCGCGCTTGGGCGGTTAGCGTTGCTTGATCGTCCGTACTTTCTACAATTTGAATTTGTCAGGAGAGCGTACTCCGGGACGGTTTTCGGGGGCGTTTCGCTTGGCATTTCAACTGGAAATGGAGGCAACTGCGATGACGATTGAAATGGTTACAACGGCATTGGGTTGGTGCTTGGCGATCAACGCGATCCTGTTGGGATTCGCTGCGCTGGTCGTGATGGGGTTCCGCTCGCTCGTATTGCATATTCACGGCAAGCTCTTCGGTTTGAGCGATGACGATCTGGTTAAGGCCTACTTCAATTATTTGGCAAACTACAAGATCGCGATCATCGTCTTTAACCTAGTCCCGTATCTCGTCCTCAAATTGATGACGTAGAAGCTGAGATAGCGGCGTTCGCTTGCAATGAGGGAACGGTTTGGCGAGGCTTGGGTTATGAACCGCCTCAACGTCCCGATTATTCTCGCTATGCTTTCTTGCCTGACGTACTTGTCCGCCGCCCAGGAGGGCAAGCACCTGTTCATCTTGTCCGGCCAGTCCAATATGGCGGGCTTGCGAGAGGGTGAGAGTTTCGTCCCTGTTGTAGAAAAGGCGTTTGGCGCGGATAAGGTGATTGTCGTCAAGGACGCCCACGGCGGGCAGCCCATTCGACGTTGGCACAAGAAATGGAAGGATGCTCATGGAAGCGCGCCCGAGCAGCGAGGCGACTTGTATGATCAGCTAATGGAGAAGGTCGACTCTGCGATCGATGGGGAAGCGATTGCGACGGTGACCTTCCTGTGGATGCAAGGCGAGCGCGATGCCCGCGAGCAGCACGCCTCGGTTTACGCAGCCAGTTTCAAGGGGCTTCTGCGTCAACTCGAGAAGGACCTGGGGCGACGCGATCTCAATGTTGTCATCGGTCGTCTGAGCGATTTCGACATGGCGAATGAGAAATACCCGGAATGGACCCGCTTGCGCGAGGTCCAGGTTAAGCTCGCCAATTCCCTTAAGCGAGCGGCTTGGGTGAATACGGACGACTTAAATGACGGCTTCAATCGCAAGGGCAAGGCCATCAAAGACGATCTGCACTATTCAGTGGAAGGCTACCGCGTATTTGGCGCCCGGTTGGCGGCCGAGGCGATTGGCCTTATTGAGGGGGGAAGGTAGCGAATCGCGGCGTAAAGCTGCTCCTACAGAATCTCCAGCACGTTCTCTGGCGGTCGACCTATGACGGCCTTGGTCCCTTTGACGACGATGGGGCGCTCGATGAGCTTGGGATTGGCGGCGAGGATTTCGAACCATTCGCTATCGGAAAGCTCGTCTTTAAGAGAGAGCCCAAGCTCCTTGAAGAGCGACTCCTTGGCGCGGATGATGTCTTTGGGGCCGACCTTTAGTTTCTTGCAAAGCGTTGCTAGCTCACCGGCGCTGGGAGGCGTTTTAAGGTATTCGATGACATCCGGGACAGATCCGCTTTCCTCGATGAGGGCCAGCGTAGACCGGCTTTTGCTGCAGCGAGGATTGTGGTAAATGGCTATTTTAGGCATGGTTCAGCAAAATTGCGGGGCTCTGCGGCGGTGTCCATTTGTTTCGATGATTCGCTGGACAGGCTGAGTTCTTTGCGCTTCAAGATTGGGTTTTCTCCGAATTTCAGGGCTATTTTCGCTCCGAGATTCGTGGATTTCTCAACAAGAACAGAACGAAAAAGCGCTCAGTAAAATGCCAGTCGCAACACCTAAGCAATACGAAGCCATGCTCGATGCCGCTCAAAAGGGCGGTTACGCGTACCCAGCGGTAAATGTTACGTCTATCGTGACCATTAACGCTGCTCTGAAGGCCTTCGCCGACGCGAAGTCCGATGGCATCATCCAAGTTTCTACCGGAGGCGGCCAGTTCGCGTCCGGTCTCAATGTCGCCGATGCGGCGTTCGGCGCGATTGTTCTCGCCGAAGCGACTCATCGCTTGGCGGAAAAGTACGATGTGTTGGTTGCCCTTCATACCGACCACTGTCACCCGGCCAAGGTCGATGGATTCCTCCGTCCTCTGCTCGATGCCTCTCGCCAGCGTATTGCAGAAGGCAAGGGACCTCTTTTCAACTCGCACATGTTCGATGGTTCGGTTGTCGCTCTCGACGAGAACCTCGAGATCTCCAAGGGTCTGCTCAAGGAATGCGCCGAGCTCGACATCATTCTCGAAGTCGAAGCGGGTTGCGTTGGAGGCGAGGAAGATGGTCACGACACGTCGGGACTGCCCGCCGAAAAGCTCTACACGACTCCTGAAGACATGCTCGAAGTCTATGAAGCGCTGCAGCCGATCGGCCGCTTCCTCTTCGCCGCGACTTTCGGCAATGTTCACGGCGCCTACAAGCCGGGTTCGGTTAAGCTCAAGCCAACCATCCTTCGCGACGGTCAGGCAGC
>Ga0208127_1000148_pt1 | contig 34973 bp, 35 predicted proteins | sample ETNtaG_6_FD_185751 | JGI IMG/M metagenome (GOLD analysis project Ga0208127, IMG submission 185751) | Marine microbial and viral communities from oxygen minimum zone, Eastern Pacific Ocean - ETNP201306SV45 (SPAdes) (version 2) | ecosystem: Environmental > Aquatic > Marine > Oceanic ... | reverse complement strand
GTCCGACCACCAGGTAAGCGCCAGCGCCGCGACAATGAAGATCACCGTTGCGCCGATAGTCCCGGTCCGAAGCGCCTTATCCGGCGCCTTGCCCGACGCGCTCTTGACCAGCACGATACCGGCGATGGAGCACAGAATCCCGACCGACGCCAACGCCAAAGGCAGGAACATCAGCTTCGACTGATCGCCCCCTGCCAGTGAATTAATAACCTCCGGCGCAAGGGTTGCGGCAATCGCGATCGAAGCGATCATGGACCCGCAGTAGGACTCAAAAATATCTGATCCCATACCGGCGACGTCACCGACGTTGTCACCAACGTTGTCCGCGATAACACCCGGGTTGCGCGGATCATCTTCAGGGATACCCGCTTCTACCTTGCCGACCAGGTCCGCACCGACATCTGCGCTCTTGGTGAAAATCCCGCCACCCACACGGGAGAACAAGGCCACCGAGGAGGCGCCCATGCCGAATCCGTGAATCACGTGAGCAGTATGCGGATCACCGCCGAAAGCGAGATAAAGAATACCCAGCCCAAGCAGGCCCATGGCGGCTACCGTGAGACCCATGATGGAGCCGCCGAAAAATGCGACCGTCAGTGCGGCCGGTGCCCCGCTCTCGGCTGCTGCGGTGGTCGTTCGGACATTCGCCCGGGTCGCGGTGAACATCCCAATGTACCCCGCCGTACCGGAAGCGAGAGCACCAACGAAAAACGCGACGGTGGTTTTCCAGCCAAGGTCTGAGACGAAGATCCCTGCACCCACCACGACGACAAAAATCGCCAGATAGGTATATTCGCGCCGCATGAATACCAAAGCGCCTTTGTGAATTTTCTCTCCGATTTCAGACACTTTTCCGGTACCCGCCGAATAGGCAAGTACCGAGCGATAAACCAGCAACGCCGCCAAAAGACCGATGACGCCCAGAATCACTGGAATCAAAGCAACAGAAGTCATAAATAACCCCTCTCAGGTGGGAAATAGTTTACGAAACACCCCATCGGGACCGATTTGGTGTAACCCTAATATTATCATGTATATCGGGCGCTTATTCTTCCCATAAGCACTCGGTGCGCCTGAAAGCGCCTTATCAGCGACGCCAATGTTTCAGACTCGGGGACAATACTGGGCAGAGTCAGTTCCAGCCAGGCTCTGCCCGGGCAAGCCCAGTCACATTGCTGGGCATGGGTGAATTCAGCGGCGGCGGCGGGCCCGTGGATGCGCCTTGTCGTAAACCTTGGCCAGATGCTGAAAATCAAGGTGGGTATAGACCTGGGTGGTGGAAATATCCGCATGGCCCAACAATTCCTGCACAGCACGCAGGTCAGAACTCGATTCCAGCAGATGGCTTGCAAAAGAGTGGCGCAGCATGTGCGGGTGGATTCCCCGATCCAGGCCCTGCCGACGGGCCCAGAACTCAAGGCGCTTCTGGATTGCCCGGGCACCGAGCCGCGTCCCGGCACGACTGACAAATAGCGCCGGCTCGTCCGCCTCAACCCAAACAGCGCGGCGCTCGATCCATTCGCGGATCGCGGCGACCGCATGGCGGCCGACCGGCACAATGCGCGTTTTGTCGCCTTTGCCGATTACCACTATTGTGGCGCCACTCAGATCAATATCCTTGAGGTCGGTGCGGGCGAGTTCCGACAACCTGAGGCCCGAAGAATAGAACAACTCCAAAATGGCATGATCCCGAAAATCGAGATCCGACACCGGTTTGATGGAAACGAGTTGTGCCGCCTCCTCAATATTCAGTGTGTTGGGCAGTTTGCGTTCGCTGCGCGGTGCGGAGATGCCCTCAAAAGGATTCAGCTTGGCCTGCTTTTCGCGCAGCAGATACCGATAACAGGACCTCGCGGCCGACAGGGTTCGGCTGATCGAGCGGCCTGACAGACCCGCATGGCGCAATCCTGCCGCGAACAGCCTTGCCTGGGGGGGTGTCAATCTGTTGAAACTGCCGATACTCCGTTCGTCCAGAAAATCACACAAGCGGCCAAGATCCCGCTGATAGGCTGCGACCGTATGTTCGGAGAGTCGCCGCTCGTAACGCAGGTGCTTAACAAAAGCCTTGATGGTCTCGTCGTTGCCTGCCATGACGCGCGCTCAGGACATCCCAAGACGAATGCACGTCGCGCCAAGGAGACCGGCAAGCCCCTCCAGCAGAACCGTATCCATATCCGGACGGTAATGTCCTGGATCGCGTGACACCAGAATAATCCACCCAATCGGTTCATCGCTGCGGGCCGTTATCGGCAAAACAGCGCACGAAGCCCCCTGCGCCACACTTTCCGGATCAAGAAGATCTGCGGTTTCCTTGGACAGGGGCGCCTCCAGCAGACAAACTTTCCCCGCCAGGCGGCGCATCACCAGAGCCGCGCTTTCATTATCTTGTGAGACCAACGCGTTGATCGGGAGCATGTCTTTCGCCGCATGATCGGTAAACTGCATGACCACGGCAACCAGGCCAAATTCCGCCTGCAGCACCCGGGGCACGGCGTCACACAATTCAGCCATATCGCGTGTCCGCGCAATCCGTTCAAAACATCGCTGCAGTCTTTGCTGCAGTCGGGAATTTTCCTTGGCCTTGTCAATCAGGGCGGCGAGCCGGCTCCTTTCAATGCTTAGCTGATCTCGCAGCACACCGACTTGGCGCTCGAGCAGAGACACTGCCCCGCCACGTGCCGAGTGTGGGACGACGAGCTCACTCAACAACGCCAGATGGCGCTCAAAGAAGTCCGGGCAGGCGCGCAGATACCCGACCACCTCATCCTCACTCAGACGCGCCGGGGCGCTATCGTGATCCTGGCGATCAGTGTCTTCTGAAGGATCCACTTTATTGCACCGGCCAGAGTCCATCGAAGACCCGCGTCGTTGGGCCTGACATCAGGATCGGCCCGTGCCCCGGCCAGGTAATCTGAAGCACCCCTCCCGGCAGGCTTACCTGAACACTGTCGTCGATCAGGTTCCAACGCCGACACACTGACACCGCCGCACAGGCGCCGCTGCCGCAGGCCAGGGTTTCACCCACCCCCCGCTCCCAGACCCGCAACCGGATGTCTGTAGGGCTTTTTATTTCAACGAAACCGACGTTGGTGCGCTCGGGGAAGTCAGTGTGGTGTTCAATGACTGGCCCTACCCGGCTGACCGGTGCCTCATCGATATCGTCAACAAGCAAAACCGCGTGCGGGTTCCCGAGCGAGGCAACGCCAATCATCATGTCTTCGCCGTCAACCAAAATCTGGTAGCGTTCGGCTGGCTGGGCACTGCGAAAAGGAATCTTTTCGGGCGCAAACTCGGGCACATCGAGTTCTGCGCTGACCTCACCCTCAACACCCATCGTCAGATGGAATCGCGTACTGATCGTTTGGACAGCGAGCTCTTTTTTCCGGGTCAGCCCCTGCTCCCGGACGAACCGGGCAAAACAGCGGGCCCCGTTACCGCACTGACCGGACTCGCTGCCGTCCGTGTTGTAAATGCGCATAAAAAAGTCGGCACCATGCGCATCAGGCTCCGCCACAATTAACTGATCACAGCCGATACCGTGATGGCGATCCGCAATATCACGAATGGCTTCCTGAGTCAGCGCAACGGGCGCACTGACCCCATCGAGCATGACAAAATCATTGCCCAATGAGTGCATCTTCGTGAAGGGAAGCGTGTCCACTTTATCTTTGAGGACTGGGGATTCCATGAGCTCGGAGTAGCGCTCATTATAGTCCGCTGGCGCAAACCGCCTTTGGCACAGACAACCGCCGTTGAAGGGTTAATGTTCTTGCGGGGGGCAGAACGCAAGCCAATCCACGTCCGGATCGGCCATCGCGACAAACCAGGGATTGAGAATATTTTTTCTGTTGTAACTGAGTTCGGTGCCGTTGCAGTCAACCAGTCGCCCCCCGGCTTCATTGAGCACACAGTGAGATGCACAGGTATCCCATTCAGACGTTGGCGCAAGACGGGGGTAGACGTCAGCATTCCCCTCAGCCACTACACAGACCTTCAAAGCGCTGCCCATGCTGACAATGGCGGGGTCGGATCCGCTCTTGGCTGCCAGCGCCTGCCGAAACGCAGTCACCGCCTCACCGGCATGCGACCGACTTGCCACCATCCGAGGCTGTGCGGGATCGTAGACGCTCACCTGAATTGGCTCAGGCGCGGCAGAGCCTGATTGGCGCCAGGCCCCCTGCCCCTGCGCGGCGAAATATGAGACACCGGAACTCGGGCAATACACGACGCCCAAAACGGGTCTGCCATGGTCTGCCAAACCAATATTCACGGTGAACTCCCCATTGCGGCGGATAAACTCCTTGGTCCCATCCAAGGGATCCACCATCCAAACGCGGTCGGCCTTAAGCCGCTCTCTATCATCGATATCCTTGGATTCTTCTGAGACCACCAGGATCTCTGGCGTCAGCTCGCGCAGTTGCGCGACGATAATGTCATGCGCCCGATGGTCGGCGGTCGTCACCGGGGAGCCGTCGGCCTTTTCGATGATCTCGTACTCACGCTCGTAGACATCCATGATGGCAACGCCGGCTGATTTGGCGATCTCTACGACGGCCTCTACCTTCACATCCATGGCGCTCATGAATTGAGCCGCTCCGCGGCGAGAAAGGTTGCAAGAATGCTGCGGCCATCGGAAAAATCTTTTCGCTCTCGTAACGCTGGCAAATCACAAAGCTGCCACAACTCGGTCTCCAGCGGTTCCGGCTCATCGCCCGGCAACGGAGAGACAAACAGTTCCTGGGCAAGAAAAATATGGGTGCGGTAGTTCGAGTAAGCCGGCGTCAGCGACACTGTAGCCAATCCCTGCATCTTGGCAGCATCGCGACCGATTTCTTCACGAAGTTCGCGGTGTGCCGCCTGCTCCGGCGTCTCTCCTGAATCAATGCGGCCCTTCACGAAACTCAGCTCATACCGTTCAACACCGACCGCATACTCGCGGATCAGCATGAGTTCCTGATCCGAATGCATGGGCACCACCATCACGGCACCCTCGCCCTCTCCGACCAGCCGTTCAAAGCATGTCTCGGTCCCGTTGGAAAAACGCAGGTCAACCTGCTCGATTGAGAACAGCCGACTGGTCGCCACAGGCGTTGTATTCAGGATTTCAGGCAAGGCGTTCGTCATGGCAACAATCGCCCGAAGCGGGCAGCCCGGTCAGATTAACGCAGCCGGTCAGGTCACACAACCAAAACAGCGTGGCCGCATAAGATCCGGTCGCCCGATCATGCCGGGACGCTAGAATAAGACGCTGCCTTTGACTCAGCCGACTGCTGTGTTGACACACTGGCGGAAAACTTATGATCGACTGGAACCAAATCGAATCGGTATTTCTGGATCTCGACGGCACCTTGCTCGATTTGCGGTTTGATAACCATTTTTGGGTCGAATTCATTCCGGATCACTATGCCCAACATCATGGCCTGGTTCCGAAAACCGCTCGGGAGGAGGTTCTCGCCCGGATGAGAGAGCTGCGCGGTACGCTGGATTGGTACTGCACAGACTTTTGGAGTCGCGAACTGGATCTGGACATCATTGCACTGAAGGACAGCAAGCGGGAATTGATCCGCACCCGGCCGGGAGCAGAAGACTTCTTGTCTGCTCTGCACGCAGACAGGCGCCGCGTTGTTCTGGTCACCAATGCCCACCCGAAAACGATCGACATCAAAATGCGCCGGACCGGCATTGCGCCACTTTTTGACCGCATCATCAGTTCACATGAACTGGGCTACCCCAAAGAAAAAGACCGCTTCTGGGAACTGCTGCAGGACATTGAACCGTTTGCGCCGGCGAAAACCTTATTTATCGACGATAACCTGGATGTGCTGCGGGCTGCGGCCGCCTACGGGATTTCACATCTGCTGGCTGTACCCAAACCCGACTCCACATTAGAGCCTGTGGATACAGAAGAATTCCCAAGCCTGCATGCCTTCAAGGACATCCTCGGGTATTTTCAGCAGACTCATCAGGCAGAGGTTTCATGACCGGTACTGCGGATCTCTATGACGCGCACGGCGCCCGCCTTCAGGTCGGCGTCCCTTTGTTTCGGGATTTCGGCGGCGCGGCATCCTTTTCGGGGGAGATTGCAACCGTTAAGGTATTCGAGGACAACACGCTGGTCCGCTCCATGCTGGAAACTCAAGGGGACGGCCGCATACTGGTTGTGGATGGCGGGGGCTCCCTGCGCTGTGCCCTCGTCGGTGACCAGATCGGGGCCCTCGCCGTCGCCAACGGCTGGTCCGGCCTGGTGATCAACGGCTGCATCCGGGACAGCCAACAGCTCGCCGGTCTCCCCATCGGCATCAAAGCACTCGCCGCCTGCCCGGCAAAAAGCGTAAAGCGGGGAGAGGGTCAGAGCCAGATCAGCGTTCGCTTCGCCGACATCGTCTTTGTGCCTGGTCATCATCTGTGGGCAGATGCAGACGGAATTGCCGTGGCTGACAGCCTCCTCACCTAAGCGTGGTGGATTCCGCCTCCCTTCACCAGAACTTTATCGGACGACTCGGTCGCAGCGGCGCCGAACCGGACGCACACCAGCAACGTGCCTTAGACGCCTGTACTGAACTCGTCCAGGGACTCGACCGGAGCTTGGCCGAATCGGCGGCCAGGGGGGTGTGGGGGCTAATTCCCCTGCGCTGGCTCCAAGGAACACCGGCAAACTCGGTAAAGGGTCTTTATCTTTGGGGTTCGGTCGGGCGCGGCAAGACCCTCATGATGGATACCCTACTCGAAGCACTTCCACCAAAGACATGGCGACGGGTGCATTTTCACCGCTTCATGCTGGAGATCCACGAGGGACTGCGCAGGCTGAAAGATGAAAAAGATCCGCTGCGGCGTATCAGTCGGGAGATCAGTTCCGAGACACGGGTGCTCGGTTTTGATGAATTTCAGGTAACTGATATCGGTGATGCCATGATCCTGTCGGGGCTGTTGCACGCTTTGATCGAGAATGGTCTGACACTGATCTTTACCTCGAACACCCCTCCCCGACTGCTCTACCAGCAGGGGCTACAGCGAGACCGGTTTTTGCCTGCGATTGATCTGATACAGCGCCACACGGAGGTCATCCACCTTGATGGGGATCGCGATTACCGCCTGGAAACGCTTGGAGCAAGACCAACCTATCACATCCCAGACGACGCACAGTCTGAAGCCAGCATGCGCGCACTGCTGCTGGAGATTGATCGCACGGCAACTCTTGGGGCCGATACACTTCACCTCAACGGCCGGGATATCCCGGTCCGGGCAAGAGGCAACGGGGTCATCTGGTTTGACTTTGAAGCGCTGTGCGACGGGCCGCGGTCCAAAGTGGACTACGTCGAGCTCTCAAGAAGTTTTCACACCCTGCTGCTGAGCGGGATCCCACGCTTTGACACCGAAAGCGAGGACGCAGCCCGCCGGTTGGTCGAGCTGATCGATGAACTTTATGATCGCAAGGTGAATGTCATCGTCTCTGCTGCGGCGCCGGCCAACGAGCTTTATCAGGGTGACCGCCTGGCTGAGGATTTTGTCCGGACAGCCAGCCGGCTTCACGAATTCCAATCGGAAGACTATCTCGCCAGCGCACACCGGCCCTGAGCGCCAGCAAGGCTCAAGCCGTTCCCAATCCGGCGTCGATCAACTGCTGGGCATACCAGCGATGGAAACCATGAACACTGGGCTCAAGCTCTGGACAAACCCGCCCGGGGCGTGCGAGTCGGGAGTGAAGGCCCAACTGCTGCGCTTCGAGGACCACGATATCTTCCTCCATGCCGATCGCCATCCGGCTCTCATAGCGTTTGAGCATCTGCTCAAAGTCCGGTACCGACAGGCTGGCATCGTCGAACAGCAACGTCAGTCGTACCGCGGTGCTGGACACCGTCGCCGGGGCAGCTTCGAGTACCCAGACCGCATCACGGGAAGCGGCAAACGTCAGGCCGGGATAGGCCCAGGTGTAGCGGGTGCCGTTGGCCAGCCGGCCTGATAGCCCAGGCAGTGTCTCAAAACCCGTGCCGCCTTCGGTCAGCACACCAACGCTGCCGCGTCTGGCATGCTCGCCGAACTGGCTGACAAAAGCGCCCTCAGTGCGATCGACCGGATCCGGCGTGGCATAGAGCGTCGACAGCGTATGCGGGTGGACTTTGCGAAGATGGTAATACTCGTTGAACACCTCGATAAAGAGCTTCCAGTTGCACTTGACGGTGAATTCTCTTTGGCTCGCTGTCACCAGCGACTCCAGCCGCCAGGGTTCATGCAGGCTCTCGAAGTCACCCAGCCAGTCGTCCAGGGAAGGTGCCTCACCATCAAGATTGACGAGCAGAAACCCGGCCCGCTCTTCACTGCGTACCTGCACCAGGCTGAAATCTTCTGACTCAAAACCCTGAGCCCCTTCCATTCTCGGTGCCGCAAAAAGACTGCCGTCCAACTTGTAACACCAACCGTGAAACGGGCAGACAAACTGACGGCATTGACCTCTGCCCGGTTCCACGAGTTGCATCCCCCGGTGACGGCAGGTGTTGGCAAATACACGAAGCCTTCCATCCTCACCTCGAGTCGCGATCAGCGGAGTGTCCGCGACCGAAAATGCCAGATAGTCCCCCGACTGAGCGAGGTCGCTGGTTCGACCCGCACTGACCCAACCCCCGGCAAAAAGGCGCTCCTGCTCAAAAGCCAGGATGTCCTCATCGACGTAGCAGGCGGGAGGAAGCGTAAAGGCCTGCTCGGTTGGGCAGAGCACTCCGGAAAGATCTAACTGGGACAAAGACGGGATCCAAAAAGCAAATCGGTCGTTGATTCTGGCCCAAAGTCCCGCGTAATGAAAAGACCCTGAATCCGGCTGCCGGCCCAGTCAGCGGGATATTACGCTCAGTACATCTCCTGGGGGTCGACATCCAGAGACCAGCGGACCCGCGCTGCGGTGCGCGAAGTCTCAATCCCCTGCACCCAATCTTCAAGAAAACGGTGAAACCGCCGCTCGTCCCTGCTTCTGACCAGCAGCTGCGCCCGATAACGCCCGGCGCGGCGTTCCATCGGCGAAGGAACTGGCGTCATGATCTCGACCGCGCTACGCGACGCGAGATTCTCTGCTGCCAGGGCGACGGATTGGAGAAAGCGGATGGGAGCACCGCTTTGGGTCGACTCTGCCCGCATCAGGGCAAAACGGACATAAGGCGGATATCCAGCCGTTTTTCTCTCGACCAGAGCCGCTTTGGCAAAACCTGCAAAATTATGCTCACGCAACCGGACAAACGCGGGGTCTTCCGGATGCGCCGTCTGGACCAGAACTGCTCCCCGGGTCTCGCGTCTGCCAGCTCGGCCGGACACCTGGGAAAGTTGCTGGAAAAGTCTCTCCGACCCTCGAAAATCCAGGCTGTACAGGCCGTGATCGGCCGCCAACACACAGACAAGTGTGACGCCCGCAAAATCATGCCCCTTTGACAGCATCTGCGTACCCACCAGGATATCAACCTTGCGATCCCGTACTGCTTGAAGCGCTCTCGCCATGTCGTCCGGCCCTGCGAGCGCGTCACTGTCTATGCGCATCACGGCCGCCTCGGGGAAAATCCGAACCAGCGCCTCTTCCACCCGCTGAGTTCCCTCGCCCGCCGGGAACAGAGTCTCTTTTTGGCATTGCGGGCACGTAGATGGGGCCGGCGCCTGGCGCCCGCAATGGTGACAGATCATCCTGCCGGTGCCCCGGTGCAGCGTCTGCCTGGCATCACAACGCGGGCAAAGTGCCTGCCAACCGCAGTCGGTACAGACGATCACCGGCGCAAAGCCGCGGCGATTCACGAAAACCAGACTTTGTTCGCCTCGTAAGAGACATTCCTTAAGTGCACCGACTACCGGTGCCGACAGCCCGTCGTTGAGAGCCAGTCGATTGAGGTCAAGAATCTCGACCTTCGGCAACCTGGCGGAGCCTGCCCGCGATTCGAGCTTCAAATGCCGGTAGCGGCCGCTGGCCACGTTCGCCATGCTTTCCAGCGAGGGTGTTGCAGAGCCCAACACTACTGGAATATCGGCCAACTGCGCCCTTTTTACTGCGATATCCCTTGCCTGGTAACGAAACCCCTCTCTTTGCTTGTAGGACAGGTCGTGCTCTTCATCCACAATAATGACGCCGGGGCGTGCCAGGGGTGCAAAGACCGCTGATCGGGTCCCCAGCACCACCGCTGCGCTCCCCTCCCGCGCACGCCACCAGGCCCGATGGCGCTCGGTATCCGTCAAACCCGAATGCAGCACGGCTAAAGCGCTCCCCAACCGTCCTTCAAAGCGTGCGATGAGCTGTGGCGTCAATGCAATCTCAGGCACCAGCACCAGCGCCTGGCGTCCACGGGCGATAGTTCGGCAAGCACAGTCCAGATACACCTCTGTTTTCCCGCTGCCGGTAATCCCATCCAACAGGAATGGGGCGTAAGTGCCCGCAGCCTCCTCCAGGGAGACACTCGCCGCCTGCTGCGCCTGATTAAGGGTGGGAGCCGTCTCGCGGTCTCGAGGCAATCCCGGCACATCCACCACCACTTTCTCCACAAAACCCTGCGTCTCAAGACGCGCGAGCACCGTTGTCGCATTAGGAAGGGCGGATGACAGGCTTTGGCTCAGCAGAGCCCCATCTTCTGCACCGACAAGCAGTTCCAGCACCTGTCGCTGGGCCGCGTATCGCGCGGGAATCGTACCAAGGCGCTCCCGCCCGGCATCGCTGATACGCCAAAGATAAAGCGGCTTCGGTTCCGCCGGACAATCCCGTCGAAGCCGGACCGGCAAAGCGGTCTGCAGTACATCGCCAATCGGGTGATGGTAATAGGCCGCCGCCCAGAGCAGCAGTCTGAACAGCTCTTTTGGCAATAGCGGTTTGTCGTCGAGAACACGGCTCACTGCCTTAAGTTTTGAAAGCGGCAGCACACTGGTTTCACTGCTTGCGCAAACGACCCCAACGACTTTTCGCTTTTGCAGCGGCACCAGTACCCGCGCCCCGGTATCGGGCACCTTGGCCAGGTGATCGACGCGGTAATCGAATAGACGGCGTAGCCTTACCGGCAATGCCACCTGCACAATTCGTTTAGCACTCATGGGAAAGAGGAGCCGATGCTGCCAGATGATTTACACATTACACTTTCCGTCGCACACAAGTAATGGGTCATAAATGATTGACGCACCTAAGGGTTTCCGGGTTGCCCACAGAAGCTGTGGATAACTTTGTGCACAAGTCGCCGCTCAGGAGTTCTCACCAACTGGCAAAAGGCCTGTGCCCCCGATTGCCTATTTTTTAGGCAGACAAATAGTGTCTAGTTTTCAGTTAGTTAGGTCACCTTGGTGTTGTGTCTCGAGATGACAGGTCAATATTGGTCAATCCTCAGGCCCTCACCACCAGTTTGTGCAAAACCAACGAGTAGTCTAGACGGCATCCAGAAGCGCGATCCGCTTTCCAATCAGATATTTAGCCTCATGAGTTGAACGGCGACGCAGGTTTTCAGGACTCTTTGAGCCTCGCCTGCTTTGATCCGTAAGGTAGGATGCGGTTGTCGTTATTGCTCTTTTCAACGCCCGCAAAAAAGTTCGCACCCGAGATCCTAAAACACGCGGACAGTCGTCCTTGCCTCTTAAAGACTACGTCGCATCCTACGCAGTCGATCGACGCCCCCAACGTAAATCAGTCGGGACGCTGGCGGGTCAATAGTTCGCCAAAACTGACATATTCACTGGCACCCAGTCTGCCGACCGGGTTGATTTTGTCTGCCAGAATTTTACGCCGGCCCTTGGCATCTTCTCCCACAGCGCTGTCGTCCACAAACAAGCCGTGGACTTCTCCGAGAATGAGGGACTGGGGACCCTCCCCGATGTAGTGGATATCGTAGAGACTGCAGGCAAAGGCGACCCGGGCATCGGCGAGACGCGGCAGACGGGAGCCCTCAATCGGCACTGTCGAAAGCCCTAATTGATCGACCTCTGATACCCCGGGGTCGAAGCTCGCCGACGAGGCGTTCATATTGTCGAGTTGATCGAGACTGGTAATGTGAATGACGAAATCCCGGCGGTCACGGATGTTGTCGCGTGTATCCTTGATTCCGCCGTCGGGCTTTACCCCCGCTGAAATCATCACCAGCGCGGGATCGCTTGAGACCGCGTTGAAATAGGAATAAGGCGCAAGATTGAGCGACCCGTCCACGTTTTCGGACAGCACCCAGGCAATGGGCCGTGGAATCACTGTCTGGGTCATGGTGATGTACACCTGCTGGGGTGTCATATCGCCAAAATCGATGTACATAATCTGCTCCCTGTGCTTTTTTGCTCTGTCTTTGCTCTATGAGCGGCGAGGGTTCGCCTGTCTACCGAGCGCTCTTTCGTTAGTCGGGGTTGCGCAAAAAAGCGCCCTGCCAATTTAGCACACCAAAAACCGTGCGAACGATGCGCACACTGACGTATCCAGCTAGCCTTTCAGATCGCTCACCAAAGGCAGAATCACGTCACTCAGCACTTTTTGATCAACAGGGCCGATGTGTTTATACCGGATGATTCCTTCACGATCGATGACAAACGTCTCGGGCACGCCGTAGACCCCCCAATCGATTCCCACGGCGCCCTCTCTGTCTACCGCAATCACATCATAGGGATTTCCAAACTCCCGCAACCATCTTCGGGCGTCTGCCGAGGCGTCCTTGTAGTTAAGCCCCACGATCCTGACGATCTTTTTTCCCGCCAGATCGTTAAACAGTGGATGCTCCACTCGACAGGCGGCGCACCACGATGCCCAGACATTCAGCAGCCAGACCTCTCCACGCAGATCACTCGTGCCCACTAACCCTTCCATCTGCAGCAGGCGCGGCAACTCAAACTGGGGCGCTGGCTTGTCGATCAGCGGGGAGGGCACTTCTCGTGGATCGAGTTTCAGCCCAACCGCCAGGAATGCACCAACGACCAGGAAGACCAGCAATGGGGCCAAAAAGCGAAGTGACTTCATGCTGGTGTTCCGGTGGGCGTTATCGCTCTGATGCGCAAGGAGGCCCTGCCATGAACCAACAACGAGGCTTTCACCGCCCTAAGCGTCCGGTAGAGCAAGCGAGCGCAGTATGGACACCACATCAGGAGCGCCAAAATCCCGCTCTCCCAGCGCGATATAGCGGGCCCGACCTTGAGGGTCGATGATATAAGTGGTCGGCAGCGCTCGCACCTTCCAGTTTTTGGCCGCGACCATGTTTTCATCGAGCAGTATCGGGTATTCCAGGTCTGCATCGATTCGGTTGAGAAAATTACTCACATCAACTGGATCTTCACCCACGTTCACCGCGATCACTTCAAAGGGTTCACCGGTAAACTGCCGACGCAACGCCTGCATTGAAGGCAATTCCTTGACGCAAGGGGGGCACCAGGTTGCCCAGAAATTCACCAGCAGCACTTTTCCTGAAAAATCATCAAGCGATCGCCGATCCCCGTTGAGATCATTCAGAACAAGTGGGGGCGGGGATGCGTGCTCTGAAGGCACTGGCGTCAAAGCGGCGGATGCCCCATCCGCGACGCTCACGCGCGATAGCGATAACACAGCCAGCAGAACAACGGCCGCACGCATGAAGAGTGCGCGGTGCCTCATGACAACAACTCAGTTGATCGCGGAAGTTGCCGCAAGCGCCATCGGAATCAGGTCCCCGGCAGGAACATATCCCGGAATCGTCTTGCCATCTTCCAGCACAATGGTCGGTGTGCCCCGCACTCCCACGCCTTCTGCCGCTTCCATATGCTGGGCAATGTCGGTCTGACAGGTCCGCGGCTCCACGGACCTTCCCGATTTGGCATCGGTCATCGCCTGCTGGGGATTATCTGAACACCAAACAGAAACCAGTGTATTGAAGGACGTTGACTGCAACCCGGCGCGGGGATAGCCGAGGTAGCGCACTTCCACGCCTCCCGCCAGCAGTTGGTCGATTTCGTCATGAAGGCGCACGCAATAGCCGCATTCCGTGTCTGTGAACACAGTAACCGAACTGACCGGCTCGGGCGGAGAAAAAATCACCATGCCGGCTTTATCCAACCCGTCAATCACGGCCTTGCGACCGGCTTTGCGCGCGTCCTCGGTCAAATTGGCGCCGGCATCGAGATCAATCAAGTCACCACTCAAAAGATGCTGTCCATCTTCAAACAGATAGACCACTTGCGTCCCGAAGGTCACCTCATACAAACCCGCGACCGGAGTGGCACTCACCGAATCCGGCGATCGGTCGGGGATCAGCTCTGCCGCTTTGTCCTGCACCACCTGGGGCACGCCGTCTGCGACGACTCCGCCTACGAAAAGCGAGAGCATCAAAAAGATAAAGGTCCGAAAGGTCATGGTAAAAAGCTCAACAGGGCTGATCAAAACGATAGCGATAGTCTACTCTATCGATTGATGTCTCCGCCCCATGGCCGCCGGTTTTGCCTTGGCTCTACCTCCTGCGATCAATTCGAGCCGGTATGCGTACGGGTTGTTTTGCATGGGATTCCAGGGTCAGAAAGGTGTGAACAAAGACCCCTGCACAAACTACGCCAATCGCCAAAATCACAATTTCCATATCACGTTCTCCAAATTGGTTGATGATTCATTTTGGAAGATACGGTCCGCAACGTGATCAGACTGTCGCGTAAACGTGAGGTTCGCGTGAAAGCGACGTGGCTGACTTCAGGACAACGCTGGGCGGGTCTTGGCTGCGAGAAATGCTTCGGCAGCAGGAAAGATCTTCTCTCGTCGTGCGCTCGACAGTCGTTCAAGATTCCGGGGCATCATCGCGGTCCGGTGGTTGCGCGACAGAACCTCGGCATGGTCCTGAACAAATCGCCAGTACAGGCCGTCGACCGTATCACACCAGTCGCCCCGACCGAAGTCACCCATCTTCATGAGGTAACTGGAACCACAAAGATAGGGCTTGGTCGCAAAAATACCGCCATCACTAAAGAGCCCCATACCGAATACGTTCGGACCCATCACCCAATGCGCCGAGTCGACATACATTTCCATAAACCAGCCGTAGGCTGACTGTGGATGAATACGGCACAAGTTCATCAGATTGGCGACAACCATTAGCCGCTCGATATGATGTGCCCAGCCCCATCGCTGGGTTTTCTTGATGACATGGTCGAGCGGCGCAATACCGGTCGTTCCCTCGTACCAGTCATGGGTCAAATGCGCTCCATGGCCAAAAAAGTTGGCCGAGGCCTGCGCTTCGCCAAAATGATGATAAATCCCGCGGATAAATTCACGCCATCCGATCACCTGACGGATGAAGCCCTCAAGAGAGTTAAGGGGGACAGCGCGTTGCTGGTGACAACGCATGACCCGTCGAATCACCTCCGATGGCGTCAACAGGCCGACATTCAAAAGAGGTGAGATCAACGAGTGGTACACCACTTCGGATCGGGTCGTGAGCGCATCCTCGTAGTCGCCAAAGAGTGTCAGGCGCTCGCCCATGAATCCCGCCAGCCACTGCTCAGCCTGTCTGCGCGTTGCGGGATAACAAAAATCACCAGCATCGCCGGGCGCGGCCGAAAAGCGTGACTTCACGAGTGCAATCACCTCCCGGGTGGTCTTGTCGGGGCGTGAGAATTTGGGAACAGGCGGCACGACGGATTTGGGCAAGGCTTTGCGGTTCTCAGCGTCCAGACTCCATTTGCCGCCCAAGGGCTTGCCCTCCTCGCTCAACAGCAGGCCAAGGCGTGTTCTCTGCTGGCGGTAAAAACTTGCCATACGCGGGCGGGATTCGTGTTTGAGGTAGTCGGCAAAACTTTCGCGCGAGCACAAGAACATCGGGCTTGGGAGCGGGTTTTGCGTCAGGCCCATCGAATTCCCGAGGTCGGCCACCACGGTGGCGCACGGGCGATCCTCAATCTCAAAATGCACCAGTTCTGAAAAAGCGGCGTCCGTGGCAGCACGTCTCAGCTGGTCAGAAAACGACCCGCACCGCTCATCCTCAAGAGAGTGGTAGATAACCCGAGCGCCGGCCTTGCGCAACTCATCTGCATAAGCGCGCAATGAACGGACCAGCATCACAAGCTTATGCTGGTGATGCTGGTCCCCCAACAGGTTTGGCGCCCATTCGGAGAGGAGAAAGTCACAATGCAGCCAGGGTTTGACGAAGCGTACGGGAAAGCATTGGCCCGGCAGGACCAGAAAAAGACCCCGCCCGCGGTGTTGAACCGAAGATCGCATGAGAAGAAAACGGGGTTAACCCGATACGGTACGTCGTAGCGGGGTCGCAGTTCTTATCCCATCAGTCCCACTGCTGCGGCGTGAGCCGCAGGTCTGCCGCGTCATAGCCCAGCGCGACGATGCGCGCCAAAAGCGCCTGATACTCCTCTTCCGGGATAGTCGGCTCCCTTGCCATCAGCCAGACGAGATCGCGCTTTTCCCGGGCAATAATCACACGACGGTAATCCTCATCAAGGTACACGATCTGGTAATCCGCCTTGATCGGCCAGATGAACTGCATTCCCCAAACGGCGTTGGAACCATCCGGTCTGACAAAACCCCTGGGGTGGTAGGTCTTGAACTCGCCGTCGAATCCGCCGTCAAAAAATGAAAATTTGGTTTTGATCGTGCCGTCTTCAGCGAGCGTATATTCCTCGATCGCGTTATAACTTTTCTTGTCGATAAAGGTGGGGGTCGAAGAGATCACATACCAAGGGCCCATAAAGCGCTCAAGGTCTACATACTCGACCGGACTGAGAGGCTCAACAGCCATCGAATTAAATGAACACGCGGTTGATCCTACCGCGGCCAACAATACTGAGATCAACGCACCCGTGCGCCCAAAAAATCGTTTCACTGAAAGCCCTCAACGTTTATTAAAAAGGAAGTGGCTGACACGCCACTCATCTCCTCCGCGCATCCCGAACAGTTCGGCACATGCCATGAAAAATATTCTCCAGCGGTTTATCCACATTTTCGCGTCGGCAGGCCCATAGGTATCAGAAAAAATCGCAAACACTTCATCACGCGCTGCATCTAATTTATCCAGCCAAGCTTCTGCCGTTTTCTGATATTCAACGCCGCTCCAGTCCCATCGGTTTTTGAAACACAGGGAATCCTGAAACTTTAAAGGAAGATCTGCACTCGGCATCATGCCGCCCGAAAAAAAATAACGGCTCATCCAATCCGTATCGTCACGAACCTCAAAAAGGTAAGGTGTGCTGTGATGACAAAAGATATGCATGAAAAAACGCCCGTCCGGTTTCAGCCACCCGGCGACCCGATCAAAGATACTGGCGTAGTTACGCAGATGCTCAAACATTTCAACCGACACAATGCGGTCAAATCCCTGATCTATCGAGAAATGGTTGATGTCTGCAGTAATCACCCGCACGTTACCAAGACCCGCCTCCATCGCCCGTTGTTCAATAAACCGTCTCTGCGAATGAGAGTTGGAGACAGCAGTAATGGAGGAGTTTGGGTAACTTTTTGCCATCCATAACGTCAGCGAACCCCAGCCACAACCCAGCTCCAAAACTTGCTGCCCATCCTTAAGATCCGCATGTTCACAGGACAAAACCAATGCCTGTACTTCAGCCTCGTCCAGGGTATCCACCCCATCCCAGAAAGCTGAGCTGTATTTCAACTGGGCGCCCAGCACCTGCTGAAAGAACGCCGCGGGCACCTCATAGTGCTGCTCATTCGCTTTATGCACGAGCGGTGCCACTGGGGCCTTCCCCATGTTGCGAACGAACTCATCCAAATGTTGGCTCTGCTGTGCTTGAGGGATCTGAATCTCGCGCATCCGCTGCCGGCACAGAGAACGGATCCCGCTGCGGACGATGGAATCCGGAACCCATCCCCGCTCTACTGCCTTCATTGCCGATCCGGTAAAAAACCCGCTCATATGCCCTCTCCCGGCGTGTTCGCCCCTGTCACCTTCTCTAATTCTTCTGAACCCACTGCACTGCCGGAGCGGGTCTTCATTTCAATCAGCAGCAAACAGGGCATGACCAGGGTCCATGCAACCACGATGGCCAACAGGCTATGAATCTCCAGTGCGCCGAACTTGCTGCCTGCCAGATAGGCGAGGGGACCCCCGATCGCTGCAAACACGGTCGCCAGCATAAAGCGTCCGCATAGCCAACCCATGCAGTGCCTGAGCGCTGCCGCAAAATTGATCCACAACGCCACCATCCAGGGCGTGGTGGGAAACGCTGGTCCCGCCGATTCAGGAAAAGCCATGGCGCCCGACCACACCAGCAGGGAATCCGTCATCGCACCGAGCAGACCTGCACCCAGCCAAAGCAGAGCCTCTGCTCGGGCGCACTTCTGCCAAATCGAGTAGACACTCACCCAGGCGGCCACCGCGACGGGTCCGAGCCACCATAGCCCGGCAGAAGCGCCCCACACCGCTACGAGCCAGGCCAGCTGGAAGGCCGCAAAATTTGCCCACTGATGGGCCCGCATGATCACCACTGGGGTAAAGCCTCGCATGAGACACTGCCGCGCCACTCAGGCCGTGCAAGTACCATCTGGACATCAGACAGGTAACGCTCAGCAAAACCGGCCTCACAATAGGAAAAGTAGTACTGCCATAACCGGACAAATCGCTCAGGGTATCCCAAAGACAAAATAGCGGTGCGCTGGGCATTAAAGCGATCGTGCCATAGCCGAAGCGTTCTGGCGTAATGGGGCCCGATGTCCTCAAGATGAACCAGTTTGCAGTCGGTTCGGCTTGAATAGGCTTGACTCATCGCCCCCAACGACGGCACGCAACTGCCGGGAAAGATGTAACGCTGAATAAAGTCACATCCCTTCAGGTACTGCTCGTAGCGTTGATCAGGCATAGTGATCGCCTGTATCAGGGCAACCCCATCGGGTCGCAGCAACGACATGATCTTGGCAAAATAATCGCCCAGAAACTCGTTGCCGACGGCCTCAATCATTTCGATGGACACCACGCGGTCGTAAGCGCCCTGATGATTCCGATAGTCGCTCAAAAGGATCTCAACCTTGTCAGCCAATCCTGCCTTTGCGACGGCGCTCCGCGCAAAATCATACTGCTCCTTTGAGATGGTGATGCCGGTAACCCGGCATCCATGCTCACGTGCCGCATGGATGGCAAACCCGCCCCAGCCACAACCCACCTCCAGCACATGCGTCTTTTCCGACAGACTCAATTTGGCGCAGATCCGCTCCAGTTTATTTCGGGCCGCCTGCTCCAGAGAGTCGCCGGAGTGATGAAAGACCGCGCTTGAGTAATTCATCGCCGGGTCGAGAAACAGCTCAAAGAGCTCATTCCCCAAATCATAGTGTTCAGCGATATTCCGCCGACTGCCGTCCAGCGAGTTGCGGCGCCGTCGGTGAAAAATGGACGCGCCGCGCGCGGCAAGCCGCGCCCAGCCCTGATCAAACCCATCAGTCAAATCGGGGTTGCGGGCAAATAGCGCAATCAGGCCGGTAAGGTCTTCGCTGTCCCAATTGCCCATCATCCAGCCTTGAGCAGCCCCGAGGCTCCCGCGAAGAGCAAGGTCGGTATAAAAATCGGGGCTGCGCACCGTCAGCTGAGCCCGCGCGCCCTCGCCACTGCCCAACGTCAGCGTTTGCTGACCATCCTTTATGACGAGCGTCCCCTTCAGATTAGCCAGACGGTTGATCAGTGCCGCGCGACACTTCTTTTCAAACCAGCTCGGCTGTAATCCCTGACCAGATACCGGGGATACCGCTGCGTTTTCGTTCAATCCTCTTCTCCTTCGTCGTTCTGTTGCGACTTCTTTTTTTGATACGGATGTTGGTACTGACTATTACTTCTGCAAATTCTGCTGTTTTGGCAATTTATTGCTATCCGCATCTTCGCGTTGCGCGCCGGTGTCTTCGTTTAACTGCATCTATATCCATCGAGCAAAATTAAGGCGCGCCTATGAGGCATCCGGGTGCGGCACAAAGGGCACGCGCTTCATCCAAAGACGCAAGGCCTGCCAATAAATGGCGGTGATGACACGCACAGTCATCAGCGGAAAGCGCAAAAGCGCCTGCCGCAGCGTTCGGGCACTCAACTCATTGGCGCGCAGATCGAGTGCCGCAGAGAACATCTCCCTGCCACTTTCAAGCGACCGCATTCTGACGCGAAGCCGGTCATCGGGCTGTGAAAACTGCCAGCGGTATCTTTGTTCCATTTTCATGAAAGGGGATACATGAAAGGCTTTGTCGAATTCAAACACCTTGTCCTCCGCAGTGATGCCTTCGGGGTAATGCATCACATAACAATGCTGCTCGCCCCAGGGGGTGTTGTTAACCTCGGCAACAACATACTCCACCCGGCTGCCCGATTCATCCCAGCAGAAATAAAAACTGACCGGATTCATGCAATAGCCGAAGTATCGAAGATGCGTGAGCAGGGTGATCGGACCCTTGGGAGCACGCCCCCCTTCGCGTTCCACCAGCGCAACGACCGAGGCCTTGAGCGACTGCTTTCGATCACCGAGGTGATCAGCCCGACAAAACCACGCCAATGCGGGTCTCTTTGCCGACCAGAGCCAGTACGGATCAAAGAGCGCGGGTAACTCATCAAGGTCCAGGTACACCATAAAGAGGCGATAACCGAATCCATGTGGACGCGGATGCTTTCGCTGGTGCCATACCTTGCCGAAATAAAGTCGGCTGTTCAAAACGGCCGCTCAACATTGAAGGCATCGCACACCTGCGTAGCGCTGCGCACACCGTCCTCGTGAAAACCGAATCCCCAGTAAGCACCGCAGTAACTGAGCCCACGGCGACGGATCATTTGGGCGTGACGGGCCTGGGCCTTATCTCGGCCGGGAACAAACAGGGGATGGCGCACGATCTCTTTATGCAAGATCGCATCCGGACGAAGATCTTCACGCTGATTTAACGACACACAGAACGTCTGTGTGCTGTCGAGCGCCTGCAGCTTGTTCATGTTGTACGTCACACACGTACCGGAGCGCACGCCTTCTTTCATTCGGTAATTCCAGCTCGCCCAAGCGCGTCGGGTGCTTGGCAGTACACGGGTATCCGTGTGCAGGCACACCTCATTGTCCTGATACGGGAAAGTGCCCAGCAACGCTCTTTCCTCTTCCTCCGGCTCGGCCACCAGCGCCAAACTGGTATCCGCGTGCGTGGCGAGAACCACCTCATCGAAAATCTGACTGTCTCCCCCGCCAAAGAGAAGCTTGACGCCCTGACCCGAGCGCAGAACCTGCGTCACGGGACGATTCAGGCAAAGTCGCGATCCGAGCGCTTGCGCAATCTGCTCAACGTAGTGCCGCGAACCCCCTGTCACGGTACGCCAAACCGGACGGTTGCCGATCTGCAGCATCGCGTGGTTTCTCAAAAATTCCAGCACAAAGCGCATCGGAAAATTCCGAAAGGTGCGCGTATCGCACGACCAGAGCGCGCCTCCCAATGGCAGCAGATACCGATCCACCAGGACATCACTGTAGCCGTGCTGCTTGGCAAAATCGCCCACCGTGACCTGGTCCGCAAGCCCCCCTTCAAGACTCTTGATCCCGTCACGGTTAAAACGCAGGATATCCTTCAGCAAGCGCCAACTCTCGGCACGCAGCAGATTACCCCGCTGGGCGAAAAAGGTATTCAAATTGGATCCGCTGAATTCGAAGCCGGTCACGTCACAACGCACGCTGAAACTCATATCAGATGGCTGCGATTTGACACCGAGCGCATCGAACAATGCGCTCAGTAAAGGATAGTGCGCAAAGTTGAAGACGATAAATCCGGTGTCGATGGCAATGCTCGATCGGCCGTCGTGTACATCTACCGTGTGAGCATGACCGCCTGCACGGTTCGCGGTCTCAAAGACGGTCACGTTGTGATGCCGGCCCAATCCAAGGGCACAGACCAGGCCAGAGACACCGGCCCCAACCACCGCGATATTCACCGCCGGCTCCGGCCTGCCTCGATGATGTTATTCGGCACGGGTCGAAGATTCCAGACGAGGCCCAGTCTGCGCAGCAGCCGAAGCCCCAGATAAGACAGGTCGAGTTCCCACCAGTAGAAACCCTGCCTTGCGGCGCCCGGGAAACGATGGTGATTGTTGTGCCAGCCCTCGCCCAAGGTCAGCACCGCAAGCAGTGCATTGTTGCGGCTGTGATCCGGTGTATCAAACCGCCGCTTACCGAACCGGTGTGCGAGGGAGTTGATGGTGTAAGTGGCGTGGTAAAGCACCGTGGTTGATATAAAGAAACCCCACACCAGTGCCTGCCACCCGTTCGTCTGCCACTCGGGATAGGCGGCCGCTGCCCATTCCCCCAGAAAAAAGCAAAGCACGGCGAAAGCCACCAGCGGCAACCAGTCCACCCTTTCAAGCCAGACCAGCTCACGGATCTTGCGCAAGTCGCCTATTTGCCCCCAGCGGATGGAAAACGCATCTCGGGTCAGGAACCAAAGCACGTGACTGAACCAGAAAGTGTCGGTTTGCGGGGAGTGCGGATCCAGCTCCGTGTCGGAATGAATATGGTGTTGCCGGTGATGACTTGCCCACCACAGTGGGCCGCGCTGACCGGCGGTACATCCCAATACCGCAAACAGAAACCGCAGCGCTCGACTGCTTTCAAAGGCGCGGTGTGAGAAATATCGATGATAAAACGCCGTGATGAAAAACATCCGGGCGACGTACATCAGGACCGCAAGCGCAACCGCGAAGCCGCTGATCCCGGTCCACAGCACGCCCAGGCATCCAAGATGCATCCCAACAAAGGGCACCAGGCGCCAGGGATCCATGGCACGGGGCGAGTGGGCACCCGCGTGCTCAAGATAGCGATCGTCATTGGTGAGCCAATAGATAAACACCCGCCAGCGCGACGGCGGAGTGATTGACTTTCCAAAAGAAGTTTCCAAATCAGTGCCTTATAGATCCTCAGTTACCGCGTCCGGAAAATCGATCAGAGCAGTGGTTCCTTCACCCTGCGCACTGCGCAGGGTGACAGGCCAGCCGAAGCGGTCTGAGAGCTTGCCGACGATATTCAGTCCGACCCCGTGACCCCCGGGACGGGCCTGACTGCCGCGACTGAAGGCATGAAACGCATGATCCTGATCCTGCTCCGACATGCCGATTCCCGTGTCGGTGATCGTCACCTCTTTGCCTTTGATCGAAACGAGCACCGAGCCTTCGTCAGTGTAGGTACAGGCATTACGCAATAAATTCCCCAGCAGGACCGAGACAACACGTTCGGGGGCTCGGACCAGCAGTCGGTTAAAGAAATCCGTTTTCAACTTGACAGACCGATTCTCCAACAGAATTGAGGCCCGATCCACTTCCTCCGCCAGGAGATCATTGATACAGACCATGTTGGCCTCGATATCACGATCCGGCTCGCGTGCCAGAAGCAGGAAGGCTTCGACGAGGTTGGTCATCTGGACCGCCGCCCGCTGGATCTTGGTCACCGATTTTCTTGCCCGATCTGACAGCGCATTGTCCTTGAGTGCGAGATCACAGGCGACACGCATCACGGTTAACGGACTCCTCAGTTCATGACTCACGTCGCGGGTGAACTCACGCTCTCGCGCGACAAAGGCATTCACCCGCTCGACAAGATGTTTCAGGGCATCCCCCAACACCACAATCTCCCGATCCGTACCGTCGGGCAGATCGCTGACATCAAAATCCGGATGCTGTGTTGCCTCCAATTGCAGCGACTCGACTTGATCGGCGAGCCTGACAACGGGCGAGACCGAACTGCGGTATACGCGATAGACCAGGTATAGGGACACATAGACCACGATCAGCACCAGCGCCAGCGGCACGAGGCCAAACCACAGCGTTAACGCCCTGACCTGTTCTCCCTCGAAAACCAGTACAAGCCTTTCTCCGTCGCGCTCGGAGACCAGCACGTTGTAGGAATGATGATGCCCCGTCATGTCATGAAAGCCGGGGCCGAGATCCCGCAACGCCTCTGGCGTATCAGCGGAATCCGAGAGATAGGCCGTCAGGTTACGGGTATCAGGCAGGGGAAAGGATGCGTTTTTTTTCCGGTGATCCCAGAAATACTCGGCCTCCGTATCAAGAGCCTGCCGAACCAGAAGTTCTTTCATGACCCAACCGGCGCCCCAGGTGCCGAGGATGGCCGCAAAAACGACCAACAGGAGATGAAACGTGATCGTCCGGGAAAAACGCCGGACGCCGCCCGTTCTAATGGGCGGCATCCGGGTCACATAGTCGGTAGCCGATCCCCGGCAGAGTCTGCAGATAGGACTTGTCGAAAGGCTTATCGATCACTTTACGCAGGTTGTACATGTGGCTGCGAAGGGTATCGCTGTCAGGCAGCATGTCGCCCCAGATCTCCCGCTCCACATCCTGTCTGGACACCACGCCTGGTGAGCGCTCCATGAGGATTTTGAGCAGCTTGTAGCCGATCGGAGAGAGGATGAGTTCCTGTTCGTCCCGCTTCACGACCAGCGACTTCTGGTCGAACTCAATTCCACCGACGCGAAGCGTATCCTCGGCCGACGGAGCCGAGTGGCCTCGGCGAATCAGCACCCGAACTCTTGCCTCAAGCTCTTCGATCTCAAAGGGCTTCACCAGGTAGTCATCGGCTCCAAACTCAAACCCCTTGAGTTTGTCCTCCAGCGTATCCCGTGCGGTGAGCATCAGCACGGGAGTCGTCTTTCCCATTTTTTCACGAAGCTCCCGACACATCGACAAGCCGTCTCGACGCGGCAACATCAGATCCAGAATGATCGCGTCATAGTCGTTCTGAGCCACGAGGTTGATACCGACCTCTCCGTCGGGAGCGTAGTCGAGCTCATACCCGACATCCTCCATGTAATCGTAGACGAGTTCAGCAATGTCTTGATGGTCTTCAACGAGCAGCACACTGCCCTTGGTTTGGACTTCCATAATTTCAGTATCCAATTGAAATGATCACCAATTCTGGGGTTTAACCGTGATCCCGGTGTGAACCGGTGCGTTTACCGCCGCGGCGGCCAGGGAATCAAGGCGCTGGTGACGCTGGCGTAAGCCGTATAGTCCGGGCGCCGAGACGGCATTGCCTGCTCCATCCGAGCCACACCCGTGAATCTGAGAATGGACCATGTCATCAGTAAAGGCGCAAAGACGGTCCATCCCCCGCCGCCAATCAGGGCCAGGCCGAAAACCGACCACGCCATGCACAACTCCCCGAAATAGTTTGGGTGCCGACTGTATCGCCACAGGCCGGTCTTCAAAACTCCAGTACCGTCATCTCCTTTTGAAAACTTTGCCAACTGATGGTCAGCAACCGCCTGGATGACAAATCCAGACAGCCACAGTCCCAGCATCAATACATCCGCCCACAGTAACCCGCCGGTCCGGGTCATGACAACCGACAGCGGAATCGCTGCCACAAAACCCATCACGCCCTGCAGCAGGAATATACCGGGCAGACTTTTTATCCCGAATCCTGGACCCCAGCCCGAGCGGATCTCTGTATAGCGCCTGTCTTCCCCGGTACGGGCGCTGCGTACGATGACCATCGCCGACAGGCGAAGGGCGGCTATCCCGATCACCACTAGCGTAATCCAGGCAATACCGCCCGGCGGCCAGGTATCTTTTGCATAGACCAGAGCGCTTACTACGGCGAGCCAGGGCCAAAACACATCGGCAACGCCTGCGTCACGCTTGGCCAGGCTGACCGCCCATGCAATGACAGATATCAGCGCGCAGCAAAGGAGGGCGAGAAAAAAGGGATGACTTAACATTTATTTCGCGTTCAAGATTTACAATTTGATTTTCGCATTGTCTTCGTGAATAAGCCATGTGCTTAAACGTTTTGCCCTTGACCGCGCGGCCCGTCTGTCTTCTTTTGACTCGAGACTTTAAAACTTGAATGCCCCCATTATCGTTTGGCTGCGTCAGGACCAAAGACTAAGCGATCACCCAGCTTTCGCGGCAGCGGAAGCGGGCGGCAGAGTGGTTATCCCCTGTTACGTGCTGGACACCCGAGAGACGCATACGCGCCGGCCGGGAGCCGCCAGCCGCTGGTGGCTGCACCACAGCCTCGCCGACCTTGATCGCCGAATCCGAGAGCGCAAAGGCCGTCTTTTACTAAGACACGGCAATCCCGTCAGCGTCTTAACCGAACTTGCTCTTGAACTCCAAGCCAGTGCGGTGTTCTTCAGCCGAGCCGTAGAACCCCATTGCCGGCGGGATGAAGCGGCATTGATCTCTGCGCTCGAGGCTCATGGCGTCGGCGCACAGGGCTTTGAAGGAAATTTACTCTTCTCTCCGGAGGAGATTCAAAACCGCAGCGGCGCACCCTTTCGCGTTTTCACCCCTTTCTGGAAACAGTGCCTTGCCAGTCGAGCCAAGATGCGTACCCCTACCGGCCCGGTATCGCCGCAATTTTCTATGGATCTGCCCGATGGGGACCGCCTGGAGGACTGGAACCTGCTGCCCTCACAGCCGAATTGGGCAACCCGCATCGCGCAGACATGGCAGCCGGGAGAAATTGCCGGCCACGCCATGCTGGAACAGTTTGCCGCAAAGGCCTCTGCGTACAGCGATCACCGCAACTTTCCAGCTGAAGATGGGACCTCCCGACTCTCCCCCTACTTGCATTTTGGCAACATCAGCGCGGCACAGGCCTATGCTGGGGTAACAATCTCGGGACAAAAGCCGAGCCGAGGAGCCGCCTCATTTCAACGCGAAGTGGGCTGGCGTGAATTCAGCGCCCACCTGCTGTTTCATTTTCCCCATCTGCCTGAAAAACCCTTCCGCCCGGAGTTTGTGGATTTTCCCTGGGAGGATAACCCTGCACTGCTCAGGGCCTGGCAATTAGGTCGAACGGGGTTTCCCATCGTCGACGCTGGAATGCGTCAACTGTGGCAAACCGGTTGGATGCACAACCGCGTTCGTATGGTGGCCGCCTCGATCCTTGTTAAACACCTGCTGATCCACTGGCGGCAGGGTGAGGCCTGGTTTTGGGACACCCTGGTTGATGCGGATCTGGCAAACAACGTAGCGGGTTGGCAGTGGGTAGCGGGATGCGGCGCAGACGCAGCCCCGTATTTCCGGATCTTCAACCCGGTACTGCAGGGGCAAAAATTTGATGCAGACGGCCGATACGTGCGTCGCTGGATTCCGGAGCTGGCGCGCCTGCCTGACAGCTACCTTCATGCGCCCTGGCTTGCGCCCGATGAAGCACTGAGTAAAGCCGGCATCCGACTGGGCGAAACATATCCGATGCCGCTCGTCGAACCGAATGTGGGCCGTAAGCGGGCGCTCGCGGCGCTTGAGACACTGAAGTCGTCGACTGCTTGATCGCCGTAATCGCTATTGCGGTGCTAACCACTCCACGAGGTAGTAGACCTCCTGACCTTCAGAGGACTTGGAAGGGCCCAGGACTCGCGCAGGAAAGAGGCGTTGGGCTGGTCGGCCTTCGGCTCGGGCTTCTTCTTCAGACCCCATGAGCCTGACGCAGTTTGCAGGATAGCGCTGTCGATTGCGGCCCGGCATATAAATCACCGCCCAATGTTCCTGAGAAACATTTGTCTCGGCATCGGGCGGCACAAATCCCTTCATCTATTTGTCATCTCTTGCGTCTTGTTCTCTTCGCTGTCTTAACTCTTACCGCTTCAACGCTTTTTTTAAGTCTCCCCGGCGACGCCGAGGTGAGTGACATTAATGCTGGCTTCTGATCAAGACGCTCCGGTGACGATATAACCGCCTGACTTCTCGTCGTGCTGAAGCTGCAGCAATCCACGACTGGCGGCTTCCTCCAGAAGCGCGCCGAACGATGGGAAGCCGTGGTACCGCTCACTGAATCCGGGCTGGCGACGCTTCAGTGTCTGCTTGATCATGGAGCCCCAGACCTGGGTGCCGTCGCCACGCTCCTCGAAGATGTCATCCAGCGTCGCCATCACCATATCGATGGCCTCCTGACGGCGCTTCTCATCCTCACTCATTGCCGATTTCTTTTTCTTGGTTTTCGCCTTGGCTTTTTTCTTGCGAGTGGGACCCGCACGCCCGGCCAGATCATCGTAGAAAATGAATTCGTCGCAGTTGGAGGTCAGTAGATCCGAGGTGGAGCTTTTGACCCCCACCCCCACCACCGTCTTGTTGTTTTCACGCAGCTTGCTGACCAGCGGAGAAAAATCGGAGTCCCCGCTCAAAATAACGAAGGTATTCACGTGAGACTTTGTGTAGCAAAGATCCAGAGCGTCAACGACCATCCGGATGTCAGCAGAGTTCTTACCGGACTGCCGTACGTGGGGAATTTCGATCAACTCGAACGCCGCCTCATGCATCGAGGCTTTGAAACTCTGATAACGGTCCCAGTCGGAATAAGCCTTCTTGACCACGATGTTGCCTTTCAGCAGCAACCTTTCCAGAACCAGCTTCATGTTGAACGGTTCATCGCTGAAATCACGCACGCCGAGCGCGATGTTCTCAAAGTCACAGAAAATCGCCATGTTCTGCGAGGCGTTATCGTTGCTCATGTTCGGATGTTCCGGGAGGATGAAGGGGAATGTGGACAGCGCTCAGAAGCGCGCTGTTGCAGTGAAGTCTAACCGTACCACGATGGCCGCGCTACGCCCGGTTTAACCCATCAGCGCTGTGAATCAATTCGTCGAACCTGAAAGCGCAGATGATCGCTTTTCAATAAACCCGCGAGGTCAGGTGTTGCTGCCAAGTGGGCTCGCAGATCCGCGCTCTGTGCTTTAAAAGGCAGTAAAGCGGCCACAACGTTTTCGATGGCGGGACTCCTGAGCCCGAAGCCACTCAGAAAGGGTCGACGTGCTTTTAGACCCTCCCCCACCGCAGAGCGTTTCAGCTCGGCATGGTCTGCAAAGTTAATACTGAGTATGCCGTCAGCCGTAAGACACTTTTGCAGGCCCTTCAGCCATTTGGAATCACACTCAAGAGCGCGTCTTGGCATAGCGGCGCTGCCGGTAAAAAGGTCATCAATCACCAGATCGAAGAGGGGTCCACGGTAACGCGTCACAAACGTCTTCGCATCCTCGCGATAGATCTCGGTTCTACGCTTATCCACCCCAAAGTGATTCGTGGCCACTTCGATGTGAACGGGATCCTGCTCGATTGCCGTGAAGGTCGCATCAGGGAAGAGCGACTGCAACTGCAGTACGGCCGTGCCGGCACCAAGGCCCAGGACCAGAACGCGAGCGGGGTGTGGGCGAGGATGAAAATAAAGTCCCAGCCAAAGCAAATCCCAGACGCTCCCGGTGACCACCCGACGCGGATTGAACTGACTGTGCAGGACGCCATCGGTATAAAGCCGCAGGCTCGAGCCCGCCCCGCGGACTTCGTAGCGTTTGCCCTCACGCTGCTGAGACCAGAGAACGGCTACGGCAAAGCCTCCCGATTGATGTCCTGCCCTTTGTCACCACTAGAATTCCACCCGTTTCGCTCAGCCGTACGCAAAGCCAACTGAAACCCTGAATACCCGCCGCGGCAGTAGTCAGTTGCAGAGCACATCAAGCGTATGGTCTGCGACAACGTTGTTGAATGTGTAACTGCAGCCAAACTGGTTACAGGCTTCAAGCGCGCCATCGACCTCCAAAAACTGAATGACGCCTGAATTGACGGTGATATCGAAACTCTGATCCGCCCCTTCATTGACACTGACGGCACCCGTGGGCGTGATGACGCAGTCGCCGCCCAGCAGCGTCGCAGTAATCGTATACGTTGTTGCCGGTGCCGGTGCGGGTGCGGGTGCGGGTGCGGGTGCGGGATTTTCGGCAAACACAACGGCAACCGTTTGGTCGGATGTCAGTTCGGGCAAGCGGTAGCCTCCGCCGACCTGCGCCACCAGCGTGGATCCGTTCACGGAAACACTCTCGAGCGTGAAGCCCGCATCCGCCGCTACGGTGAAATCCAGACTGTTGAAGGCTTTCAGGTTAAAGCGGTCTGGCACGCCCGTACGCTCAGCGGGATCATCCAGCACTGCCTCAATATCGCCGCCGGCGGAAACTGAAAAACCGACGTCAAAACATCCCGTATATAGCCTGACTTCGCCAAGACTCGCCGTGAGCTGACCCACCGGCGGCTCCTGCCTGTAGACCTTCCCTGGACGGTTGCCGCTTACACACTTGCCGTTATACACCTCGGTAACCTGACCGGAAAACCCCCAACGGCGCAGCACAGAGACTGCCTGCTCGAAGGGGCGATCTCTGACTTCCGGTATGGCTGTGGCCGGCGATTGAGAGACATCGGTCGCCAGCTGGTCGGCGCCGCTCGAACTCGACGAGCCACCATTCGAACAGGATCCGACGGCGCCCGACACGATGGCAAGAAAGATCATTCGACGCGCAAAGCGCGATGATCGCTCAAAAGAAATGATGGTCTTCAACGGGAGAACACTTCAGCAGGGTCCGACATGCCAGACGGCGGCACGGGTACTCACTCTACTTCTTTTTATGTATTTTCCCTAATAAGTTTCTATCTTACTGTTATATATCGGTTTTTAATTTTCCATAAATCTAAAAACTGACCTTCTAGGGATCAATATGGGCTTTAAGGCGCTCAAGATCGAGAAAATACCGGCAAATCTCAACGTCTTCGGCAAAGAGCAACGGAACCTTGTCACCATAGGCTGATGCCCAGTCCGGATGGGCATCGACATCGCGCACGACCAGTTCAAAACCGTATTCACCTTGCAGCTCCTCAAGCTGCAGGTGCATGTCCTCACAAAGATGGCAGTGAGTGCGAGAGTAAAGAACCAGCGTAACCGGTGACATAGTCCTTGAGAACCGTTAGCAAGTTACAGATGAAGCAGATATTCTAGGGTCTCATTATTCTCGGTGATCCCGCTATGCCCCTGTCGCTCTGGCTCTCTATGTCACTCATTTGTATTTTTGGCGCGATGTCTCCCGGACCGAGTCTCGCCGTGGTGGTGCAGAACACCCTTTCCGGCGGACGCCTCCAGGGGGTGATCACCGGCATCAGCCACGGCTTTGGCATTGTGATCTGGGCCGGCCTCACCGCGGGCGGCATTGGTCTATTGATCACCCAGCAGCCGGCACTTTTTAACGGCATGCGCTACGCAGGAGCCGCCCTGCTGGTGTATCTTGGTGTCAGAAGCCTGCGCAGCACGGCGGGAGCGGCTGAGGTTCTGCAAGTCTCCAGCCGGGCCGCCAGCGCCTCCGCAGCGCGGGACGGCTTTCTCATTGCAATCATGAATCCCAAGATTGCCCTTTTCTTCCTGGCGTTATTCAGCCAGTTTGTCCGTCCCGACGCGGGGATGACCGAAAAAGCCATTATGGCCGCTACAGCCGGGGTGATCGACGCGCTCTGGTACATCATTGTGGCTGTGGTGCTTTCGCACTCCATCATCCTCGAGCGGCTTCGCGCGCGGGCCCGCCTGCTTGATCGCCTGTTCGGTCTCATTCTTATCGCACTCGCGATCCGGGTGGCGCTGTAACGGATCGGCTGCTGCAGGGATTTTGTTGCACTGCCATAGCCTGATCAGTAAAGGCAGGTCCTGCACACGCTTATTTTTTCCATGTATCAAGACATATTTTTGTTTTCTCGATTGAGTTGACAACAAATATGGTGCAGTGCACCATCCGTGATCCATACATCGCGCGGGCATTCATCTGGCCAGTCGCGCCAAAGGTCGCCGGAGGCCAGCATGCAGATTCAGGAAAAGGTCGGATTAGTTACAGGCGCTGCCAGCGGAATCGGTCGCGCGACCGCACTCGAACTGATAAATCAGGGCGTCAAAGGGCTCGCTCTGGTCGATATCAGCGAGAGTGCCGTCGTGGCACTGGCCGACGAGATCAACGCGGCGGCAGATCGAGATGTGGCACTGGCTTTTGCCGGTGACGTGACGGACGAAACTTTTCGCTCACAGGTATTCGATGAGACCGCCGAGCGGTGCGGCATGGTGCAGATCCTGGTGCCTGCTGCGGGCATCTTCCGAGACAGGCTGGCAGTCAAGATCGATCGGGAAACCGGTGATGCGGACATCTATCCGGCTGATGTGTTCCGGCAAGTGCTGGAAGTGAACCTCATCCATCCCGTCTACTGGGCGATGGAAACCATTGCCAGAATTGCCGTTGACCGGAACCGGCGGGGTCTCAAAAAATGGCATCCCGATGAAAAAGTACAGGGAACCATTATTTTCATCGGCTCGGTTTCTTCCCAGGGCAACCGGGGACAGGTCTCCTACGCCAGCACCAAGGCCGGGCTTGAAGGAGCCGCCTCGACTTTAATGAAAGAAGCCATGTTCCACGGTGTACGTACCGGGGTCATTCACCCGGGATTTGTCGATACCCCGCTGCTGCAGGGTATGCCCGAAGGTTATGTCGAACAGAATATCCTCCCCGATACGCAACTCGGCAGGCTGATCCGCCCCGAAGAGATCGCCGATGCCATCTGTTTTATGGTGAGAAACTCCGCGGTAAGCGGCCAACTCTGGGCTGACGCGGGCTGGCACCCGACCGCGGCCTAAGCGGCGCTTGAGCCTTGGCAGCAGGGGTTTTATGATCTGGCTGTAATCCACCTGCTGTGTCCGGTCTTATGAGCGGTCACCTCCCTATTGTCTCCCATGAATAAGCCTTCTCTCGATCCCGCGTGGATCGGCAAGACCTTTGACGACTTTCTCTTCCGGCCCCAGAAGGGAATTACGGCAACCCGAGCGTTCATCGCGCTTCGATCCCAGTTGACCACTGCGCTGGCGCTGGAACTCCCGATTGTCTCCTCCAATATGGACAGCGTGACCGGCGGCGACATGGCGCGGACGATGGCGCTGGAAGGGGGGCTCGGCGTTATCCATCGTGGCCAGAGTATCGAGCGGCAGTGTGAGACGGTGGCGGGTGTCAAACGCAGTCACAGCGCCGTGATTGAACATCCGCGAACCCTGCCGATGGATGCCACTATCGGCGAGGCCCGGATCTTTGCTCGTCGACACAAGATCAATGGCATCCTAATAGAAACGGCTCCCGGCAGCGGAATCCTCGCAGGGGTGCTGACCCGCAGAGACATACCCTGGGATCGCTCCGATGACCACGAGGCCGTTGGGCGTTTCATGACGCCCATGGCGGAGCTCAAGACAGCCGGGCCCGATGTGGCAACAGATGAGGCCGAACGCATCATGTTTGAGGGGCGTATTGAACGGCTGCCGCTGGTGGATGATGAGTCCCGCATCCACGGACTGATCACACGCAAGGACGTGCGCTTTCTTCGTGAACGGCCCTTCGCGAGCAAGGATGCCAAAGGCCGGCTCTTGGCCGGAGCAGCAGTGGGCTGCGCCGGTGACTTCATGGAACGGGCACAAGCGCTGCTGGAAGCAGGCGCTGACTCTCTTTTTGTCGACATAGCCCACGGCCACTCGCTCGTGATGCAGCAGGGGATCGAACGCCTGCGTGCAGAGTTCCCTGACGTCCCGCTTATCTGCGGCAACGTCGCTACCGGTGCCGGGGCACGCTTTATGTGCGAGCTGGGTGCCGACGCGGTCAAGGTTGGCGTCGGACCCGGGCGGGGATGCCGAACCAGACTGGAAACTGCTGCCGGGGTGCCGCAGCTTCAGGCGATCCGCGAAGCCTGGTGCGAGGTCGGCGGGGAAATCAGCATCATGGCAGATGGCGGCGTTCGCTTCGACAAGGACATCTTCCTGGCGCTCGCCTGCGGTGCAGACACCGTGATGCTGGGCAGCGCGCTTTCTGGAACAGACGAAGCTCCCGGGCGGGTCATCGAGGACCCGGCCACACACACCAAGAAAAAGATTTACCGTGGCATGACCTCCCCCGAGGCCGTAATGGAATCCCTCTATGATTCAGAGGACTCGGACGCGGTCGATGCCGCCTTGGCAACGCCACCCGAAGGACAGGAAATCCAGGTGCCCTATCGCGGCAGTGTCGTCGATATCCTGCACCGGATTCGCGGCCACCTGCGCTCAGCGGTCAGTTATGCCGGATGTGATTCCCTGGAGAAGGCCAGGGAGGCTATCCTGCCTGACCCTCTGGAGTACCTGATTGCACTTTCCGAAGCCTCCCGAAAAGAGTCCTACGAACGCTAAGCCAAAAACCGGGCGAGCGCCAGCCATCCCGACTTCCCGCCGGGTGCAGTAATCAACTGCGCGGCGGGCGTGTTCTAGTAATGGACTTATCTCAGTCCATTCATCGGCACCACGGCACTCGAGTACTGCTGTCTCTGGTCGCCGGCAGTCTCGGAGGTCTGCTCTTTTTCTGGCTGTCACTGCCGCTACCCTGGATGCTGGGGTCGATGCTCCTGGTATCCGTCGCCGCAGTCTGTGGAATGCCCTGTCAACGGTCGGTCAGACTAAGGAAAGGCACGATCGCTGTAATGGGCCTGTTGCTGGGAAGTTATTTCTCTGCCGATACCCTCTCTCAGTTCGGCTTGTGGTTTCTGGCAGCGCTCTTGGTCAGCGCTTATGTCGTCACCATGACCATCTTCTCTTTAAGCACGTTTCGCCGCGTGGGGCTCATGGACTTGCCGACGGCTTATTTTTCCAGCATGCCAGGCGGGCTTGCTCCGATGACGATTGCGGGTGAAGAGGCCGGGGGTGACGGTCAACTGATCCCGATCGCGCATGTCATCCGCATCTTCTGCGTGGTGTCTTTCGTGCCCATTTATCTGGCATTAGTGCCCGGAGTCGAACTTGCCCCCGTATCGCTCACCCTTTCTGAAGTCTTTGTGCTGCCGCCCGTGAAAGACTGGTTCATTTGGGGGTTGTGTGCGCTGGTCGGATTTTTTGGAGCACGTGCAATCCGTATGCCGTTCGGCGAGATACTGGGACCGATGATTTTGTGCGCAACCGTTTACATCTTTGAAGTGGTCACCGTCACGCTGCCGCCTTTTGTAACCATTGCCGCACAGATTGTCATCGGCACCTCCATCGGCACCCAGTTTGCGCAGCTGCGCAAACGTCATGTCCTGAGAACCGTTATCACGTCGATGGGGACAACAATTGTCATGCTGGCAGGCGCCCTGATCGTCGCTGAATTGATGGCCCCCCTACTGGGAATAGATCCATTATCGCTTTTGCTGGCGCTGGTGCCGGGAGGCCTTGTGGAGATGGGCCTGATCGCGGTTGCGCTGGATGCCGATACGGCGTTTATCAGCGCG
>Ga0208127_1000147_pt1 | contig 35031 bp, 34 predicted proteins | sample ETNtaG_6_FD_185751 | JGI IMG/M metagenome (GOLD analysis project Ga0208127, IMG submission 185751) | Marine microbial and viral communities from oxygen minimum zone, Eastern Pacific Ocean - ETNP201306SV45 (SPAdes) (version 2) | ecosystem: Environmental > Aquatic > Marine > Oceanic ... | reverse complement strand
GTGCCGTCGCCGCCCACCACGACGCCAAGATCAATCGCCTCGGCGAGCGATTGGCCGCTCTCACCAATGCGAAGTCCTTGTATCTCTTGATGCGTGGTATCGCCCAGCAACACGGTGCAGCCCCGTTTCTCGAGGTGCTCCCGGATGTTATTCAGGGTAGCTTTGACCGCTGCGTCTTGATAGCGCCCGAACAGGCCGATGGATTTGAAAATCATAATTTGCTAGGGTCGGTCGCCGCCGGTCAGGCGGGTTATTCCGTCAAGGTAAACTGATTGCGGGCGAATCATCCGGTGGTATGATTAACGCAATATATAAGAATCTTTCACCGACATTTTACCTTCATTTCTCGGCAGCAAGCGCGTGACAGAACCGGTTGAAAATCTGCAGCATCTGGAACTCAACGATCGGGCACAGCACCTGCTGAAATTCCTTATCCGCCGCTATGTCAGCGACGGGGAGCCCGTGGGATCCCGAACCCTCTCGCGCGAATCCGGTCTCGACCTTAGCGCGGCAACGGTGCGGAACGTGATGGCCGACCTTGAAGATCTGGGACTGATCCGCGCGCCTCACACTTCAGCGGGGCGCGTACCTACTCAGCTGGGCTACCGGGTTTTCGTTAACAGCCTGTTGCAGGTCCAGACCCCGGTGAAGTCCAGCTCGAAGGAAATTGTTGACGCCTTGGCGGGCGCGAAAGACGCGGACGAACTGCTGGAGTCTGCTTCAGAGTTGTTGTCGGACATCACCCAGTATGCCGGGGTGATCATGTTGCCCGGATCCGACAAGGCAAAACTCCGTCAGGTTGAGTTCCTCGAGCTTTCCGAAGATCGTGTTCTTGCAATTCTGGTAACGGATGACGGTCGCGTCCAGAACCGTGTGATCTTCCTTGACAAGACATTGTCGGCCAGTGAGCTGGTCGAAGCAGGTAATTTTTTCAATTCCCGTCACGCGGGGCGTACGCTTCAGGAGGTTCGCCACCGCTTGCTGCTGGATATGCAGCGGGACAGCGATGAGATGAACCGCATGATGCGCACCGCCGTCGAGATGGCCAGTCAATTGCTTGACGAGGAGTCCGCAGAGGAGGGCGTCGTGGTCAGCGGCGAGACCAAGTTGCTGGGCATCCCCGACTTCGATCAGTTGGGCAAGCTGCGCGAGATTTTTGATACGTTTAAGACCAAACAGGATCTGCTGAATTTGCTGGACAAAAGCATGGGTGCCAGCGGCATCAGTATCTTTATTGGCGAGGAATCGGGATACAGTGCTCTAACCGATTGCAGTGTGGTCACCGCGCCTTATGAGGATGAAGGCCGCTGTATCGGCGTCATCGGTGTCATCGGGCCAACGCGCATGGCCTATGAGGAGGTCATCCCGGTAGTCGATATTACTGCCCGCGTGCTTGGCAGCGCCCTGCGCGGACTCCACTGAGTCTCTTTAGCTGGTTCTTGGCCGGTCGGGGTTGAAAATCCCGTCTCGACCCCCAGATTGACCGATAATTCACCTTACGCCCCTTCCCTGAAGGAACACTTTGTCTATGACTGTTGGTAAATCTGAAAAAACAAGCGACGACGCGGCCTCGGAGACTTCGGCAACTGCTTCCTCCCATCAATCGGAAGCGAATCAGAGCCAAGAAGGCGACGAAATCCTGGAAACATCTTCTCGTGAGGACGGCTTGCCTGCGGACGAACAGGATGCCGCGGGGTCGGAGGCCGAAGCCGGCTCCGCCGTTGATGCGGGCGAAGAAGATGAGACAGATGAGTTGGAAGTGCTCCGTGCCGAGAATGCTCAGCTTCGGGATGAATCTCTTAGGGCCTATGCCGACGCGGAAAATGCGAGAAAGCGTGCTCAGACCGAGATCAGCAATGCCAGACGGTTTGCCCTGGAAGGCTTTGCGAGCGAGCTGCTGAATGTGCGGGACAGCCTGGATTTGGCGAAATCAGTTGACCTGGATGGCGCTGAGGGGGTGGTAGAGCGCGTGGTTGAAGGACTGGAGTTGACGCTGAAACAGCTGGATTCGGCGTTTGAGCGGTTTTCGGTCTTTGAGATCAGTCCTGAAATAGGCGATAAGCTGGATCCGGAGTCACATCAGGCCATGACGCTTGCGCCGTCTACCGACGTTGCGCCCAACCATATCTGTCAGGTGATTCAGAAAGGATATCGGCTGCATGACCGACTGTTGAGGCCTGCGAGAGTCATCGTGGCCAAGGCGCCTGAAGGTGAGGATTAGAGCAAAAAAACCTCACCCGGCGCTTGAAAAGGCCTGAATTAGCCCCACTTATTTAGTAGTTTCGTTTTTATACGGTATTTCGAATACCGCGTTTGAGGAATTTGAGGAAAATGACATGGCAAGCATTATCGGTATTGATTTAGGCACCACGAACTCCTGTGTCGCTGTGATGGATGGCGGCAAGCCCAAGGTTCTGGAAAACAGCGAGGGTGACCGCACGACCCCGTCCGTTGTCGCATTCAGCGATGACGATGAAGTCCTCGTCGGCCAGTCTGCCAAGCGTCAGGCAGTCACCAATCCCCACAACACCATCTTTGCGTCAAAGCGTCTCATCGGACGTAAATTCGACGAAGATGTGGTTCAGCGTGATCTCGATCTCATGCCGTACAAGATCGTTAAGGCAAAAAACGGTGATGCCTGGATCGAAGCCAAGGACAAGCAGATGGCACCGCCTGAGGTCTCTGCCCGTGTGCTTCAGAAGATGAAGCAGACGGCAGAAAGTTACCTCGGCACCGATGTGACAGAAGCCGTGATTACGGTGCCTGCTTATTTCAATGATTCACAACGTCAGGCCACCAAAGATGCTGGTCGAATCGCAGGACTTGAAGTCAAACGCATTATCAACGAGCCTACCGCAGCGGCGTTGGCTTATGGCCTCGAAAAACAGCAGGGCGACCGCAAAATCGCGGTATACGATTTGGGCGGCGGCACTTTCGATATCTCGATCATCGAGATCGCCGATGTTGATGGGGAGCATCAGTTTGAGGTGCTTTCAACCAACGGTGACACCTTCCTCGGGGGTGAGGATTTCGACCGCCGGCTGATTGATTATCTCGCTGACGAGTTCAAGAAAGATCAGGGCATGGACCTGCGCGGCGATGCGCTTGCCATGCAGCGCCTGAAAGAAGGGGCAGAAAAAGCCAAGATTGAACTGTCCTCCAGCGCGCAGACCGAAATCAACCTGCCCTACATCACAGCAGACCAAAGTGGACCTAAGCACCTCAACCTTAAGTTGACGCGCGCCAAGTTTGAGTCGCTGGTGGATGACTTGATCAGCCGGACGATTGACCCGTGCAAGACGGCACTCCAGGATGCGGGCCTTTCCGCTTCTGAGATCGACGATGTCCTTCTGGTGGGTGGCCAGACTCGGATGCCGAAGGTCCAGGATGCGGTAAAGGACTTTTTTGGCAAAGAACCCCGGCGTGACGTCAACCCGGATGAAGCGGTGGCGATGGGCGCAGCGATTCAGGGCGGTGTGTTGGGCGGTGATGTGAAAGACGTGCTGCTGCTGGATGTGACACCACTGTCTCTGGGTATCGAGACGCTCGGTGGCGTGATGACCAAACTGATCGAGAAGAACACGACGATCCCGACCAAGGCGAACCAGGTGTTCTCTACTGCGGATGATAACCAGACCGCTGTGACCGTCCATGTGCTCCAGGGAGAGCGCGAAATGGCACAGCACAACAAGTCTTTAGGTCGGTTTGATCTTTCGGATATTCCGCCTGCGCCGCGGGGAATGCCTCAGATTGAAGTCACGTTTGATATCGACTCCAACGGAATTCTTCATGTGTCGGCAAAAGACAAGGCCACAGGAAAGGAAAACAAGATCAAGATTACTGCAGGTTCCGGTCTTTCCGATGACGAGATCGAGCGGATGGTGCAGGATGCGGAGACTCATGCCGAGGAAGACCGCAAGGCGCGTGAGTTGGTGGATGCGCGCAACCAGGGCGAAGCCATGATCCATACGGTCAGGAAGACGCTGTCGGAAGCCGGTGACAAGGTGGAGGATGCTGAGAAAGCAAGCATCGAGAGCGCAATCACCGATCTTGAGGAGGCGCTGAAGACTGAAGACGTTGCCGAGATTCAGGCAAAGACCAATGCCCTGATGGAATCCAGCCATAAGATGGCTGAGCAGATGTATCAGGAGCAAGCCGGTGAAGCCCCAGCGGGAGCGGGTCCGGCGTCTGGAGATGACACGCCGTCAGGCGACGACGTGGTCGATGCTGAATTTGAAGAAGTGAAGGACAAGAAAGAGGACTGAGCTTTTTCCCAGGGTCTGCGTTGCCGGCCCAGACAGTTGTGACTTGGCAGAGCCGGCACTTTGTGGTGCCGGCTTTTGCTGTTGATTAGGTTTTGGAACAAGAGAACTATCGGACAGAATTATGGCGAAACGGGATTATTACGAGGTACTGGGTGTAGATCGCTCGGCTGCCGAAGCTGATCTCAAGAAAGCCTATCGACGGCTCGCCATGAAGTACCACCCGGATCGCAATCCGGATGATGAGGGAGCAGAAAGGTCCTTCAAAGAGGCAAAGGAAGCCTATGAAGTTCTTTCCGATCCGCAAAAGCGTGCAGCTTATGACCAGTTCGGTCACGCGGGCGTAGACCCCTCTGCGGGTGGGGGAGGGGCGGGTCCCGGTGCGGCTGGTTTTGGCGACATCTTCGGCGACATCTTCGGTGATATCTTTGGAGGGGGCGGCCGGCGCTCCGGCGCAGGTCGGGGGGCTGATCTGCAGTACACGCTGGAGCTGTCCCTTGAGGAAGCGGTTCATGGTTCCGAATCACGTATCCGGATTCCCTCTCAGGTTCGCTGCGATACCTGTTCAGGCTCGGGGGCCCGCCCAGGGACCTCGCCAGTCACTTGCACCACCTGTAACGGCCAGGGGCAGGTAAGAATGCAGCAGGGATTTTTCTCGATCCAGCAGGCCTGTCCTGATTGCCGTGGCCGCGGCACGGTGATCCAGTCGCCGTGTAGTGACTGCAGCGGCAGCGGGACGGTTCAGAAAACCAAAACGCTGCAGGTCAAGGTCCCCGCGGGCGTGGATGAGGGCGACCAGATCCGGTTGGCGGGAGAGGGGCAAGGCAGTGCGACGGGCGGAAGCGGAGATCTGTACGTTCAGATCAGCATTCGCCAGCATCCTATTTTCTCCCGGGATGGAGATAACCTGTACTGCGAGATGCCGGTCAGTATTGCGATGGTGACTCTGGGCGGAGAGATTGAGATTCCGACATTGAGTGGCCGCGCACAACTTAAAGTGCCGCCCGAAAGCCAGTCGGAGCGGGTCTTTAGGCTGAAGAGTAAGGGCGTTAAAAATGTGCGCTCCGGCGCCGTCGGAGACCTGTTCTGCAAAATCAAAGTCGAGACACCCGTCAATCTCAACCGAAAGCAAAAAGACCTGCTGCGTGAATTTGATGACATGCTGAAAGCCGGTGGTGAACGGCATTCGCCTCGGGAGAGTTCCTGGGCGGATCGACTTAAGAGCTTTTTCACAGCTTCCTGACCCAGTCGGCGGCGGTAAAGCTTCGGGCGAGAAGAGGCGTTCGCAACAGGCTTACGTCGCGCCGCGCGGGCCGTCAATCAGTTATCCTTGCGTTTTCCTTTGCAGCGTATTTTGGCGAGACCGCTTGATCACCGTTACCCAGACCCCATTGCCCGGCGTGGTTATCGTAGAGCCGCGCGTATTCGAAGACGACCGCGGCTTTTTCATGGAAAGCTTCAAGGCCAGTGATTTTGCCGAGGCGGGTCTTCCCACTCATTTTGTGCAAGACAATCATTCGCGCTCCACCAGGGGAGTGTTACGCGGACTGCATTATCAGTACCCCTCCTGGCAGGGCAAACTGGTCCGAGCGCTGGTGGGTGAGATCTTTGACGTTGCAGTAGACATACGTCGAGAGTCGCCCCACTTTGGCGAGTGGTTTGGAGTGACACTCTCTGCATCCAACCGAAAGCAGTTATATGTTCCCGCAGGTTTTGCCCATGGATTCTGCGTTGTCAGCGAGGTCTCCGAGATGGCCTATAAATGCACGTCACTTTATATGCCGGAAGATGATGCAGGGGTACTCTGGAACGATCCTGATATCGGCATCGAGTGGCCTATCGACGATCCCATCCTGTCTGGAAAGGATGCTGTGGCACCGCGGCTGTCTGAGCTCCCCGCCTTGTCTGTCGGAGCCTAGAAGATGCGCATTCTTGTTTTTGGCCGGGTGGGACAATTGGGTTCGGCGCTTGCCGAGTTGTTGCCTTCCCATCATGTCGTAACCTTTCTCGACCAGCCGGACGTGGATCTTGCCAAGCCCGAGACCCTGCCTGATCTTATTCGTCAGATTGAGCCGGAGTTGGTCATCAATGCGGCGGCTTATACCGCGGTGGATAAAGCGGAATCCGAGCCGCAGCTTGCTGAGCTCATTAACGCGCACGCCCCTAGGGAGATGGCAAAGACCTGCCAGACTCTCGGAATTCCGTTGATACATTATTCCACTGATTATGTTTTTGACGGTACCGCTTCGACGCCGTACACCGAAGAGGTGCCGGTGGCACCCAAAAGCGTCTACGGCAGGACCAAACTGGCTGGAGAAGAGGGCGTTGCCAAAGAGACCGATCAGCACATTATCTTGCGAACCGCCTGGCTTTACTCCCATATCGGGCATAATTTTCTCAAGACGATGCTGCGCGTCGCATCTGAGGGAAAGCCGCTGCGCGTGGTTGACGACCAGATGGGTTCGCCCACCTTTGCCTGGGATCTCGGCATGGCGAGTGTCGCGCTGGTGGATGCCCTGGAAAGCGGTCGGGATGATGTTTACGGGATTTTCCATGCAACCAACGCCGGGGTGACCAGTTGGCATGGTTTTGCCCAAAAGATCTTTGAACTCGCTAGGGCTGATCAGGTGGATCTTACGGCGATCCCAACGGAATCCTATCCTACGCCGGCGCCGCGCCCTGCATATTCGGTTCTCGATAGCGGTCGTCTGAACCGGGTGGTGGGCGTCAAACTGCCTGATTGGCAGGATGCGCTGACCCGGTGTATCGCCCGCCTTTAAAAACAGGCCGGGTCTTGGAAAAATCCCCCATTATTCTGGCCGTGGATACGGCCACTGAGTCTTGCTCAGCGGCGTGCCTAACGGATGACCATGTGCATCAGCGCAGCGTGATGGACCCACAGGGACATTCCCGGTTACTCCTTCCGATGATCGAAGAGGTGCTGCGCGAGGCAGGCATCTCAAAAAATGCTCTGGATGCTGTCGCCTACGATGCGGGACCGGGGTCGTTTACCGGGATTCGGATAGGCGCGGGAGTGGCTCAGGGTATTGCGCTGGCTCTCAACAAGCCAATGCTGGCGATTTCGTCCCTGATGATTCTGGCCGAGGGGATTCGGGATCAGATCAAGTCATCAGACCGGATTGTGGCAGCGATCGATGCCCGAATGGAGCAAGTCTATTGGGGCTGCCTTGAGAGCGATGCCGACGCATCGGGAGGCTGGCGTTGGCTGGAGGAGCCCAGGGTCAGTAATCCAGAATCCTTGAGAGAGCACGTCTCTGATTGTGTAGGTGTTGGCAGCGGCTGGGATCGCTATGCCTCAGTTTTTCAGGCAGATACAGATTGCGTCTGGCATGCCGGTGCGTTTCCCCAAGCGAGTTGTGGCGCACGGATCGCCAGTCGGTTACTGAATCAAGGAGCCAAAGGGGAGTGGCGTGAAGCCGCGCCAGCCTATATTCGCAACGACGTGACCAATTAGGGCGGCCCCGGAAGAGGGCGACTAGAGCCGGGAGAGGTTTACGGTGCCGCTTGTTTCGACAGAGCAGGTGCCGGTGTTGCTTTTCCAGACACCACTATAAGACCCGATCAGGGAAGAAGACGAACCCGTCAAGGTAAAGGTCACGCTATCTGAAACTGTTGCGGTGTCAATGGTTGCGTCGGCGATAGCACCTGATCCGCCCCCACCAGAGAAAAAGACACTTGGGGCGAGTACATATCCTGATCCCGGATTAGTGATCACGACTCCCCCGACCTCGCCGGCGGTGTCTCCTGTGCCCAGTACGGCGTTACCCTCGGCTTTTGTGCCGCCGCTGGGGGGCTCGCTGAAACTGACCACCGGGACAGACGTATAGCCAGCGCCGCCGGCAGAAATCGTGACCGCGCTCACTCCACCGGTGGCTTGGGCCGAACTGATAGTCAGGCTGACCGTGCCGCTGTTGCTGTTTTCCTGATCAGCCGTCAAGGGATTGTCCCCCGTGGTATTGGCCGGCGCCTGAACGGCGGTGCCTGTCAGGTTTCCTCCAGAAATGCATGTGTGTCCGGTGATGCTGATCGTGCCGCTCACGGTGCCTCCACCATCAGACAGGGTCATGGTCGCCGCTCGTGCCACTCCGGTTTCATCGCTGATGGTACCGGCCCAATGGCCTGAGACGTTGAATGCCTGATTGAAGACGCCCCCGCTGCTGCCCCCGCTGCACGCAGCCAATCCGCCGGCGGCCAGCACTACTGTCAGCATTGCAGTAATGGATTTTGCGGTTTTCATTCTGTTGGAAGCCAGAGGGGTCACAAAGATACTTTACCCGATCTCAGGTCTTGCGCCTATGATGAGGCTGCTTTTCCTTTGTGGTTACAACCAGCGCGATCAATCCTGGAGCTGTTTTTTCAGGAGTTCATTGACCGCTTGTGGATTAGCCTTCCCCGAGGTGGCTTTCATGACCTGTCCCACGAGAAAACCAATCACTTTTTCCTCTCCCGCGCGCACCTGCTCCGCCTGATCGGGAAAGCCCGCTATCACGTCGTTTACTGCCTGGGCAATGGCGTCGGTATCCGTAATCTGGGTCAATCCCTTGGATTGGATTAAGGCATCGACATCACCGTCGCTTTCACCCTCCCACAGTGCTGCGAAAACCTGCTTGGCTATCTTGCCGGACACTGTCTTGTCCTGGATTCTGCAAATCAACTGGCCCAGCATTGCGGGTGATACAGGACTGTCGGAAATGCCGATATCGTTCTTGTTGAGCCAGGACATCAATTCGCCATTGATCCAGTTCGCAGTGAGGCGCGGTTCCCCCTGCGCATGTTCAACAGCGGACTCGAAATAATCGGCAATCTCACTTTGTCCGGTCAGTTGCGCAGCGTCGTCTTTACCCAGTTCATATTGAGAGATAAAGCGGGCCTGTCTCGCATCGGGCAACTCGGGTAACTGCGCTCTGAGCAAGGCAAGATCCGCCTCGTCGATGACGAGCGGCGGCAGATCCGGATCAGGGAAATAGCGGTAATCATGCGCCTCTTCTTTGCCACGCATGGGTCGAGTCAGATCTGCATCAGGATCGTAGAGGCGGGTCTCCTGCACGATCGCTCCGCCTGCCTCGACCACTGAGATCTGTCGGTCAATCTCATGATACAGCGCGCGCTCGACGAAACGGAATGAGTTGATATTCTTAAGTTCAGTACGCGTTCCGAGTGTGGTTTCTCCGCGCGGCCGGATAGAGACATTCGCATCACAACGGAACGATCCCTCCTGCATGTTGCCGTCGCAGATCTTCAGTGTCCGCACGAGCGTGTGAAGTTTCTTCAGGTACGCAACCGCTTCAGCAGGAGAGCGAAGATCCGGCTCCGAGACGATTTCGAGCAATGGCGTCCCTGCCCGATTCAAATCGATGCCCGTCATGCCATGGAAGTCCTCGTGAAGGGATTTCCCGGCATCTTCCTCAAGGTGGGCTCGCGTGATCCGGATGGTTTTGGGCCCCGCATCGGTTGTGATCTCAAGGCTGCCCCCGCTCACGACCGGAATTTCATACTGACTGATCTGGTAGCCTTTGGGCAGGTCCGGATAGAAATAGTTTTTTCGGGCGAAAACGGAAACGGAATTGACCGTCGCCCCGACCGCGAGGCCAAAAGTGGCCGCCATCAATGCCGCCTGGCGATTCATCACGGGGAGCACCCCGGGCAAACCGATATCCACGGCACAGGCCTGGGTGTTGGCCGACGCGCCATAGGCGGTCGAGGACCCCGAGAAGATCTTGCTCTGAGTCATCAGTTGTGCGTGAACCTCAAGCCCGATGACGCACTCGAATTCCATGCTCAATACTCCGCCGGCATGCGCTGATGCCAGTCTGTTTCCTGCTGCAGTTGATGAGCTGTGCTCAAAAGCGAAGCCTCATCCATAAATTTGCCGATCAACTGCAGACCCACCGGCAACCCGGTGGTATCAAAGCCGCACGGAACCGACAGCCCCGGCAACCCCGCCAGATTGACGGTATTGGTAAAGATGTCGTTGAGGTACATCGCGACCGGATCCTGGGTTTTTGCGCCGAGGGGGAACGCGGTGGTCGGGCTGGTCGGACCAACAATTACGTCGCATTGCTCAAAAGCCGTTTCGAAATCCTGGGCGATAACGCGCCGGATTTTCTGCGCTTTGAGGTAGTACGCGTCGTAATAGCCGGCAGAGAGTGCGTAGGTGCCGATCAGTATTCGACGTTTGACCTCCTCGCCGAATCCTTCGGCTCGGGAGTTCTCATAAAGGTCGATGAGTTCCTCTGCGTGTTCAGAGCGATGACCAAACCGAACGCCATCAAATCGCGAAAGATTCGAAGAGGCTTCTGCGGGGGCGATCACGTAGTAGCAGGGAATCCCGGCGGCACTGTTCGGCAGGGAAACATCGACCAGTGTTGCCCCCAGTGTTTCCAGGACGGCAAGGGATTCGCGCACTTTCTCAAGTACCTGTCCGTCAACCGAGGTATCGAAAAATTCCTTTGGCAGGCCAAGCTTCAGGCCGCGTACTTCCTTACCCAGCAGGGTTGCCATATCCGGCGCCGGGGCATTGATCGAAGTGGAATCCCGAGGATCAAACCCCGCCATACACTGGAGCATGAGAGCGGCGTCTTCTGCGTTTCTTGTGATTGGTCCGCCTTGATCAAGAGAGGAGGCGAAGGCAATCATCCCATAGCGGGAAACGCGCCCATAACTTGGCTTTAGCCCGGTCAGTCCGCAGAAAGCGGCGGGCTGCCGGATCGATCCGCCGGTATCTGTGCCGGTCGCGCCCGCCACCAGGCTTGCCGCGACGGCTGCCGCCGAGCCGCCTGAACTCCCTCCGGGAACACGACCTCGATCCCAGGGGTTTTTCACGGATCCAAAAAACGAGGTTTCGTTGGACGATCCCATGGCGAATTCGTCCATGTTGGTTTTGCCCACAGTTACGCTGCCAGCCTGATGGAATCGCTCTACAACCGTCGCATCGTAGGGCGAGACAAAATTTTCCAGCATCTTCGAGCCGCAGGTGGTGAGAACACCCCGGGTGCAGAAAATGTCTTTGTGCGCGATGGGCACTCCTGTCAGCAGGTCAGCCTCGCCGCGGCCCAGTTGCTCGTCAGCAGCTGCCGCGGCGGTCATGGCGCCCGACTCATCTACGGTGACAAATGCGTTGAGATCGCTGTGTTTAGCAATGCGATCCAGGCAATGCTGAGTTAACTCAGTGCTGCTGATTTCGCGACGGCGCAGCATGTCGCGAAGGGCGGTCAGGCTGTGTTCGTGAAGCATGAAAAACGGTTCTCTTGGACTTGAGGGCGCTAGTGCCGCTCTGTGGCCGCACTATTCAATAACACGCGGTACCAGGTACAGGCCTTCATCCACCTGTGGAGCGCTTTCCTGCATTGCATCGCGTTGGTCAGGCTCAGTCGCCTGATCCTCACGCAATCGAAGCTGGATATCCTGCGGATGAGCCATGGGTTCTACGCCGTCTGTATCGCAGTCATGCATTTGCTCTACCAGCGACAGAATCCCCGAGAGGCCTTCCTGGTAATCCTCCAACTCGTCGCTGGAAACCCTGATCCTCGCAAGGTGGGCGACACGCAGGACGTCTTTTTCTGAAATGGACACCGTATTTTCTGGAAGGGCAAAGCCAAGAAGGGGATCTACAATTATATCCCAGCCGTTAGGGGTATCGCGGCCCCCTGTGATAGATTACCGCCTTCGCACCTGCCACTTTTTCTGTTGCGCGGACTCATGGTACTCAAACGTCTTTTTGGATTTTTCTCCAACGATCTGGCAGTAGATCTTGGTACGGCCAATACGCTGGTTTACGTTCCAGACCGGGGCGTCATTCTCAACGAGCCTTCAGTGGTTGCTATCCGCACGGGCTCCCTGGCACCTGAGAAAACCGTGCTGGCGGTAGGTCAGGAGGCAAAGATGATGTTGGGGCGCACGCCCGGCAATATCCAGGCTATCCGGCCGCTGAAAGAAGGCGTCATTGCCGATTTCACGGTGGCGGAGGTGATGCTGAAGTACTTTATCCGCAAAGTGCAGCAGAACCGGTTTTTTTCGTCTCCCCGGATCGTGATCTGTGTGCCGGGCGGCTCAAACCAGGTCGAGCGTCGTGCCATTCGCGAGTCGGCCATTACGGCCGGCGCGCGAGAAGTCTTCCTCATCGAAGAACCGATGGCAATGGCAATCGGCGCCTCCTTACCTGTTGCGGAACCCACAGGGTCACTGGTTGTTGATATCGGGGGTGGCACCACCGAAGTCGCGGTACTCTCACTCGGCGGCATTGTGTATGCGACTTCCATTCGTGTGGCCGGGGATACTTTTGACGAGGCCATCATCAATTATGTCCGCCGCCGCCATGGGTTGCTGATCGGTGAGGCCACGGCGGAACGGGTGAAAAAAGCCATCGGAACCGCATGGGACGAGTCCGATCATCGTGAGATGGAAATTAAAGGGCGAGACCTGGCCCAGGGCATGTCCCACAGCCTGACGATAGGCAGTGACGAGGTGTATGAAGCCATCAGTGACTCGCTCCGCCAAATCGTGCAGGTGATTCGAGAAACGCTCGAAAACACCCCGCCCGAACTGGCTGCCGATATCGGTGATCGCGGAATGGTGATCGCCGGTGGGGGCGCCCTGATTCGCGACATGGATCGCAGACTGATGCAGGAGACGGGACTCCCGGTCGTCGTGGCAGATGATCCGTTGACCTGTGTGGCCAGGGGCTGCGGCAGAGCGTTAGAGGAAATGAGCGCACTCGGTGACGTCTTCACGCACGAGTAGCCGCGCCGCATGTTTGTGCGAGTGCCCTGGCAGTGTGGCTGTTGCCTGAGTGACAGGGCTTATCCGAATCCAGGAGTGACGCGATGGTGAAGAGCAGGGACGGCGTTGTACGCAGTCTCGGTCCTTACCTGCTGCTGTCCGCCGTGCTGATGGCAGCCTACCTGTATTTGCCGTCGGTCCGTACGGTGGCTCAGTCTGCGGCCGTCATCGGTATCCCGGTTCACTTCCTAGCCTCTTTGCCCAGCACCGCGCTAAAAGGCATGCAGGGCCACCTGACGACCGCGGATCAGTTGCGCAGTGATTTTGAGGCAATGCGCCAGCGTAACCTCATCCTGCAGGCCAGGCTGCACCGCTTTGAGTTTTTGGAAAACGAGAATGCGCGTTTGCGCGAACTGTTGTCCGCAATGCCCTCCGAGGCAGAACAGGTGACGCTGGCAGCATTACTTGCGGTTAATCCCGATCCTGCAGCGCTCGCTGTCATGATTAACAAGGGCAGCGCTGACGGCATCTTCCAGGGTCAGCCGGTGGTGGATTCGGGAGGCCTGGTGGGGCAGGTCACCAAGCCGAGTTTGTTTTTCAGCAAAGTCAGCCTGATCACTGAGGAAGATCAGGCGGTGCCGGCACAAGTCGCGCGCAGCGGCCTTCGGACCGTGGTTTATGGTAGCGGATCCGGTCGTCTGCTCAGGGTCCCTTACCTTGATCGAAATGCCGACGTTCGAGCAGGGGATCTGCTGGTGACTTCCGGGTTGGGGGGGCGGTATCCGCCGGGGTATCCCGTCGCCAGAATTACTGCTGTTGAGCGCAACCTCGCCGAGGCATTCATGACGATTACAGCCGAAGCGGCTTCCCATTTGGGCCGCGATCGGGAAGTGCTGCTGTTATGGCTGCCCGCAAAAGAAGCGATAGCGCTGCAAGATCCGATGGAAACGGAAGAGGACGATGATTAGCGTCAGCAGTGCACAACACCGCTCCTGGATCCCGTTCGCGACGGTGTTTGTCGCGTTGGTGCTGCTGGTCATTCCAGCACCTGAGCTGATTCGGGGTTTCTTGCCCGACTGGGTTTCCCTTGTGCTGATCTACTGGGCATTGGCCTTGCCCGACAGAATGCGGCTGCCCCTTGCCTGGGGTGTCGGTCTGGTTATAGATCTCGTTGTCCTGGGGATTCCGGGCGTGCATGCACTGAGCAAGACACTCCTGGTCTACCTGGCCAAGCATCTGTCCTTGCGGGTGAGAGCCTATCCGCTTTGGCAGCAGAGCGTTGTGATCGCACTGTTGCTTGGGATAGAACTGATCTTTTTTGTGATCGTTGACTTAGCCGTGACTGGGAATATGGGCGAGGTGCATCGTTGGACAGCCGTTATTGTCGGTGGTCTGGTTTGGCCCCTGGTTTATTTTGCGCTTCGGCGAAGTCGGCACCTCGCCAACTTGGGCCGTTAAACGATGGCCGCCAGCGAACTGCCCTCAGCCCGTGCTGTCGCACCCGAAACGGTGCGCCGGAGAATTCGGATCGCGGCCGTTCTGGCGCTGGCACTTTCTTTGATACTGATCTGGCGTTTCTACTCACTCCAGGTCTTGCAATACGAACGCTACCAGACGCTGTCACTGGATAACCATATCCGCATCCAGGCCGTGCCCCCAGTGCGGGGACTCATTCTGGATAGACATGGTGTTGTTCTGGCGCAGAACACGGCCGTTCACATTCTGCAGGTGGTCCCTGAGAAAGTGCGTGACATGGAGGCGATGCTGCGGAAGGTCGATGACCTGGTCGGGCTGAGCACTACAGAGGTTGAAGCATTTCGTTCCCGTTTGAAGAAGCATCCGTCTTTCGAAAAAGTATTGCTTAAGGCGAGGCTGGATGATGTTGAGACGGCAACGTTTGCGGTGAACGAGTATCGTTTTCCGGGTGTCACCTTGGAGGCGGTGCTGCATCGGGATTACCCACAAGGCAGTCTGGTGTCACATGTGCTGGGTTATGTGGGTCGAATCAGCGAGAGCGAGGAGGCGATGATCGATCCTGCGGCATACCAAGGGGTTCGCAGCATTGGCAAGATAGGCATCGAGAAACAGTACGAGGACCTGTTGCTCGGCCGTCCTGGATTTGCACAGGTAGAGATTGACGCTCACGGCAGAACCTTGCGCACTATTAGCCGAAACAGTGCAATCCCCGGGAATACCTTAAATCTCACCCTCGATGCGGATCTGCAGCGGATTGCCCGTGAGGCGCTTGGGAACCGGCGAGGGGCAGTGGTGGCGATAGCGCCCTCTAATGGAGAAGTGCTAACCATGGTGAGCAGCCCCTCCTTCGATCCCAACCTGTTTGTCGACGGTATCGATCAGCAGACCTATGACGCACTTCGGGGCCTGGAAGACCGGCCTTTGGTGAATCGGGCGCTTTATGGGCGATATGCGCCCGGGTCTACAATCAAGCCGGTCATTGCCCAGGCCATTCTGGACGCCGGGATCAGTCCGCAGGAGTCGGTGTACTGCCCGGGCTGGTACACCTTGCCGGATAGTACGAGACGGTATCGCTGCTGGAAGAAAACCGGCCATGGGCCGGTAAACCTGCACGGCGCCGTTGAGCAATCCTGCGATGTGTATTTCTATGAAATGGGCCGAAGGCTCGGCATCGAGGCCATGGCGGATGTGCTGACGCGGTTTGGGTTGGGCACGGTAACGGGTGTAGACCTGCCTGATGAGCCTGACGGGCTGGTCCCTACACCCCAATGGAAGCGCGCAACGCGCAATGAGTCCTGGTATCCGGGAGAGGACCTGATTACCGTTATCGGACAGGGTTTTCTCATGGTCACCCCCATGCAGCTTGCCCGCATGACAGCCACGCTGGCCAACCGCGGCATTCCCGTGCAGCCTCGTATCCTGCTTTCGAAAGAGGACTCGCTGAGTGGTGAAACCATACCCACTAATGTCTTCTCCCAACCGGCCAAACCGGCGACGGAAGCGTCTTTGGGTCAGGTCATTAAATCAATGACGGCAGTCATGCACAGTCCTCGAGGCACAGCGCGTGCAAGTGGGCGGCGAAGCCCCTATCAGATCGCCGGCAAGACGGGTACGGCACAGGTGATCGGCATTGCCCAGGACGAGGAATACGACGAAAGTGTGATCCCGGAAAAATTCCATGACCATGCGCTCTTTATTGCCTTTGCCCCGGTCGATAAGCCCCAGATCGCGATAGCGGTGGTGGTGGAGAACGGCGGAAGCGGTGCAAAAGCGGCGGCTCCCATCGCCCGAAAAATAATGGACCGGTTTTTTCAGAAGAAACTGCAACGAGCAGCAGTTCCCAGCAAGCATCATGTTTTCGGGTAGGCCATTACATCTGGATGGCCCATTGCTGATCGCGCTTGTCTTCCTGTCTGCGCTTGGGCTTGTGGTGATTTTCAGCGCCTCCGGAGAGAATTGGGATGTCATGTTTAAGCAAGGCGTCCGCCTTGGGGTATCGGTCGTCGCTATGTTGATTCTGGCGCAGGTATCACCCGAGACACTTCGTCGGCTATCGCCCCACCTTTTTGTTATTGGCCTCATTGCGCTGCTTGGTGTATTGGTGATCGGAGTCACTGCCAAAGGGGCGCAGCGTTGGCTGGATCTGGGCGTTGTACGGTTTCAGCCGTCTGAGTTGATGAAGCTCGCTGTCCCAATGGCAGTCGCATGGCTGCTCACGCGAGGCCGGATGCCGCCAAGCTTCTCCATGGTAATGGCAGCATTAATGGTCACGCTTATTCCGGCAGGCCTGGTGGTGATACAGCCTGATCTTGGTACAGCGATCATGCTGATTGTCTCGGGCATGATTGTTGTCTTTCTGGCGGGTATCCGCTGGCATCACATCATGATGCTGTTGGCTGCCCTTGCTGCCTTGGCGCCTTTTCTGTGGTCCCGGCTTGATGGTTATCAGCAGCAGCGGATCCTGACGTTGTTTGATCCCTTTGCTGATCCACTGGGGAGCGGTTATCAGACAATTCAGGCGCAGATTGCCATCGGATCCGCGGGTATCTGGGGCAAAGGGTGGCTCGAGGGCAGCCAGTCACATCTCGAATTTATTCCCGAGCGCAGTACTGATTTCATTTTTGCCGTCTTTGCCGAGGAGTTTGGGTTGATCGGCGTATTGATGCTGGTCCTTCTCTATTTGTTTATCGTGGGTCGCTGCCTGGTCATGGCCTACCACACCCGAGACACTTACTCGCGATTGCTGATTGGGGCCTTGGCTCTGACCTTTTTCTTTTATTTGTTTGTTAATCTTGGAATGGTGTCGGGCATTCTCCCGATTGTCGGGGTGCCGCTGCCCTTGATCAGCTATGGGGGGACTTCCATGCTGACTCTGATGGCAGGCTTCGGCATGATTATGGGAATGCACGCAAGACGCCGACTGATGACTTGAGGAGAGCATGGTGAAGGATCAATCAGGGGTTTGCCGAACACGACGATGGTGTGCTGGGGTGCTGAGCGCCCTGGCAATATGGGCTTCACCGCTTCATGCGGTCTCTCTTGAAAAATATCCCGAGCTGGCCGAGTTGGCTGATCGCCTGGATGGAGTAGAGGGGCTGCAAGGGCAAAAGATGAAGTCGTGGTTTCGCGACGCGAAGATTCAGACCAAGATTATCGACGCGATGAATCGTCCTGCCGAGCGGTTGTCATGGCACCGTTACCAATCCCTGTTTGTCAATCCGGCATCCATTAATGGCGGGATTCAGTTTCTCAAACAGCATGCACAGATTTTGGCGAGGGCCGAGGAACGTTTTGGTGTCCCCGCAGAGATTATTGTCGCGATCATCGGTATCGAAACTCGCTATGGCAAAGTGCTGGGCAGTTTACGGGTGTTGGACAGTTTGGTGACGCTCTCTGTCGAATATCCTCGACGCAGCAAGTTTTTCTCCTCGGAATTGGAACACTTCATGCAGTTGGTCGCTGAGCAGGGTCTGGATCCGCTGGCGGTCAAAGGCTCTTACGCCGGCGCGATGGGTATTCCCCAATTTATGCCGAGCAGTTACCGCAGCTATGCGGTCGATTTCGACGGAGATGGTCGTGCTGATCTTCTGAACAGCGTCGCAGACGCGATTGGCAGCGCCGCCAATTACCTGGCTCGTCACCGCTGGGCGCCAAATGAAGCGATTGTGACTCGTGTTCTCAACGCGCCAGACGGGCTCGATGATATGGTCACACGAAAATTGAGCCCCAATTCACCGCTGTCTTCAGTGAGGGCGCTGAGCGTACCCGTCTCGGGCGATGCGGATGAGAAGGTGGGGGTGATGCGCTTCGAGGGAAAACTCGGACCGGATTATCGGCTTGGCCACCACAATTTTTTTGTGATTACCCGCTACAACCGTAGCCAGAACTACGCTATGTCGGTCTTTGAACTCGCAGAGCAGATCGCGTCAGCTACTGGAAACTGAGTATGCGATGGTGCCGGTGGGCAGTCCTCGCGGCTGCATTCCTGATGCTTGCCGGCTGCAGTGTTTTTCGTGATCCCCCGTCCGGTGGCGCCTATTTCGAAGACGACGGCCCGCCTGACTCCAGCCCCGATCCTGCGTCGGTTGCCAACGCGGTCCCCAGAGCCGAGCCGTTGAGCAGGATTGGAAATGCTCCCTATACGGTATTTGGTGTTCGATATGTGCCCATGTCCTCCGTCAGGGTGGGTTATTCAGAGACCGGAGAGGCCTCGTGGTATGGAAGAAAATTTCATGGCCGAACCACCTCCAATGGAGATGAGTACGATATGTTTGCCATGACGGCAGCACACAAGACCTTGCCGCTGCCGACCTATCTTGAGGTGCGCAATCTCGCTAACGGCCGTGAAGTGCTGGTTCGGGTAAATGATCGCGGACCGTTTCTGGGCGGCAGAATTCTGGATCTGTCGTATATGGCAGCGGAGAAACTGGGTGTGGTCGAGTCAGGGACAGCGCCGGTTCAGATCCGGGTTGTTGCGACAGCAACGGGTCGGGAAAATTCCTCCTCCAAGACCAATTACAGTAAAGCCCGGTCTCCTGTTTTTCTGCAGGCAGGCAGTTTCCGGCTTAGGGGGAACGCAGATCGCCTTAAAACACAGCTTGTCGAGAGCGGGATTCCCCATATCCGGATCGTAACGGTGGATTATCAGGAGAATCGTTATTATCGGGTTCAAGCAGGGCCGCTAACGGCCACCAACGCCGTCCAGAGGCAACGGACCATAATTATGAATGTTACCGGCACTGAGCCGACGGTAGTCAGGGAGTGAAGTCAATCATGAGCAGAAAGTGGGTCAACATACTGCGCCGGGGGATTGTGAGCATGTGCATTGCACTGATGCCCTGGACCGTATCCGCCGAATTGGAGTCGGATCTTGCTGAGCCGATGCAGTCGAGTATTCCGCCGCCAAAACTGAAAGTATCGTCCTGGCTGCTGATGGATGCGGCAACCGGACTCACGCTGGCGGGTGACCGTGCGGACACCCCTGTTGAGCCCGCCAGCCTGACCAAATTGATGACCGCCTATATCGTCTTTCGGGAGATCGAACGGGGCACGATAAAAAAGGACGATACGGTCGTTGTCAGTGAGAAAGCCTGGCGCTCGGAAGGATCTCGGATGTTTATTGAAGCGGGCGACAAGGTCCGGATCAAAGATCTGCTGATGGGACTTATCGTGCAGTCGGGTAATGACTCAGCTGTGGCACTGGCCGAACATGTTGCGGGCAGTGAAGAAGGCTTTGCGGATTTGATGAATCAGACCGCGGCAGAACTGGGGATGGTGAATAGCCACTTTGTGAACAGCGCGGGCATGCCGCATCCGGATCACTACACCACAGCCCGGGATGTGACGTTGCTGACCCGCGCCATTATCGATCAGCAACCCGACCATTACGCCATGTATGCGATTCGGGAGTTCACCTGGAACGATATCACCCAGAAGAACCGCAATCCTCTTCTGGGACGCGACAGCAGTATTGACGGCGTCAAGACAGGCCATACCCGGTCCGCGGGCTACTGTCTGGTAGGGTCTGCCCAGCGGGACGGGATGCGACTGATTGGCACAGTGATTGGCGCGCAGAGTGACCGCGAGCGCGCGGATGCGGTGTATTCATTGCTGCGCTTTGGATTTGCCGCCTACGAACACCATGATTTGTATCCGGCGGGTCAAAAGGTGGTGGAATCGCAGGTATTTAAGGGGGCGGCGCAAACTGTCTCTTTGGGGTTATCAGAGCCGATTGCGCTGGTCATGGCCAAAGGCCTTGGCAAAAAACTGAAGGCAGGCGTAGCGCTGACAGATCCCGTGCTTGCGCCAGTGACAGGTGGTCAGGTGCTCGGTACCTTGACAGTCACTCTTGACGATGACGAACTGTTGTCGAGGCCATTGGTGGCGCTGCAGGATGTGGAAGCGGGATCATGGATGACGCGACTGTCTGATACCGTGCGCTTGTGGTTCCACTGATGGCGAACGAAAGCAAAGCCGATGAGATTCCCGAGGAGTTGCTGAGTTTTCCCTGTGAATTCCAGATCAAGGCAATGGGCAAGCAGGTGACAGGTTTCGATGACCGTGTCCGGGAAATTGTTTCAAGACATCTGCATGGCGGGAAAATTCTTGATCTTCGAGTCCGGGAGAGCGGCACTTCAAAGTATGTCTCTGTGAGTTGTACGATTGAAGCGACCAGCCGTCAGCAACTGGATGCGATCTATTTGGATCTCAATAGTGAGAACGACGTTCTGCTGACTCTCTAGCGGCCAGGCGGGGCAACGTATCATGATGCGCCAGTTGGAATTTCGCCGATTGGGGGTCCGCGATTACGTGATCACTGCGGACGACATGCGCACGTGGACACAGACAAGGACGCCGGAGGCGGCTGATGAGATCTGGTTTCTGGAGCACGCACCGGTCTATACCCAGGGAGTCAGTTGTAGCGAGTCCGTCCGGGAGGGCGCGCCCGATATTCCTCTCGTGAAATCGGATCGTGGCGGACAGATTACCTATCATGGGCCAGGACAACTGGTCGCCTATCTGCTGCTGGATCTTCGCCGGTTAGGCCTTGGTGTGCGCCAGTTGGTCAGCCTGATTGAAGCATCCGTGATTGAGTTACTTGGTGGATATGGCCTCACTGCTGTTGCCCGACCCGGTGCGCCCGGCGTGTATGTGGACGGCGAAAAAATTGCCGCGCTTGGATTGCGGGTGAGATCCGGATGCTGTTATCACGGCCTCAGTCTGAATGTAGATATGGAATTGGAACCTTTTTCCCGTATAAACCCGTGCGGGTTTGCAGGGTTGGGCGTGACCAGCATGAAAGAGCTAGGGTTATCAGTCCAGGTAGACGAAGCGGCGGACGCCTTGGAGCGAATTCTTGAGGCCCGTCTTTTGGGAAAGAAGACCCACCTCGACTGAGAAGCGGGCGTCTGCTTCAGGACTCAGTCAGGACGGTTGTGCATCCAAGTCGGCGCGTTCTCGTGCCTCGGCGAGTCTTTGTGGTGTTCCGATATCCATCCACCTGCCGTGATAAAGCTGGCCGCTGAGACGACCGTCCTCGACGGCTTGATTCAACAAGGGCGCAAGCGGAAGCCGTCCGCCAGAATGCTTCGCAAAGAGAGATTTACGGTAAAGACCGATCCCTGCATAAGTCAGCGTGCCGGACGCTTCCTGCTTTATCTCGACGAAGGACTTATGAAGCGAAAAATCTCCGTCCGGGTGGTGGGGTGGGTTAGGAACCAGAACCAGATGGGCATCGCTGTTGATGGTGTCTGGCAGTGTTGAAAAGGGAAAATCGGTCCACACATCGGCATTCACCACAATGAATGGATCGCTTTGGATGAGCTCGAGTGCTTTGTGGATGCCGCCGGCCGTTTCAAGCGCCCCGGGCGGCTCATGAGAAACGATGATCTCAAGCGCATGGGAGTTGAATCGGTCAAGATGGTCGACTATTTGTTCTGCAAGGTGCGCCACATTTACGGTCACTTGGGCGACGCCGGCTTGCTCCAGGGCGAGCAGGTGATGCTCGATCAGTGTTTTGCCCCCAAGCGTAATCAGAGGTTTTGGCGTGATATTGGTCAGGGGCGCAAGGCGCTCGCCCCGCCCGGCGGCCAGAATCATTGCTGATTTTGCAGTCATAGTTGGGCTGGATGTTCCGGATGTAAACCTTCGGCAGAGTTCCTGTGATCCAAAGGCTTGCCTATAATACTGTCTCGAATTAACTGGTGTCGCGACAAAGCGTTTCGCGATGATCACCAGCAAGAGCCCTTGATCCATGCTGTTACCAGAATTGCCCAGATGAGACGATCCTTTTCGGCGGTATCCCGCATTTGTTCCGGCAGCGCCCGCTTCGGCGCCGGGGCACTCCTCGCGCTGGGCGGGTTGGCGGGTCCTGCCTCTATCTCTGCCGATACGCCGATCGTCTTTGCAGATGAGACGACCTGCCCGGCAGATGTGATTGCGGTTCCTGAAAATCTTCTGCCGTACATCTCCAGAGATCCGGCAAGGCTGCCTATCAATCTCGAAGCCGATCAGATTGATCTTCCATCCGCAGAACAGTTGGAACTCAAAGGGGGTGCGCTTGCGACACAGGGTGCTCGCGGTATCTACGCCGATGAAATCCGCTTCGATAAAAAGACGCTATCTCTTGAGGCCACCAATGCGGTTCTTTACTCTGAAAACGGGGATCGCATTACGGCTGAGGGGCTGGCCCTTGAGATGGAAACACGTATCGGCAGCGCACGCGATGTCACGGTGCAGTTCGCTCGTCGGGACCCCATCCCCAAACGCAAAGTTGCAGATTTTTCCAATACGACATTTGACCCGTCAGGATTTACGGTTGCAACGGCCGGAGCCCTCGGAAGCATCAAGGGCCCGGCAGCAAAGACACCCGATGTGATCCGGCTGCCATCAGGCGAGATCCTGAAACTCGATTTTGGAGACGTTGGGAAGGACTCCGTGTCGGCTGCGTCGACTGAGGGTGATGAACCGTTTCAAGTGCGGGCGAAGGCGCGGGCCACCGCCAGTATGCTTTTCCTGGAAGGGCACGACCGGGAGCGCTTTGAGGGCGTGGTGTATTCGCGGTGTGTGGCGGGTGACGACTCAGTATTGATCGAGGCCAGCGAGATTACCCTGGATCATGCCTCAGGAATCGGGACGGGAGAGCATCTGAAGCTGAAGTTCTACGGTGTACCTATTGCCTATGCGCCAAAGCTCAGTTTTCCGATTACCGATGAACGCAAGAGCGGGCTGCTGTTCCCCACGATCGGCTATGGCCAGAATTGGGGCTTTAATATCGAGGTGCCGTATTACTGGAATATCGCCCCTCAGCATGACGCGACGTTTTCCGGACGACTCATGACCAACCGCGGCCTTCTTGGATCCGGAGAGTACCGCTATATGGGCGAGGCCGCCGGAGGAGATTTTCGGGGGATCGTTCGCGGCGAATTCATGCCTGATGACAGCAAATACGGTTCCAGTCGATACGGATGGAGTTACGAGCACCGGCAGAACCTGCGAAAGGCAGGCTCAAGTTTTTCTTTTGGTGCAGACATCGGTCAAGTGTCCGACAAGTCCTACTTGGAGGATTTATCGGACAATCTTCAGGTCAGCAGCGCATCCCACATTCCCCAGCGGGTGGATCTATCCATCGATCCGATGGATATCTTCCTTGAGGATGAAAATTTCCAGATCAATGCCGATGCCACGGCATACCAGACTCTGGACAGCAGTGTTTCTGAAGCAGACGAGCCCTATAGCCGACTTCCCGGCGTCAGGGCGTCCTGGGACAAGGCTTTTGCGCTGAATGCCAGCGACCCCAAAGGCTGGCTGCAGGACAATAGCACACGCTTTTCAATCAAACCCCAGCTGGTTTCCGAGTTGATAAATTTTGATCACAGCTCCGCTACAAAAACGACCGGGATCAGATGGGATAACCAGGTGTCGCTGGCGGTACCTATGGAGCGCACCTACGGTGAGATCACTCCAAAAATAACCTATGCGCACACGGCCTATAGCGTCGAAAACCAGCCGGCAGGACAATCCTCCGATCCGACCCGGGGAATTTACCTTTTCGAAATCGGATCGAAGCTGTTTCTTGAGCGCGATGTGACCTGGCGGGGCAGCGATCATACACAGACGCTTGTACCGAGCCTGACGTACCGGTATGTCCCTTACGAGGATCAGGATGATCTGCCGGTGTTCGATTCCGGTACCGTCGGTTTTGAAAATATCGCTGACGCCTTCCTCGATAACGGATTCTGGGGGGCAGACCGTATTCAGAATTTCCAGGGTTTTACGCTGGGACTATCCAGTGAGACCTATGCGGAAGGCTCCGGAAAAGATTTGCTCAAGTGGCAACTTGCCCAGCAGATCTATTTTGCCGAGCGTGAGGTTACGCTGGATGGGGCGGGGGCTGACTCCAGCGACTTTTCCCCTTTGCTGGCTGATGCGACCTTTCAGCTGACCAAACATATCAGTACGAATGGGTTCGCCAACTGGAACTGGGAAGAGAGCGAGATCGGCAGGTGGCGCTTGGGCGGCCGCTACAGTTTGGATTTTCGCCGTGAATTCGGAGCGGCGTACCGCTGGGAGGAGTCCGAGAGTAATCTTGAGCTGGATTTGACCTGGCCTTTGGCGCCCCGGTGGCAACTGGGAGCAGCAGCGCTGATTGGCGAGTCCGATACTGACAGCGCGGGCTCCTATAGTCGGGTCAGCGTGGGCTACGATGCCTGTTGCTGGGCGCTACAGGTCGCGCTGGAGGATCGTCCGAGTCAGAGCGATGACAACGGCGGTGTGCAGTTCCTTGCGACTTTCAGCCTCAAGAGTCTGGGGCGCATTTCCAGTAACCAATTGGCAGAGGGCATCCAAACGGCTTCGCCCTCATGGAATTAACCAGCGTCTTGGTGGATCTCAGGCAGGTATTCCAATATTTTTCTGGTGCCGTATTACACCCCAAGAGGTGTTTGCTGGCAGCGGCAGCTTTTGCCTTGGCGCTGGGTTCCAGTGCGCAAGCCGACCAGTCGCTTAATCGTGTCATGGTGGTCGTCAACGACGGCGTCATCACTGAAGCTGATCTCAACCGGGAGATTTCCCTCGCCGAGATGGAGTTGCGCTCTGCGGGCCAGGCTCTGCCGCCCCGTGACGTTTTGGCCTCCGGTCTGCTGGAGGAGTTGATCGTCGATACCTTGCTGCTGGATGTGGCGGCGCGCGCGTCGATTGTTGCCACTGACCGGGAAGTGGCTTATGCGCTGACGACGATTGCCCGGCAAAATAGCCTGACGTTGCCCCAATTGGAGGCCGCGATCGTGGGAGCAGGAGTCGCAATTGAAGACTACGAGGCAGATTTGCGAAAGCAGCTCACGATCCGAAAGCTGATTGATCGGCAGATCCGTCGCCAAGTTGACGTTAGCGATCAGGAAATTGATGAGTATCTGGCGCAAAATCCGCAGGAGGACAAACCCGAGGAAGTCGAGTTTGATCTGGCCCATATCCTGCTTAAATCACCCTCGGGGGCTTCAGAATCCCAAATCTCTGACCTTCGAGACAGGCTTGAAAAAATTCGTCAGGAGGTGATCGGCGGTCTGGCGTTCAGCGAAGCGGCGAGGCAGTACTCAGACGGAACCAAGGCGTCAGAAGGGGGAATGCTGGGAGTTAGGACGGCGGCGCAGTTACCGCAACTGTTTCTTGATGCGCTAGCAGAGGTGCCGCCAGGCGGATTATCACCCGTTTTTCAGAGTTCCAACGGATGGCATCTTCTGAAAGTATTAGGACGCAAGTCTCAGCGAGAGACCGTCGTACTGCAGCAGGAGGTTCGGCACATCCTGATCAGGGCCAGCGCGCTTTTGCCTGATGAACAGTTAAGAGCCCGCCTGGAGCGTATTCGGGAGCGGATTGTGGCGGGCGAGGATTTCGGTGCGGTCGCCCGGCTGCAATCTGAAGATGCCAATACCCGTGCGCTTGGTGGAAATATCGGTTGGCTAACCCCGGGAGAACTGCCAGGGGAGTTTGAACAAGCGCTGGACCCCTTGTCAGTCAACGAGGTGAGCCCTGTCTTCCAGACAACCGCTGGCTGGCACATTGCCCAGATCACCGGAGAACGGGAGAAAGATGTAGGCAATACCTTGCGCCGACGCCAGGCAGAACGCATCCTCAGTGCGCGCAAGACTGAAGAGGCCTTCGAGCAGTGGGCGCAGTTTTTGCGAGAAGAGGCTTTTATCCGCTACCGGGTCAGGCCCGGCGAGTAGACAACGCCCCAGCACTGGGGCGTTGTCACTGGTTACGGACCTCTCCCGTCAAACAACATTAACTATTTGGTGCCGGACGTGAATTCAGGGTATGCCTCAAGCCCGCACTCGGCAACATCGACCCCGCGATACTCGTCCTCTTCGGTGACACGAAGTCCCCCGATTCCCCTGATGATGCCCCAGGTGGCAATACTCGCCAGAAAGACAAAGCCAAAAATCACTCCCGCACCGATCAATTGAGAGGAAAGTGCAGCGTCGGCGTTGGTGACGGGCACCACCAGCAAACCCCAGATACCCACGGTGCCGTGAACCGAGATGGCACCGACAGGATCATCAATCTTGAGTCGGTCCAGCCCCAGCACGGATAAGACGACAATTGCCCCACCGACTGCTCCGATGAGGGTGGCCGCCAGAGGCGAGGGGGTGAGTGGCTCTGCCGTAATCGCGACAAGGCCGGCCAAAGCGCCGTTGAGCACCATGGTCAGGTCAGCGCGGCCTAGAATGAACTTTGCTGCAAGCAAGGCGGCAACCACGCCACCCGCAGCGGCCGCGTTGGTGTTGACGAAGACCGCGGCCACGGCGTTGGCTTCACCGACGTTTGATACCACCAGTTCAGAGCCGCCATTGAACCCGAACCATCCCATCCAGAGAATGAATGTTCCCAACGTGGCCAACGGCAGGTTGGCGCCCGGAAGCGCGTTGATTTTGCCGTCCTTGCGGTACTTTCCTTTTCGCGCCCCCACAAGAATGACACCTGCGAGTGCCGCGGTGGCGCCGGTTAGGTGCACAACACCAGAGCCGGCAAAGTCAGAAAACCCGAGCCCGTCCAGGAAGCCACCACCCCATTTCCAGAATCCCTGGATGGGGTAGATGAATCCGGTCAGAACGACACAAAAGACAAGAAACGGCCAAAGCTTCATCCGCTCAGCTACGGCTCCTGACACGATCGACATCGCGGTAGCCACAAAAACAACCTGGAAAAAGAAGTCGGATCGTCCTGAATAATATGTGCCGTCGTACCAATCGGCGCCCGACGTACTGAGGACGCTTGCGGGATCGTGATCCGAGCCAAGCAGGAAACCCAATCCAGGCCAGAAACTGTTGACGGCTTCGCCGGGATACATGAGGTTATAGCCCACCAGCATGTACATGACGCAGGCAATCGCATAAAGCGCGACGTTTTTTGTGAGGATTTCTGTCGTGTTCTTGGCGCGAACCAGTCCCGCCTCCAGCATAGTAAACCCAGCAGCCATCCACATCACGAACGCGCCCATGACAAGAAAATAAAAAGTATCCAGGGCATAGCGCAGGTTAAGAATATCTTCCACTGTAAGTCTCTCCAATAAAAAATTGTTAGGTCAGCGATGCAGTCTGTTGTCAGAGTGCGTCTGGTCCGGTCTCTCCGGTACGGATCCGGATGACTTGCTCAATGCCGTAGACAAATATTTTTCCGTCGCCAATCTTTCCCGTTTTTGCCGCGTCGCTGATGGCCTCCAGCGCTTGATCCACCAACTCTTCAGAAATCGCAACTTCCAGTTTCACCTTGGGAAGAAAATCCACAACATATTCGGCTCCCCGGTAGAGTTCGGTGTGGCCTTTTTGTCGACCAAAACCTTTAACTTCAGTAACGGTCATCCCCTGTATTCCGATTCGGGCAAGGGCATCCCGAACATCATCCAGCCGAAACGGCTTGATAATGGCAGTGACAAGTTTCATTCATGTTCTCCTATGGCAAGGGTCTGTCCGGCAATCAGGCGATCAAAGCGTCCAAAAGCCGGCTGGTTCCTTCTTACAAGCAATTTGTGTGCCAACTTTGATAACCCTCTTCGCGGGGAAAATTCATGCGCTTTTTGCCAAGTGGCGCACACAATGCACTGTCAAGTGGCACGATTGTGAAGATTTGCACTTAACGGGAGCACGCGTTGCGGACTCTGCGACTGGTAGAATGAGACGACATATTTAGGACACTTGAGATATGACGGTACCGTTTAAGAAGATTGCTGAATCCCTGTCAGAGGTATTGCCTGGTGACCTTGCCGATGACGTTAAAAAGAACGTGCGCGCGATGGTCCAGTCTTCTCTTGAGAAAATGGATCTCGTCACCCGGGAAGAGCTCGAGGTTCAGGAAAAAGTCCTGGCGCGGACCCGAAGCCAGTTGGAATCTTTGCAGCAACGGGTTGCCGAACTTGAGGATGCGCTCAAACGCAGCGCTGATCCTTAGCCGTTTTCACCCCAAGGATTGGGAAATCATGACAAGGAGCTGTCAATATGTCCCTCGCGAGACTGCAAAGTCGGGCGCCGAATGGCCTTGATGCGCCACCGGTTTCCGTAGAGATTCATCTTTCGGGCGGATTGCCCTCATTCGCCATTGTGGGGCTTCCCGAAGCCGCCGTGCGGGAAAGCCGAGAGCGCGTACGCAGCGCGTTGATCAATTCCGGTTTTGATTTCCCGGCTCGGCGAATTACCGCAAATCTTGCGCCGGCCGACATCCCCAAGCAGGGGGGCCGCTTTGATCTGCCGATTGCGCTCGGCATCCTGGCCGCGTCCGGCCAAATCAAGCCTGCGGTCACCGATTTGCCGGGGGAATACCTCGGCGAACTGGGTCTTGGAGGCGAGCTCCGTTCGGTGACGGGCGTGCTGCCTTCGGTACTCGCCGCGAAAGCGTCGAACCGCACCGTCATGCTGCCGGAAGCCAACTTTGCAGAAGCGAGCCTTGTCGAGGGCGCAAGCCTGCTGGCAACCGAGAGCCTGATCCAGGCGGCCGCGCATCTTTCAGGCAGCATCCCGATTGCCGAACAGACAGGGGGTCAGTCGCCGCTACAGCGTCAGGAGCGATCTTTCGAGCGAGATCTGGGCGATGTCTATGGACAGTCCTTCGGCGTGCGCTCGCTTGAGATTGCTGCCGCTGGAGGCCACTCGCTCATGATGGTGGGTCCTCCGGGGTGCGGCAAAACCATGCTGGCCGAGCGACTTGCTGGTATTTTGCCGGATATGACGCCCGGTGAAGCCCTCGACACGGCGGCTGTTTATTCGGTTTCCCACCTTGGCTTTGATAGCCGGCACTGGCAGCGTCGACCTTTTCGCGCACCTCACCATAGCGCTTCTGCAGCGGCCCTGGTCGGAGGAGGTCCGCGGGTCGCCCCGGGAGAGATTTCCCTCGCGCATAATGGGGTGCTCTTTCTTGATGAACTGACCGAGTTTTCGCGCCATGTTCTCGATCAGCTGCGCGAGCCATTGGAGTCGGGATCGGTCACGCTAGCCCGGGCTGAGCGCACCGTTCGATATCCCAGTCGTTTTCAGTGGGTGAGCGCAATGAATCCGTGTGCCTGCGGCTACAACGGCGACCGCTCGGGTCGTTGCAGGTGTACGAGTGAACAGGTCAGGCGGTATCAGTCCAGATTGTCCGGCCCATTGATCGACCGGGTGGATCTCCACGTGAGGCTGCAATCAGTCGACCCCGTTGCCCTGCAAGCAGACAAGCCTCCCTCACAGAGTACTGCTGAGGTGAAACATCGGGTCCATAGCGCCCGAGAGCGTCAGTTAGCGCGCACCGGATGTATCAACGCGTGCCTTACGCAAAAAGACCTGGGTCATGCAGCCCGGCTAGATTCGGCGTCACAGCGTTTTCTTGAAGCCGCGGTACGGCAGTTGGGGCTCTCACTTCGTGGCCACTACCGAATCTTAAAAGTAGCGCGGACCATCGCCGATCTTGAAGGGGTCGATACCCTTGGGGAGGAGCACCTTGCCGAGGCGCTTCAATACCGTGCAATGGATCAGATGAATCCAGAATCCCTGACTTAGAGGGTTATTTCCAGCGCGGGTCACGCTTTTCAATAAACGCGTCGACACCTTCCAAAGTATCGGGGAAAAGCATGTTGTCGGCCATCGCCTGACCGGCTGCCTGATAGGCCTCGGACAGAGGCATGTTCAGTTGCCGATAAAACAGTGCTTTACCCAGACGCAGGGCATCAGCGGGCTTGCCCGCAATCGTCCGGGCGAGGGCGTCGACGGTATCGTCAAGCTTTTCGGCGGAGACTACCCGGTTGACGAGGCCGTATACCTCAGCCGTATGGGCATCAATAAATTCACCCGTGGTCAGCATCTCGAAAGCCCGCTTGCGCGATACGGCGCGGCTTAAGGGCACACTGGGGGTAGAACAAAAAAGCCCAAGATTGATACCGGACACTGCAAATCGTGCGGTGTCCACGGTGACGGCGAGGTCAGCGTTGGCGACGAGCTGGCATCCTGCAGCAGTCGCCATGCCCTGGACCTGAGCAATGACAATCTGCGGCATGCGGGCCAGTGTCAGCATCATGCGACTGCATCTTGAGAAGAGATCCTCGTAGTACTGCTGATCGGGCCGTGCCCGCATCTCCTTAAGATCATGACCAGCACAAAATGCCCTGCCGGTTGCAGCCAGGACCAGCACTTTGATCTCGTTATCCGCGGCGACCTCGTCAATCTCCCGCTGAAGCGACGAGAGCATTTGCTCAGACAAGGGGTTATACTGATCCGGCCGATTCAGAGTCAGTTTTACAACGCCCGGCGCAAGGTTCGCTTTAAGGACGATGGGCGAAGTATCCAAAGAGCCGGCAGACGCTGTCATGGCGATATCCTGTTGCAAATTCGCGCCATAACTTACACCTGATTGCCTGCAAAAGTAAACTGCAATGTCCCGAATTTCGATTGCCCAGATGGACGCCCTTATTGAGGAGCAGTTTCCGTTTGCCAGGGAATTCGGGTTTGTCCTGGAGTCGTTGGGTGACGGTGTTGTGGTGGTTCGGGCCCCCTATAAAAGTGCATTCCTCAGACCCGGCGGGACGATTGCCGGGCCGGTGATCATGGGTCTTGCGGACTATGCGATTTATGTTGCGCTGCTGACCCGTATTGGCATGGTTGAGCTTGCTGTGACCACCAGTTTCAATATCAATTTTCTCTCTCGCCCGGGAGAAGCAGATCTTCTCGCCAACGCCAGCATCATCAAACTCGGCAAGCGTTTGGCGGTGGGTGAGGTCGAACTGATCAGCGTTGGTGCTGATAATCTGGTGGCGCATGTTACGGCAACCTATTCGATTCCCCCGGGCGCAGTCTGAGATAGGACCGCAAGGGGACACTTGGTGAGCACCGATCCATTTGAAGGAATTCGGGCATGTGTGTTTGATGCCTATGGCACCCTGTTTGACGTGCACTCTGCCGTCGGACGACATGCGGATCGACTTCCTGACGCCCCGGAGGTGTCCCTGTTGTGGCGAACCAAGCAACTTGAATACACCTGGCTTCGATCCCTGATGGGCCGTTATGTGGATTTTTGGCAGATCACGAGTGATGCCCTGGCCTTTGCGCTGGATACGTATCAAGTGAGCGATGCGGCATTGAGCGATGATCTCATGCAGGCATATCTTGAGTTGTCCTGTTACCCGGAGGTGCCGTCAGTCCTTAATGGACTCAAAGACAGGGGCTTTCGTTGTGCGGTGTTGTCGAACGGCTCTCCCAAAATGTTGGGTGCTGCGGTAAAGAATAGCGGTCTTCAGGATGTGTTCGATGCAGTCATTTCAATCGACTCTATAGGTATCTATAAGCCGGACCCGCGTGTTTACCAGATGGCCGTGGATCAGCTGGGCGTCAGTTCCTCGGAAATTTCCTTTCAGTCTTCCAATGCGTGGGATGCCGCAGGCGCAGCAGCGTTCGGATTTAAAGTCGCCTGGATTAACCGTTTCGGCCAGCAGCCCGAGCGCCTGGGCATCGTCGCGGATGCAGAGCTCAAAGACCTTACGGCGCTTTCAGAATTGCTTTGATCCGATTCCGAGCCCTGATGGGTTGAAAAGGATTAAGCGCGTTTGGCGAGCTGAGCCCGGGCGACACGGGAGGCCGGAGGATGCCCCAGCCGGCGGCTGAGTGACTCCGTTATCGTGACAAGCTGCTCGAGATCAGCCGAGCAGTTAACGCCGAGACCCTCCAGAAGGTAAACCACGTCCTCGGTCGCGACATTGCCGGCAGAACCGGATGCATAGGGGCAGCCACCCAGGCCGCCCACGGCAGCGTCTACTGATGTCACACCGATCTCGATGCATGCCAGGATGTTGGCAAGCGCCTGGCCATAGGTATCGTGGAAATGCACTGAAAGATTATCCAAGCCCACTTCGCTGGCGCAGGCTTTGGTGAGGGCGCGTGCCTTGTCGGGTGTTCCTACGCCGATCGTGTCGCCCAAGGAAATCTCCGAGCAGCCCATTTCCGCGAGTTGGGCCGCCAGGCGGGCGACCTGCGCAATATCCACGTCGCCTTCGTAGGGGCAGCCCAGCACGCAGGAGATGTAACCGCGAATCACAACACCGTCTGCTTTGGCCAGGGCGCAGACTTCACCAAAACGCACAAGACTGTCAGCAATGCTGCAGTTGATGTTGCGCTGCGAGAAGGTTTCAGAAGCTGCTCCAAAGACGGCAATTTCGCGTGCGCCCGCGTCGCGGGACAACTCGTACCCTTTTTTGTTGGGAACCAGAACGGGCAGCCGAAGATCTTTTCGCTCCGCGAGGGCTATGAGCACCTCGTCGCTGCCCGCCATCTGCGGGACCCAGCGCGGTGAGACAAAAGATCCGGCTTCGATATCGCCCAGTCCTGCGTCAGCCAGTTGTTCGATCAAGGCGACCCGTTCCTGGGGCGTGAGCGGTTGGGCCTCGTTCTGAAGCCCGTCGCGAGGGCCCACTTCAACAATACGGATCTGGTCAGGTCTCATTCATTATCCTGTTGTATCAGGCGGCTGACACTGCAATGTGATAGTAGATGCAGATATCAGGCTCTATGCCGTCTTGGTAATCTTTTTCGATTATATGAACTGCGCGGGCGCCAAGCGAGGTATTGAGTCGCCACATGGCATTTGCGAGCCCCACCCGATTGCGGCCGCAGACAGACTTAAAGCCCTCTGAGCAGGCAGCCTCGATCTGGCGGACTTTAAGTTCCCGGCCGATCCCCCGGCCCCGATAGTGTGCGTCCACCAGGGTGTCTGCTGCGTAAAGTGCAGTATTGCTCCCCCTCGCTGGATCTTCCGCGGGGCCGCGAACATGAGCAAAATGTTCAAGCGGAGCACCAAGGCAAAATCCCGCCAGCCTCCGGCCCTCGACGGCTGCGAGACTGATGCCACGCTCATTACAGATGATGCGTTCCAACGTTTCCGGGGTGTCCTGTCGGGACGGCTCATAGATCTGTGCCTCAAGCAGCAGAATCGCCTCGCGCCACTGAGTCCAGTTATGAGTGCCGAGGCGTTGGTACTGCATGAGTCGATCGCTGGAGTCGACTGACACTCAGTCCGCATCTCCGTGCGCCGACGTCTGTTGTCGTGTCTCCTTGGAACGGAGGATGCTTTCGTGTCGAGCGCTGCAGACGTTGCACTCCGAAGACGCCGCAGCCCGCCACTCCAGGGGTGGAATAAATCCGTCGCGCCAGATACCGAGAGCCTCTTGTTGTGCTTGCATTTCTTCTTCCTGAAACGGCGCGGCAGGGCTGTCGTCCGCGAGCGCCCAGCCGTAGCGCACCAGCCAGGTATTCAGGCTGGCGCCATTCAGAGTGCATTCTGCCCGAAGACTATCCATGGTCGATGTTGAGGCAGATAAAGACACCAGAGGCCTGCAGTCAATCCTGCCGCTCGTCACATGGTTCTGCAGAGCCGTCCAGGCAGCCTCACCGCAGCGCCAGGTGTCGCTGTTCGTTTGGCAAAGCGCGTCCGGTTGAGGAAGGGAAGCGCCATCAAGGCGATAGGCCGTGTCGTCAAGAATCAGTACGCCTCTTGCTGGATGTACGGCCACCGCGGTTTCTCCAGAGGCAGGTATTGTTAATGCCATGCCTGCGCACAGGCTGGCCGCACCAATGACTGATCGAAACCGCATCTAGGCGCCTCGGCCGCGGCGTCAGCTTAGTCCCGCGGGAGCACTACCACGGCGTCACTGGCCCACTGCAGCCAGACCGGCTGATTGGGTTTATGGAGTTGTGCTATTGAGCGCTCGAGATTCTGCAGCGCAACCAGCACAGGATCTTCGCGTTGCGGCAGGTGCACGTAGAAGTGGCTCCGGTCACCCAGATAGGCCGAGGGCCCCATCGTGCCGCTTGTCGTGTTGGCACGCTCTCCCGGATCGGCAAACACCGGCTGCATTTTCTCGGGTCGGATCGCGACCCAGGCTTTTTGTCCAGCGGTCATCTGGGCATCGGAGTTTGTCACACTGACAGTCCCCAGAGCGCTGGTCTGGACCGTTATCGCGCTATCCGTTGAGGAGAGGATTTCGCCCTCAAAGAAATTCATGCTGCCGATGAAATCTGCGACGAACGGCGACCCGGGTGACTCATAGAGTTGTCCGGGCGAGGCAATCTCCATGACAGCGCCTTCCGACATCACCGCAATCCGGTCAGAGAGGGTGAGAGCTTCTTCCTGGTCGTGGGTTACGAATAGGAAAGTAATGCCAATCTGTTGCTGCAGTTGGCGCAATTCGATCTGCATCTGTTCACGCAGTTTCTTGTCGAGCGCGCCTAACGGCTCATCCAGCAGCAGTACTTTGGGCTGCTTGATGAGTGCTCTCGCCAGCGCGACACGTTGGCGTTGTCCGCCGGAGAGTTCATCTGCGCCGCGGCTGCCGTAGCCGGGCAGCTTGATGAGCTCCAGTGCTTCGTCGATCCGTTTGTCAAGCTCGGCGCGTGTGAGTCCAGCTTTGCGCATGCCGAACGCAATGTTGTTGCGCACGTTCAGGTGGGGAAAAATTGCGTAGTTCTGAAAAACCATGTTTACCGGCCGATGGTTCGGCGGAGTGGCCGACATGGGTTGGCCATCGATCATGATTTCGCCAGCGCTC
>Ga0208127_1000140_pt1 | contig 35763 bp, 42 predicted proteins | sample ETNtaG_6_FD_185751 | JGI IMG/M metagenome (GOLD analysis project Ga0208127, IMG submission 185751) | Marine microbial and viral communities from oxygen minimum zone, Eastern Pacific Ocean - ETNP201306SV45 (SPAdes) (version 2) | ecosystem: Environmental > Aquatic > Marine > Oceanic ... | reverse complement strand
ATATTGATAAAACCACTTTAGCTCTTTATTTCTGAGCATGAAGATTCCTCTTAGAACTAACTCAGTAACATTTTCTGGATGTCGCTGAGCATATGCCAGAGCCAGTGTACTTCCCCAAGAACCTCCGAAAACAAGCCATTTATTAATTTTTAGCTTTTTTCTTATTAATTCAATATCTTCAACAAGGTGCCAAGTGGTGTTATCTTCAAGGCATGCATGCGGCTTACTTTTCCCACATCCTCTTTGATCAAAAAGTATTATTCGATATTTTTTTGGATCGAAGAATCGTCTTGAAAAACTTCCGGCACCACCACCGGGACCACCATGAAGAAAAACTGCTGGCTTTCCATTAGGATTCCCGCATTGCTCATAATAAATTTCGTGTATACCCGTTTTTATAAAACCGGAATCAAACGGCTCGATTGGTGGATATAAAGTATTTTCTTTTTTAAAGAACTTCATTAATTTCGTCATAAAAACTGACAATATCCCCAATTAAGGCGGGGATTATTTCTTCAGGCAAATTGTGACCCATATTTTGGTATATTTTAAGTCTAGAGTTTTTAATAAGTTCTGCTGTAAGTTTTCCATATTTAACAGGTACAAGAGTGTCTTCCTCACCATGGAGCACTAAAGCAGGTACTTCAATATTACTTACGATATCAGATCTGTCTCCTGCTTCGAAGATTGCTGTTAACTGCCTTGGCATTGCTCTAGGGTAAAAACCATATTCTTGAACATCTTTTGTTTCGACATTTTCCATGTTTCGGAGATTGTCTTGATTTCTGTCAGATATATCTGATCTCGAAGGAATTTTGGGAGAAGACATTAAAGATACCAAACTGGAAGTTCGATCAGGATATTTAGAGGCCATTATTTGAGCTATCATTCCTCCCATTGAGGCACCTACTATGTGCGCCTTCTCTATCTGAAGATGGTCTAATAATGCCACACCATCATTAGCCATATCCTCTAGAGTATATGGAGCACTAAAACGAATCCCTAAAGAGTAAAGAAAATACTTCCAATACAAATTCGGTTTGCCTAACTTATCCAATTTCTCTGAATTACCTGTATCCCTATTATCAAAAAGAATAACCCGATATCCTTCTTCCACGAGTCCATTTACTATTCGCTCTCCCCAGACTTTATGAGAAGCCATTAGGCCCATTACCATTAAAACGGGCGGGCCATCCTCTGCTCCGGTGGTCACATAGGCTATAGACACACCATTAATTTTCGCAGTTATTGTTTCTTGATCAGCCGTGTAGCTTGAATAGATATTCAAAGAGGCAATTGAAAGAAGATATATGATCAGCGTCTTTTTCATTTATTCACATTAAATCCAATAGCAACAGCCGTCAATCTAACTGACTGAGACTATTTGGAACTTTAAATGGGGTACTTGAGTAGCTTTGTAATTGGCTCGATTGGGTTGTTTGTGCCTTTGAGTATATTTTCCGAAGCTTGAAGGATCGCTCGTTCATGGTCTCCCATAAACTTTGCTATAAAATGCGCTTGAGTATTCTCTTCATCAACAAGTGTAGCTAGCTCTTCATATTGAGGAAGATATATTTCACTAACTGATTTATGAATATTCTGAATTTGTTCTTTAAAGGATAGATTCTTGAATGCTTCCGCTATTTCTAGTCCTTGATTTCTTAATTGTTTATTTTCTTCTATGGGCAATCCTAGTCTTACTAACAAAGGTCTCATTATTGCTTTACCTTCGGTTTCTAGTTGAAGCATATTGCTATAAATATACTTGTGATCATTTTCTTCGACAGAAGCCAGTAAGGACTCGAATATCATTTCACCTGCTTGTTCACCTAAATAAACTTCAAACAAACAATCTTTAAATTTTTTATTCATTACTTCCCCATAAAATATAATAATTCATTTAATCATTTCTAAGTTCTTTCTGTTTCTTACGAATATAGATAATTTCAGGTATTCCTAGAAGATTAAAAACTAAGAAAAAAAGGAAATTCCTTTTTTCATTAAGCTTGGAAGCTATCCAACAAGCATGATAAGTCCAATAAATTTCCCATGCTGTAATCAATACAATCAACCCCACCAACATAACAATAACTTTATCACTTTTGTCTATTATTAAGAGATTCTTGTTATCCTTTGAAAGAGTTTCTGGCTGAAGTTAAATAGATTCATCAAGTTTTTGATTTAACTCAAGCCATTCTTGTTCTGCATTTTCAATTTCTGATATCAAGTTTACTTGCTCCCTCAATAAGTCATGAAGGTTGTTCCCTGAATCTTCATTATATGAATCGGGAGAGTTTAATTTATCATTTACTTCAGAAAGCTTTCTTTGCAATCTTTTTAGAGTTTTTTCTAAAGAGATAATATTTGTTTTTATGGACTTAACTTCTTTTTTTTGCAGTTTACTTATAGCCTCTTTTTTATCTTTAACTGATTCATTATTAACAGAGCCTTTAAGGATTAATGTTCGATAGTCTTCTAGGTCACCATTAAATCTACTTAATTTACCTTTATCTATTATTAAAAACTCATCAACTGTATTGGCTAAAAGATGTCTATCGTGAGATATGAGTAATATCGCTCCTCCAAAATCTTGCAGTGCTACCGTTAAAGCCTGTCTCATATCCATATCCAAGTGATTTGTTGGTTCATCCATTAGGAGTAAGTTAGGTTTCCGAAAGGCAATTTTTGCTAAAGCCAATCGGGCCTTTTCTCCTCCTGAGAAGTGTTTAATGGAATCTTTAGCCTTGTTATCTCTGAAATTAAAACCTCCAAGAAAATTTCTAATCTCCGCTTCCGTAGCCTTCTCATCAATACTTTGAATATGTTGAATGGCATTTTTTTGTAAATCTAGATCATCCACTTGGTGTTGAGAAAAATAACCCACTACTAGATTTTTCCCTTCTCTTTTTAGTCCATCAAGTAAATCGATATCTCCGTTTAGACTCTTAACAAGAGTAGATTTTCCTGCTCCATTTACACCCAGCAAGCCAATACGATCTCCAGGTCTGAAACTAACCTTTACGTCGGACACAATTGAAGTTGTATATCCTAATTCCGCACCTTCTAGAGTTAATAAAGGATTAGATATTTTGTCTGTTTCTGGAATGTTGAAGGAAAAAGGTGAATCAATATGAGCTGGTGCAATAAGTTCCATTCTCTCAAGCGCCTTAATTCTGCTCTGGGCCTGTCTTGCTTTAGTGGCCTTTGCTTTAAACCTCCTTACAAAGCTTTGCATATGCGCTATTTCGCGCTGTTGCTTATTGTAATTGCTTTCGAGCTCTGCAAGCCTGGCCGCCTTTCTTGCTTCAAACTGAGTGTAATTCCCAGAGTAAAGCTCGATCTGTTGATTATGAATATGTGCTATATGATCAACGCATTCGTCTAAGAATTCCCTATCATGAGAAATAAGCAGTAGAGCCCCCTGAAATGATTTAATCCAATTTCCTAGCCAAATTATAGTATCTAAGTCTAGATGATTTGTGGGTTCATCTAATAAGAGCAGGTCAGATGGCTGCATAAGAGTTTTTGCTAAGTTCAACCTGACTCTCCATCCTCCAGAAAAGTCATTTAAAGCTTTACTAAAATCACTTTCTGTAAATCCTAAGCCAACCATCAATTGTTCAGCTCTAGATTTAGCAGAAAATCCATCGTGATCTTCAAATTGCGAGTGCAGATCGCCTAAGGCAGCATAATCTTCTTCTTTTTCAGCTTTCTTAATGGCATTTTGAATGTTCGCGAGTTTGTGATCACCCGATAGAACATATGACAAAGCAAGCTCTTCCGATCCAGGCACTTCCTGATCAAGACAAGAAATCCTTAAGTCTGGAGGGTAATTAAAATCACCTGTATCCGACTCAAACTCACCTTGAATCATTTTAAATAAACTAGTTTTTCCTGTTCCATTTGCTCCCACTAAACCAACTTTATTTCTTTTATGAATAGTGAAAGAAACGCTTTGGAAAAGAATATTCGAACCTCTTCGTAAAGATAGATTATTAAATGAAAGCATAAGATGGTAAGTGGTGCCCAGAGGTGGAATCGAACCACCGACACAAGGATTTTCAGTCCTTTGCTCTACCGACTGAGCTATCTGGGCAATAAAGGTGTTGCGATTGTATACAATTAATCCACTCTTAAAAAGAATGTTTTATTCTTTGGGCTTAAATCCTGCTGGTTTTGCATATTCTTCTCCAGACAAAAATAAATCCATTTGCTCGTTAAGCCATTTTCTGGATTCTCTATCGGCAAGATTAATCTGACCTTCGTTAATAAGCATTTTTTGATGCTCTAGCCATTCTTCCCAAGCCCTCTTGGATACATTATTGAATATATCTTCCCCTTTTTCACCCGGATAGGGGGGAGAGGACATTCCTTCTAGATCCTCTTGGTATTTTCTACAAAAAACTTTACGAACCATTTGACGCTACTTCTTTAAAATTTTTGACACGGGTGCTGGTATTCCTACTTTCATTATATCCCGAGTTCCAAACCAGGCTTTATTATTCTCTAGGTTATGCATTTTACTTACTTTCAAGGACATAAGATCAATATCAAGGTCATAGTGGCTAAATGAATGTTTGAGTTTCATATCTTTTTCGATCAATTCGTAATCTTTTTTAAGAGATTCTATGTAGTCTTGCCTTTCTGCCTTTTTTTTGAATTCTGGAAACGACCAAAGACCTTCCCAGATACCTTTCGTATTTCTATTTTCAAGCAAGATCTCCTCTCTCTCATTTTGTATAAGCATCCAATAAACTTTTTTCAATGGTTTTCTTTTTTTGGGAGACTTATTTGGCAGAAGTGTTTGCATACCTTGCTGTTTAGATAGGCAGTCATCTTCTAAAGGACATTCCTCGCACTGAGGATTTGTTCTCTTACATATCAAGGAGCCAACGTCCATTATGGCTTGAGTATAAACATTGCAATCCTTAGCAGGTACTTGAGCTTCTGCAATTTCCCATAACTTATTAATGGTTTTGGAAGAATCGATCGTCTCCTCTATACAAAAGTATCGAACTAGTAATCTTTTAGCATTTCCATCTAGGATAGCAGCTTGCTTTTTGAACCCAAGAGAGCGTATGGCCCCTGCAGTGGATCTACCAACCCCAGGAAGAGACTCGAGTAACTCTAAACTTGAGGGCATGGAGCAATTAAATTGTTCTTTCAGTAATCTAGCAGATTTAAAAATATTTCTGCCTCTCGAATAGTAACCTAGACCTGACCAGTAACTTAATACTTCCTCCTCGGTAGAATTAGCTAAAGCCTCTATATCGGGAAATCTTTCAATGAACCTTTGGTAATAAGGAATTACAGTATTGACCTGCGTTTGTTGGAGCATAATTTCTGAAATCCAAACCTTATAGGGGTTAGTATCTCTTTGCCAGGGAAGATTCTTACGACCATATTCTTTGTGCCATTTAATTATCTTTTTGCTTAATTGGGACATAAATTTAGGATTCAATTGTACAAGTAATGAACAACTTGAGCATATTAGCTATAATGCGCGACCTTTTATATTGATTATGAGACAAGCAAAAATAAACAGAGAAACTTCTGAGACCCAAATAACTATCGACTTAAATCTGGATGGATCTGGTAAAACTGAATTTGATACAGGACTTCCTTTCCTTGAGCACATGCTTGACCAGATAGGAAGGCATGGAATGATTGACCTTAGCGTAAAAGCCAAAGGCGATTTGCACATAGATGATCATCACACCATCGAAGATATTGGAATTACACTAGGTGAAGCTTTCAACAAAGCCGTAGGAGACAAAAAAGGTATAAGAAGATATGGTCACTCCTACATACCTCTAGATGAAGCCCTCTCCAGAGTTGTTTTAGATTTTTCCGGCAGACCAGGGCTTTTCATGAAAGTAGACTTTGTTAAAGAAGAGGTAGGCGGGATAGATGTAAATATGTTTGAGCATTTTTTTCAATCTTTCTGCAATCATGCTTTCATAACTTTGCATATTGAAAACTTTTCTGGTGAAAATACTCATCATCAGATTGAAACTATTTTTAAAGCTTTTGGCAGAGCTCTTCGAATGGCACTTGAAGTTGACTCGAAACAAGAAAATGTGATTCCTTCTACAAAGGGTGCACTTTAAAATAATTTTTAATGACACGGGTTGTTGTAATTGATTATGGAATGGGTAACTTACATTCCGTTGGCAAAGCTCTCGAGTCTGTAGCTGATTCTGAAAGGGTAATAATATCCTCTGATAAGGAGCAATTAAAACAGGCAGATAAAATTGTTTTTCCTGGTGTAGGCGCTATCAAGGACTGTATGGCAGCTCTTTCCCTAGATTTAAGAGAAACAGTTCTTGAGCAGATTAAAAATAAGCCTACCCTCGCCATTTGTGTAGGTATGCAAATGTTATTGGAATCAAGCGAAGAAAATGATGGAGTTGAAGGGCTGAATATTCTCAATGGGAAAATAACAAAAATAAAATCAAATGATCATATTAAGGTGCCTCATATGGGATGGAATAAGGTGAAGTTTTTGAAAGATCATTTCTTGCTAAGAAATATTCCCAATTCCTCATTTTTTTACTTTGTTCACAGCTATTGCTGCTTAGAATCATCTGACGCATTGGCAGAGACTGAGCATGGTCGAAATTTTATCTCTGCTTTAGAAAAGGATAATATCTTTGCTGTGCAATTTCATCCTGAAAAGAGCCAAGCTGAAGGACTTAAGTTATATAAAAACTTTTTAGACTGGGCTATTTGATGAACATAATTCCCGCAATAGATTTAAAGGAAGGAAAATGCGTTAGGCTAAAAGAAGGCAAGATGGACCAAGAAACCGTCTTTTCTGAAGAGCCTGTTTCAATGGCCGAATTCTGGTTCTCTCAAGGTGCTGAGATACTACACATAGTCGATTTAGACGGTGCGGTCCATGGTAAGCCATTAAACGAAGATATAATCTTGTCTATCTGTAAAGAATTTCCTTCTAAGAGAATCCAAGTTGGAGGAGGTATACGAACTTTTGAAACCGCAAAAGGATATTTAGAAAATGGCATAGACAGGGTAATAATGGGTACATCGGCTGTTGAAGACCCCGAGATGTTAAAAAGTTTTTGTCGAGCTTATCCCAATAGAGTCGTTTTAGGAATAGACGCTCTTGATGGTTATGTGAAGACTCAGGGATGGCTCAAAGGCTCTGACCTAACTCCTATACAATTGGTAAAATCTTTTGAAGATCTCCCTCTTGCGTCCATTATCTTCACGGATATTTCGAAAGACGGAATGATGGCTGGACCCAATATTGAAGCTACAAGCGATCTGGCACGCTCAACTAAAATCCCTGTTATTGCCTCAGGCGGAGTTTCTTCTCTATTGCATATAAAACGATTGGCTGAGCAGGAAGTCATATCTGGAGCTATTTGTGGCAGAGCTTTGTATGAGAAGGTTTTTACTTATGCTGAGGCTCAGAAAACTGCAAGAGAGTAATCATGAGCGTTTCTAAAAGAATAATACCCTGCCTGGATGTTGATAAAGGAAGAGTAGTAAAGGGCGTTAATTTTTTAAACATCAGAGACGCTGGAGATCCTGTCGAAATAGCAAAAAGATATGACAACGAAGGTGCTGATGAAATCACCATGCTTGACATCACTGCAAGTCATGAAACTAGAGATACGACCTATAAGACGGTTGAAGATATAGCCAGTCAGGTATTTATTCCTTTAACTGTGGGAGGAGGGGTAAGAAATATTGATGATATAAAAACATTGCTTAGGTCTGGTGCTGATAAGGTAAGTATTAACACTGCTGCTGTAGAGAATCCTGATTTTGTTAAAGCAGCTGCAGATAAGTTTGGCTCTCAATGTATCGTTGTAGCTGTTGACGCTAAAGCCAGGAACGATGAAGAAGGTTCTTGGGAGGTCGTTACATATGGTGGAAGAAACAGAACAAACATAGACGTAGTTGAATGGACTCAGCAAGTTGAAGAATACGGGGCTGGAGAGATCCTTTTAACAAGCATGGATAGGGATGGAACAAAGGAAGGTTTCGATAATAATTTGGTTTCAAAAGTTTCAGGCAGTATTCCAATACCAGTGATAGCTTCAGGCGGAGTTGGGAATTTAAATCATTTAATAGATGGTATTAAAATTGGCGGAGCTGAGGCTGTTTTAGCTGCGAGTATATTTCATTTTTCAGAATACAGTATTGCAGAAGCAAAAGAAGCGATGCGAGCCTCTGGAATAGAAGTAAGAATTTAGTTTCTTCTGGTGATTGTTTGATGCGTACAATCGTATATCAATGGATCACCAGTGGCTATTTCTAATTTTACTATCTCTTCAGGACCAATATTCTCTAATTGCATTACAAGAGCCCTCAGAGAATTGCCATGTGCAGCTATGAGCACATTTAGACCTTCATCTATTTTCGGCATTATTTCAGACTCAAAATAAGGAAGAACTCGTTCGGCTGTATTTTTTAAACTTTCACCTCCCGGGGGTGGAATATCAAAAGACCTTCGCCATATATGGACTTGTTCTTCACCCCATCTCTCTCTGGCGTCATCTTTATTTAAGCCAGCCAAATCTCCATAGTTTCTTTCATTGAGGCTTTGATGCTTTACAAAGGGTATATCAGTTTGATCCATCTCTTTTAAAATTAAACGACCTGTCTCTTGAGCTCTAAATAGATCTGAAGTGAACATGATGTCAAAATTCATGTCTTCAGCCTTTAACGATTTACCGGCCTCAACAGCTTCATTTATACCCTGGTGAGTTAGTTTTGGATCTTTCCACCCCGTGAATAAGTTTTTTTGATTCCATTCACTTTGGCCATGCCTAACTAGAACAAGAATAGATTTTTTCATAACATAAAAGTTTTTTATATTTTAACTCACTAATCTATATAATCCTGACTCGATATGGATAAATTCTTTACTTTTCTTAATGATAATTCTTTAGCAGTATTACTGCTGTTATCTCTTATCTTGATATTGGTTGTGTACGAAAGAAGAAAAGGTGGAACAAAAGTCGATACTGGCGAGATGACAAGGCTTATCAATAAAGAAAATCCTTTTGTCTATGACTTGAGAGGTGTTGCTGAATTTAATGCCGGTTCAATAGCAGGAGCGATAAACTTACAACCTTCTAATTTAGTAAAGGGGGATGCTTTATTTAAAGCTTCAGAAAGTGATTGCGTTATTCTAATTTGTAAAACAGGAACAACTTCTGCTAAGTCAGCAGGAGAGCTTAAGAAACAAGGGTTTACAAATATAAATGTACTCTCCGGAGGGATGATGAATTGGACGCAAAGTGGAATGCCACTTGTTAAGAATTAATTATCCAATCCAAGTTCTTTAATTTTTCTAGTTAGAGTATTTCTACCCCAACCTAAAAGTTCTGCAGCTTCCTTTTTGCGTCCCATAGTCTTATTGAGGGCCACTTTAATGATTGTCTTTTCAAACTCAGGTATTGCCTCTTCTAAAAGATTATTTTTGCCTTTAGCCAAATAATTCTCTGACCACGATTGAAGAACTTTTGTCCAATCATTTAAGTTTTCAACATTTTCCACTTTGAGATCATCAGGTAGATCTTCTAACTTAACTTCTCTCGTAGGGGACATTACAGTCAGCCATCTACATGTATTCTCAAGTTGACGAACATTACCGGGCCAAGATAAAGACATAAAATACTCTTCAACCTCAGCTGATAGATATTTCTTTTCTTCTGCCAGCTCGTCAGAAGATTTCTGGAAAAAATGCTTCACTAAAGTGGGTATGTCTTCTTTTCTTTCACTTAATTTAGGAAGCGAGAGTTTAATAACATTAAGTCTATGAAAAAGATCTTCTCTAAAGCTTCCTTCCTTTACAAGGTCCTCTATGTTTTGGTGTGTAGCTGTTATGATTCTTACATCTACCTGTATTGGTTCTCTGCCCCCAACTCTATAAAACTCTCCATTAGATAGAACACGCAGTAGTCTAGTTTGAGTTTCCAGTTGCATGTCTCCAATTTCATCTAAAAATAACGTTCCCCCATCAGCCTGTTCAAATCTTCCTATTCGTCTCTCATCTGCTCCTGTAAAGGCTCCTTTCTCGTGCCCAAATAATTCAGCTTCTAACAGTTCTTTTGGGATGTCCGCCATATTAAGAGCTATGAAGGGTTTGTCTTTTCTAGGGCTATGTTGAAAAAGAGCTCTTGCAACCAATTCTTTACCTGTTCCAGATTCACCGTTGAGAAGTACAGTCGAATTTGAATTAGAAAGTTTTCCAATTGCCCTGAAAACCTCTTGCATTGCAGGTGCTTCCCCAATTACTTCAGCTTGAGATTCAGAGAATTCCTCATTTTTTTCATCGTCTGTAGCTGTAGCGCGTTGAACCATTGATACAGCCTCTTCAATATCAAAAGGTTTGGGTAGATATTCCCAGGCTCCATGTTCGTATGACTCTACTGCACTATCCAAATCTGAATGTGCGGTCATTATGATGACCGGTATGTCCGGTCTTAGTTCTTTAACTTTATCAAGAAGATCTATTCCGCTTGGACCAGGCATTCTGATATCTGTGAGAATCAGTTGGGGATTTTCTGTTTCTAGCTTCTTAATTACTTTGTTTGCTGAATCAAAGGTTTGAACGTCCATACCACTGTCCGCCAAGCCTTTTTCAAGAACCCATCTTATAGACTCATCATCATCAACTACCCAAATACTCTTATCCATTAGCTATTTTCAAGTCTAGTTCTTTTTTGGAATTGATGGGTATATTTATAAAAAATTCTGTTCTGCTAGGTTCGCTGCTGAAATGAATATTTCCTTTATGCTGCGAAACAATACCTTGTGTAATTGATAGGCCTAGCCCGGAACCTTTGTCTTTGCCAGTAATCATGGGGAAGAATATAGAATCTTTTATCTCTTCGGGTATTCCTGGACCGTTATCTATTACTGATATTTTGCAGACCGTTGTATTTCTTTCTCCATCAATTATTTCTCCATGAGAAATTCTAGTGACTATGCTTATCTGTGGCGAAGGGGTGCTTGAATTTATCAGGGCATCTTTAGCATTTTTAGTTAAATTAAGAATGCTATTTTCAATTAAATAACTGTCAATGTATAAGTCAGGGATGCTAGGATCGAAATCTTTTGTTATCTTGATTGAATCATAGTCACTCTCATTCTCAACAAGTTTTAGAACATTTTCTATGGGATAGTGAATATTTTGGAGCTGAAAGTCTGGTTTTTTGTTGGGACCTAAAATATTATCCACCAAAGATGTTAACCGGTCAGTTTGCTTAATGATTATATCGGTATATTCTCTCAGGTTTAGCTCTTTCAATTTATTTCTCAATAGTTGTGCTGAACCTCTTATGCCGCTAAGAGGATTCTTGATTTCGTGAGCTAACCCCCTAACAAAGTCTTGAGAGATTTGTTGGTTAGTCCTCATTCTGTATCTCTCTATTAACTCTGACGAAGCTTCTTTATTGATAATTTCCAGAAGTAATCCGTTTTCTTCATAGTTATTGAATGGGTGAACTATGTATGTACACAAGACTTTATTTCCTCTTTTTAGATTTAGTATTGCATCTGTCTTTGTAAAGCTCCTTTTTTCGTCAATAGAATCTTGAAAACTATCAAGACTCTCAGGTTCTTCAAAAAAAAGTTGGTCTATTTTTTGACCTAGAGAAGCTTTCTCAGAGGTATCTAAAATGGATAGGGCAGAGGGATTGATGAATTTAACTCTCAAAGAAGTATCTAGGATAACAATACCTGTATTTAGTTCTAGGAGGAGAGATTTATCCAATTTACCCGCAAGTTGTAACCGGAGGCCAAGCCTCCGGTTAAATTAACTAAATTAATTATGAGGTTAAAGTACCTACTATGTGAGCCACAATCTTGTATGGATCAGCATTAGAAGCAGGTCTTCTGTCTTCAAGGTAACCATTCCAATCATGCTCAACTGTATAAATAGGAATTCTGATACTGGCACCTCTATCACTTACTCCGTAGGAGAATGTATCTATACTTTGAGTTTCATGCAGACCAGTTAATCGCATGTCGTTATCAGACCCGTATAAAGATATTCCTTCCTTGTGGACCTCACCTAACTTTTCACACATTGAACTAAATAGCTCTTCCGAACCAGCAGTTCTCATTTCTTCATTTGAAAAATTAGTGTGCATTCCAGATCCATTCCAGTCACCTGTTTTAGGTTTAGGGTGGATATTTACTGATACACCGAACTCTTCAGCAACTTTGTAGAGTAGGTATCTACTTACCCAAAGATCATCAGCTGCTTTGATTCCTTTTCCAAAACATTGATACTCCCACTGACCCAATGCTACTTCAGCATTTGTTCCTGTAAGTTCTATACCTGCATCAAGACAAGCGTCTAAGTGAGCATCACTTATTTCTCTGCCTTTAACGTTAGATGCTCCGACAGCACAGTAATATTCACCTTGCGGTCTGTCAGGGGTTCCTTCTTCCCATCCCAGGATAGTCCCGTCAGGGTTAGTTAAGAAGTATTCTTGCTCAAAACCAAACCACCATTCATCACTTACAACTGCTTCAGCAGCAGCTCTAAAGTTTGATGGATGAGTCTCATGCTCTCCAGTTTCAACCTGACAAAGAACAAGAGATCCTTCGTTGGTAGGATTTTCGTATTGTTGCACAGGTAATAATAAACAGTCTGAGCTTCCACCTTCTGCTTGAAGTGTAGAAGAACCATCAAAGGACCAAGCAGGTGGTTCACCATCTGTAACTTTTACTTTACTTCTTAAATTGGCTTCAGGCTCATATCCATCTAACCAAATGTATTCATATTTTGTCATTACTTTCTCCTTACATAATTAAAAGTTGAGGGATATTATCATGCAAAATAGAATAAAAGAACAATTATTGTGCAGAAATATAAGATAAATATGAAATAAAGTACTTATTTCGTGCATATGCACATAATTAGTGCATTTTTATTATACCTAGGCCGTATTTTTTTGTATGTGATAAAAACTCCTCTAGAAAAAAGTTCCATTGAAACTTTTCGTCTTTGCTGAGCATATTTTTATTTGGATATTTATTCCTTAACCAGAACTGCTTTTTCCCATTAAATTTTCTTACTTCAGCCATCTTGGCATCGTGATATAAGTAAATTTCTATCTCAGTATTGGGAATCAATTCTATGGACCTAGTCTTATTGATATGGATAACAGAAGTGTGATTTGAAAGCTTCCTGCAGGAAATATTTATTTGAGAATTTACTAATCCTTCGGGTATTAAGTAATCAATCTTGCTTTCGTTTTTTTCTTCAGGGAAAAATTTTATAAGCTTCTGATAATTTCTTTCATAGAGTCTTATCAGTTGATTCAGACCTCTTTGGCTATTTAGCTTATATAAATTTCTATTCCTTATCATAAGTAGACCATAATATTAACGCAGCAACCGTCCTGAAGGGAGTCCAAGATTCGGAGATTTTCTCAATTGTCAAATAGTCAGGTCTTTCTTTCATACCTCTTAATCTTTGTATAGCTACGACAAGGCCTAAATCAGAAGATGGCCAAGCATCAAGCCTTTTCAGGCAAGCCATGAGATAGCATTGTGCAGTCCAATCTCCAATACCTCTAATTTTTATCAACTCTTCTATGACTTCCGAATCTTCCTTCTGACTTAGACTATTCAAGTCTAACTCTTTATTGTTAATTTTTTCTGCAATACCTGAGCAATAGTCAATTTTTTGTTTACTTAGGCCTGCTTCTTTGAAGCTTTGTATATCTACTTTGAGAAATGCCTCCGGTTCAAACGGTATTACAAGCTTCTTCAACCTTTTAAATATAGCTTTTGCTGAAGCAACAGAAAGTTGTTGTTCAATTATCAGCCCTATAAGTCCTTCGAAACCTGACTTTTTACTGAAAGGATTGATGTCGTAATTTTTTTCTTCGAGAATCCTTTTAAATGCAGGCTCCTTTTCTGACAGAAAATCAAACCCTTGTTGAAGAGTTACTTTGTTTAAAGTTTTAAATTTTTTCATACAAATCGGAGGTTATTTCTGACCTAAATGGTAAGAGAGATTTTCTATCTTGATTATATTCAAGAATATGCTCCCTTTCTCTGTTTAGGAAATCATCAATGGCCTCTTTGAACCTAATATCTCTAATCCAATGAGCGGAATAGGTTTCAATTGGGCAAAACCCTCTTTTTATTTTATGTTCACCTTGAACACCAGGATCAAAAGATTCTAGGCCTTTTTCTATACAGAATTCTATACCTTGGTAATAACAGGTTTCAAAATGTAAAGAATCGTACTCTTCAAGACACCCCCAATATCTTCCGTATAGTTTCTTGTCGTCATGGAAATTAAAAGCTCCCGCAACATAATTTCCAATTTTATTTTTAGCCAAAACTAATAGTATTGATTCTGGAATCACATCTATGATCTTTTCGAAAAATTCAAAATTTAAATACCCCCTCATACCCCTCTTTAAATAAGTAACCTGATAGAACTGGTAGAAGCACTCCAGCATTTCATGATTTATTTCGTTGCCATTCAGCCTAATCATCTCAATATTCTGATCGACGATCTTTTGCCTTTCCTTTTTAATATTTTTTCTCTGCCTCGAGGTCATATCTTTTAGGAAGTATTCAAAATCTTTATAACCATTATTGAACCAGTGGAAAGAATAGCTGGTTCTAATGCTGAACCCTTCATCAGAGAATAAATTCAATTCGCTTTTATCGGCCAGTAAAACATGCGAGCTTGAGAAGTTATTTTCTTGTGCCAATCTTTGCAGGGCATTACTAATTTCACTGATTATTTGTTTATTTTTTTTCTTATCCATACTTAGTAGTCTTGGGCCTGTAGCAGGAGTAAAGGGTATAGAGCTGACTAATTTAGGGTAGTAATCTAATCCATTTCTATAAAATGCATCTGCCCAAGACCAATCGAAAATAAACTCGCCTTGAGAATCTGTTTTGATATACATTGGCATCGCACCGATAATTCGATTTTCTTCTTTCACGATAATGTGGAAGGGAGACCATCCACTTTCAGGAGATACACACTTTGTATCTTCCAGGGCTTTGAGAAAGTCGTATTTCAGGAATGGGTATTCATTTAGACGAATCTTTTCCCAATCTTCTTTAGGTATATCATTAAGTGACCCAACGAATTCAATTATCACAATAAGACTCCCATAATCGAACCACAGAAAAAAGAGAGGCCAATAAGATTGTTATTTTTGAAAGCCTTGAGGCACTTTTCGCTTTCTTGCCTCTTTATTAAATTACATTGGTAAATGACCAATGAAGCGCAGATAAAAGCGAATAAATAGAATGTAAGATGAAAGTCTAGAGCATAGGCTATTGTAAGCATTATTCCTATTGATAAGGCGTGTAGAGAAAAGAATACCGGAAGAACGTAATTTCCAAAGGTTATAGCAGAAGAGTTAATTCCTAAATCTAAGTCATCTTCCTTATCACAAAGAGCATAAGCAGTGTCATAGGCTACAATCCAAAAAAAACAAGAACCAAAAAGAGCTATGCTTACGACATTGATCTCATTTAATTCAGCCGATGAGACCATCATAATTCCCCAAGAGAATGCCAAACCTAAAAAAAGTTGAGGTATAGGAAAGAATCTCTTAGTAAGTGGATATAGGGTTGCTAGTCCCAATCCAATGAGTGCCATATAAATTGTAAGCTTATTCATAAATATTAATAAAAAAGCCGAACAGGAGATCAAAAGTGCGAATAAAAGTAGTGCTTCTTTGGAAGAAACTTCTCCTGTTACTAGTGGCCTATCTTTAGTCCTATGCACTTCTCCATCAAAATCTCTGTCAAAATAGTCATTTATGACGCATCCAGCTGAGCGCATTAAGAAAGTGCCGACTATAAACAAACCAACTAAGAAGAAATTTGGTTTACCGTTTGTAAGTATGATAAATGAAGTCAAAGTGGGCCAAAGCAATAGGGCGGTTCCTATTGGTTTATCTGCTCTCATCAATCGAACAAAATTTGCAAATTTTCTCTTATCAATCATCTCAAAATATCACTACGGGGAAGATTGATACTTTAGTCTAAGTTGATTGTAAAGTTGAGTTAGAATATTCATTTTTGAATAAGGAGTATGCATTGAAAAAGTGGGAATGTATTGTTTGCGGACTCATCTACGATGAAGAAGAAGGTTGGCCTGATGACGGTATTGAACCTGGAACGAAATGGGAAGATGTTCCAGAGGACTGGGTTTGCCCGGATTGTGGAGTCGGTAAGGAAGATTTTGAAATGGTAGAAATTGATTAACCAATGAATTTAACTTCAAGAATTATTCTGGCCATGGTACTTGCCATGGCTGGGGGTATTTTCCTCAAATTTATTAACGATTCTGGATACTTAGGAGAGCTGGGTCATTTAATTTTCATAGAGTTTTTCACAGAAGGCATTCTTGATGTTATAGGACAAATATTTATTGCTTCATTGAGATTAGTTATAGTCCCTTTGGTCTTTTTCTCTTTGGTTTGTGGTGTAGTTTCTATTTCCTCTTCATCCAGACTAGGGACAATTAGTCTCAAGACTTTATCCCTTTACCTTCTAACTACGGCTATAGCAATTTCTGTTGCACTGACTTTTGCTCTAATTTTTAAACCAGGGGTAGGTATAGATTTGGCTTTACCTACAGCATTCGAAGCCTCTGAAGCCCCTTCTTTAAAAGAAGTTTTAATTAATATATTCCCAACTAACCCAATAGCTGCGATGGCAGAGGGAAATATGCTTCAGATAATAGTCTTTTCATTATTATTTGGAATTGCTTTAAAAAGCCTTGGAGAAGAGGGTGGTTCATTGAAGAATTCCTTCGAAGTTATAAATAATGTGATACTCAGCCTTGTAAGAATGCTGATCGAGTTAGCGCCCTATGGCATATTTGCTTTACTCTTCTCTTTATTTGCCGTTCAAGGCTTTGGAATGATTGGTGATTTGGCTAAATATTTTTTCTTACTTGTTTTTGTTTTACTTTTCCATGGTTTTGTAACTTATGGAAGTCTTTTGACCTTAATTGGAAGGCTAAATCCTGTTCAATTTTTCTTGAAGGTTAGATCATTGGCAGTTTTTGCTTTTAGCACTTCTTCCAGCAGTGCGACCATGCCAGTTACCCTTGATACGGTTAAGAACAAACTTGGTGTTAAGCCCACAATAGGTTCTTTTACTGTACCTTTGGGCGCCACCATAAATATGGATGGGACTGCAATTATGCAAGGCATAGCTACGGTATTCATATCCCAAGCATACAATATAGATCTTTCATTGGTTGATTATCTAATGGTCATTTTAACTGCAACTCTAGCTTCAATAGGTACAGCAGGTGTACCTGGAGTAGGTTTAATTATGCTTGCAATGGTTCTGCAGCAAGTAGGCTTACCTGTTGAAGGGATAGCTTTAATCATCGGTGTAGATAGGCTATTGGATATGACAAGAACCGCAGTTAACGTATGCGGTGATGCCATGGTCTCTTGCTTAGTTGCAAAATCAGAAGACGAATTCGAAATTAATACATTCCATTCAAAAAATTAATATTTAAATTAATCTACTATTCCGTTAGACTTTCGCGCTATTAATAGGAATTCCACCGTTTTTGAGGAGAAAAAATGTTAGAAAGTTATCTTGCAATACCACCTTTGTTGGGTGTTCTAGGCTTATTGGTTGCCTTAGGAATATATATCGTAGTAACCAGATTTTCAGAAGGCGATGAAAGCGTTAAGAAAATTGGTGATCAAATTCATTTAGGTGCAATGACTTTCATGAAAACTGAGTATACCTATCTCAGTATATTTGCATTAGTCGTCATCATTTTAGTATGGTTTTCTCTAGGAGAAGGTACAGCAATAGCAGTTTTAGCAGGAGCTTTATCTTCCTCCATAGCAGGCTGGATAGGTATGTATTCAGCTACAAAAGCGAATGTGAGAACTGCAACAGCTGCCTCAGAATCAGGTGCTGAAGCTGCACTTTCGGTGGCATTTTATGGCGGATCTATCATGGGATTATGTGTCGCCTCACTTGGGCTAATTGGACTAGGAAGTCTTTTCTATATATTGAGCGGTGATGCTCATTCCATAGAAGGTTTTGCTATGGGAGCATCGATTGTTGCTCTTTTCTCAAGAGTGGGTGGAGGAATTTATACAAAAAGTGCTGACGTAGGTGCTGACCTTGTAGGTAAAGTAGAAGCTGGGATACCTGAAGATGATCCTAGAAATCCTGGAGTTATAGCTGACAATGTTGGTGATAATGTTGGGGATATTGCGGGAATGGGTTCAGATATCTTCGAATCTTATTGTGGATCAATGGTAGCTTGTATAGCTATAGCTTCGACTTATTTGATTACTTCTGAATTTACGCAAGCTCAAAAAGACGGCATGATGTTTCTGCCGCTTGCACTAGCTTCAATTGGGTTGCTTGCTTCAATTATTGGGATTGTGATAGTCAGATTATTCTCAAAATCTTCTCCTGCAAATGCTATGAGATGGGGGACTATGGGCGCTCCTTTAATCTTTATTATTGCTGCTTACTTTTTGACAGGTTCTCTCGTAGGAAGCAATGGTTTTGATGTCTGGCTAGCTGTCGTTTGTGGATCTGTTGGTGGGATAGCTATAGGCCTCATTACAGAATATTACACTGGCTCTAGCCCAGTAGTGAAAATTGCTGAATCAGGTCAGACAGGTTCTGCCACAGTTATGATTACGGGACTGTCTGTGGGTATGCAGTCGGTCGTTTTGCCCATTGCTTGCATAATTTTGATAATTTTTATTTCTACCGAATTAACAGGCCTTTATGGAGTTGGTATTGCTGCTGTAGGTATGTTGTCTACAGTAGGAATAACAATGGCAATTGATGCTTACGGTCCTGTCGCAGATAATGCAGGAGGAATAGCTGAAATGGCTGGTATGCCTGCTGAAACAAGGGTGATTACTGATGAACTTGATGAGCAAGGAAATACTACTGCAGCAATCGGTAAAGGTTTTGCTATCGGTGCTGCTGCTTTAGCTGCTTTAGCTATTATTTCTGCTTTTGTCTCAACTGTTTCAGCTAACAGAGCAGAACCACTTGAGCTATTGTTATCAAATCCGCTAGTCCTAATAGGAATTTTCATTGGTGGAGCTATACCTTTCTTGATAGCTTCCATAACCATGACAGCTGTTGGGGATGCTGCATTTGAAATGATAAATGAAATCAGAAGACAGTTTAAAGAGATCCCAGGCCTCTTGGAGGGAAATGCTGAGCCTGATACAGCTAAATGTGTAGATATTGCGACTGCTGCTGCATTAAAGAAAATGCTTTTACCGGGGATAATTGCTGTTTCTGCTCCACCTCTAGTTGGTTTGGGGATTGGTGCAGAAGCATTAGGTGGAATGTTGGCTGGTGGACTACTCGTGTGCGTGCTTATGGCCTTGTTTATGGCTAATGCCGGTGGAGCTTGGGATAATGCCAAGAAATATATTGAGAAGGGAAATTTAGGGGGAAAAGGAACAGATACTCACGCAGCTGCAGTGGTGGGAGATACTGTAGGCGATCCTTTTAAAGACACATCAGGACCTTCAATGAATATCCTGATCAATGTTATGGCAATCGTTAGCTTAGTTATAGCTCCTTTACTTTAACTGCTTAGGTTCTTTTTCATAGTCTCATGAGGTATGCCTGTATCAGATTGATACGGGCCAACTTCTTTATATCCAAGTGTTGAATAGAAACTAATAGCATTCTCTCTTGCATTAAGACACATTGATACTGCTCCTCGAGAAACAGCGTATTCTTCTAGGTCTCTTACTATTTGTGATCCCAGTCCCTTTCTCTTAAAGCTATCTTTTACAGCCATGTACCTTATCTGCGCTTCTTTCTTTGAATTGAAATGCACTCTACCTGAGGCTATAACATTATTTTCTTCATCGATACCCATTAAGTGATAGCTCTCGTCTTCCAATTCATCTGCCAAAGAATCCTTAGACATGCCCAAAGGTTTGCGAAGAATTTCCCATCTGAAAAGAAGGTACCTTTCCCATTCTTCGTTATTCTTTGGCGATCTTATGATGAAATTAGGCATATTGGATTATAAAATTTTACAATGTATAGCATGGGAAAACAGGACAATATATACGAAGAAGGTAATTTAAGCGGTTTACCGTTTTCTTTCAATCAGGAAGTAACAGAAGTTTTTGAAGATATGATTGATAGGTCTGTCCCGGGTTATAAAACAAGCTTAAAATTGATAGCTCAATTCTCAAAAAAATATTACCAAGCTAATACTAACTGTTATGACATCGGATGCTCTCTAGGAGCCTCGTCTTTGGCTATTATTTCTGGAGCAAATAATGCAAAGGTTATTGCAATAGATAACTCAGAAGCAATGATCACAGAATGCAATAATAGATATGGAAATCTTGTTGCTGATGAATCAATCAGGTTCCTGCAAGACGATGTTTGTAAGAGTAAATTAGAGAATGCATCGGTAATTTGCATTAATTATGTTATTCAATTTTTGAAACTGGCAGAGCGAGATAAGCTAATCAAAAAGGCTTTTGAAGCATTGGTGCCTGGAGGAGTTTTGTTGATCTCTGAAAAAGTTCATTTTAAAAATAAATTTCAATCAAGAAGGCTATTTCAACTCCACCACAGTTTTAAGTCCGCTAATGGATATTCAGATTTAGAGATAGCAGGCAAAAGAGATTCTTTAGAAGGTGTATTGCTTACAGAAACACAAGAGGTGCACATTAATAGAGCTATTTCAGCAGGATTTAGCTCTGCAGAGAAGGTCCTTTCTAATATTAACTTTGTAACTTATAAATTTGTGAGATAGTAATGTTCGTTTCATGCGAAGTAGATAATCTAACCAAACCTTACTTATCAAATCCTTTTGGCAAAAAAAAGGATAAAAGGATTGAAAGTTGGTTAGAAATAATGAATACGTTGCCATGCCCCGCTAACAAAAAGGTTAGTCTGAAGAACGAAGTCCGTGTAGATTTTGAAGATGACACATTTTATGAATTAAAGGATTTACTATTGCGTTTATCTCCATGGAGAAAAGGTCCTTTTCATATAAGAGAAATTTTCATAGATAGTGAGTGGAGATCAGACGAAAAATGGAAACGATTCAAAAAACTTAATATTGATTTAAAGGAAAAAAATATTCTCGACGTTGGTTCAGGAAATGGCTATTACGCATTTAGGATGTTGGGTGACGGAGCAAATAATATTCTTTGCTTGGAACCCAATCTTGTTCATGTCTCCCAATTTGCTGCATTAAATAGGTTTGTTACTTCAGATAATATAAGGATGCTTCCAGAGCGTTTAGAAAATATTAAATTTTCAGATACAAAATTTGATGTAGTTTTTAGTATGGGTCTTCTATATCACCAAAGAGATCCTTCGCAACATATAAAAGATTTGAAAAACACACTTAAAGATGGAGGCCAATTAGTGATAGAAACTATCGTTTCTCCAGAGGCGTATGGTAATTTTTTGGAACCCAGTGAAGGAAGATATGCCTCTATGCCGAATGTCCACTATGTGCATACAGACAAAGGATGCAAAAAATTATTTGAAGAACTGTCGTTGTCTCTTCAATGCGAGTCGTACAACACGAGAACAACAGGCCAAGAGCAAAGAAAGACTGAATGGATGCCATTTAAGTCCTTCGAGTCGGCGCTCAATCCATCAAATCTAGATTTAACCATAGAGGGATATCCTGCACCTGAAAGGAAGTTTTATGTTTTAGAAAAAGAAGCTTAAGATTCTGAGTAATCTACTCTATTGCCTATCCATCTTTTAACAAGAGTTTCGGCAAATTCTGTTTCATTTCTGCTCAATTCTAAAGCTTCATCTTGCGCTTCAACCAGTAGATCAGAATCCCTGATTGGATTGGCTATTTTTAAATCCATCAAACCTGATTGTCTAATACCATAAATGTCTCCAGCACCTCGTAGTTCAAGATCTTTTTCGGCTATTTGAAAACCATCATTGGTCATTTCCATGGTTTTTATTCTTTCTTCAGCCATCCCTGACAGAGGTTCTTTATACAACAATAGACAATGCGACTCTGTATTGGCTTTACGACCCACCCTTCCTCTAAGTTGATGCAACTGAGAAAGACCTAATCTTTCAGGGTTTTCTATAATCATTAAAGTAGCATCTGGCACATCAACACCGACTTCAATTACAGTTGTGCAAACCAGTAATTGAATATCTCCTTTTCTAAATTTTTCTATTACAGAGTCTTTCTCATCTTTTTTTAACCTTCCATGAACTAGGCCCACTTTAAGCTTAGGTAGAGATTGCGAAATCTCCTTGAAAAGTTCCTCAGCTGATTGTGCTTCAAGCTCTTCAGAGTCTTCAATAAGGGTGCATACCCAATAGGCTCTTTTGCCAGTTAGACATACTTCTTCTACCCTTTTTATTACTTTGTCTCTTAAGGAATCTGGCCTTGAAGAGGTTTGAACTGGATTTCTTCCAGGAGGTAGTTCATCAATTACCGATGTTTCAAGTGACCCATAAACAGTCATCGCTAGAGTTCTGGGTATGGGTGTTGCAGTCATGATTAATTGATGGGGACTAAGTTGCTCTTTACCGCCTTTTTCTAGCATGGAGAATCTTTGATGCACTCCAAATCTATGTTGCTCATCAATGATAGTTAGACCTAATTTATCGAAATCTACTCCGGACTGAAATATGGCATGAGTGCCGATCAATATATCTATCTCTCCTTTGGCAAGCTCCTTCACAATTTGTTTTTTATCCTTGGCTTTTGTAGACCCTGTAAGTAATTCAGTTTTGATACCCAAATGATCGAACCATGTTTGGAAGGAGTTGAAATGCTGTTCGGCAAGAATTTCTGTAGGGCAGAGAAGTGCTGTTTGCCATCCATTTGATTTTGCGTGCAATGCTGAGAGGGCGCCAACGAGCGTCTTGCCAGACCCAACATCTCCTTGAAGTAATCTTCTCATAGGATTCTTACCAGTAAGATCAATTTTTATCTCACGCCAAGTTCTTTTTTGTGCTTCCGTTAAATGAAAAGGTAAAGAGTTTAGAAAAGAACCTTCATTACCAGATTCTTCAGCCATGAGAGGACCGGTTCTGCCCTCTAGTTCATTTTTTAATATCCCAGCACAAAGCATATGCGCTATCAATTCCTCTTTAATTAAAACTTTTTGGGCAGGATGTTTTCCTTCTATCAAATCAGTTATGTTTGTATCAACTGGAGGTTTATGAAGAAATTTAAGAGTTTCTAGAAGATTGCCGAATTTAGAATAACTACCTTTACTTGGATCTTCTTTCAATAAATTGTTTTCTTCGCAAAACTTTATACTGGTTTCAATAATCTTTTTTAATTTGTTTTGTTGCAAACCTGAAGTGGTAGGATAAATTGGCGTAAGATTATCTTCTATTTCAATTGGTTGTTCCCTTTCAAAGATTTGATATTGTGGATGAATCATTTGTTTACCGTTAGGTCCAGGAGTTATATTTCCATAGCACCTAATCATCTTTCCTTCCTCTAAAGCTTTATGTTGAGCCATAGCAAAATTAAACATTCTCATGGTTAGTTTTCCAGTGCCGTCATAAATTTCAGTGAATAGCATTCGTCTGCCTCTGAACACAACTGTAGACTTCATAATTTCGCCTTCTATCAAAACAGGCACTTGGTAAGCTGTATCACCTATAGGAGTAACAAAACTTCTATCTTCGTATCTAAAAGGCAGATGCATTACAGCATCAGGAATAGTAAAAATTCCAAGATTATTTAAAGAAGAGGCGCTTTTAGGCCCCACTCCTTTAAGGTTTTGTATTGAATGAAGATCTTTTGATTCTTCAGTCATGCAGACTAAATACTTTTGGTTAAAATTGCCTCAACTTCTATAGATGAGTCTAAAGGCAATCTAGCAACTTGTAGGGCAGCTCTTGCAGGAAAAGGCTCTTCAAATAATTCTTTCATAACATCATTAACTAAATTAAAAAGAGAAAGATCTTGAAGTGATACATTTAGCTTAACTACATGATTCAAATCTAGACCTGCTTCTTTACACAAAGCCTCTATGTTTTTAAAAACTTGGCGAATTTGTTCTTCATCTCCCTCCACCAACTTCATGGTATTTGGATCTAAAGGAATTTGACCCGATAAAAAGATTAAATTGTCGGTTTCTATACCTTGCGAATAGGGGCCTATTGCTGCCGGAGCATTTTCTGTATTTATTCTCTTTTTCATAGCTAATGCAAAGCTTTCGCTTCTCTCATTTCATGATCATGTATCCTAGTTACGGATACGATACTTTTTGATGTTCTAATTTTTCTCAAGATTTTAGATAAATGTAGTCTATCAGAAACTTCCAATCCCAAAACAAACTCATGCATACCAGTATTTATTTCTGTAGTTCGTATAGAGCTTATATTGGTGTCTTGACCGGTGATTACCGAAGCCAGATTTGCGAGAAGTCCTGGCTCATCTCTGGCAATAACTTTGATCTCAGCTGTGAAAACTCTACCTGAAGGCTCTCCCCAATTAACGGGAAAACACTGTTGTGGATCCTCTCTTACTGACAATATATTTTTACATCTTTCTTGGTGAACTACCAACCCTCTTTCTGCAGTGAAATGTCCAATGACTGCATCGCCAGGAATCGGTTTACAGCAAGGGGCATAATTCACAATTAACCCTTCTGATCCTGTTATTTCAAGCGGGACTATATTATTTGATTCTATTTTTTCACTATCTCTTAAGAAGCCTATCATCTGTTGCGCCACTATATTTCCTACCCTAAGGCCAAGGCCAATTTCTTCTAGAAGTCTATTGAGACTGCGAACTCCTATATGATTTAAAACCTTTCTTAAGTCTTCCTTTTCGATATCTCTTAATTTGATATTCATATTACCTAGAGATTGATCTAGTAGTTTCTTACCAAATTTTCTTGCTTCCGAAGTTTTTAAATTACTCAAATAATGACGTATTCCATTTCTAGCCCTGGGAGTTACAGCAAAATTAAGCCATGCAGGAGATGTTTGAGGAACTTTGTCTGTGAGTATTTCAACCGTCTGACCACTTTCAAGAGGGACACTTAGAGGTGCCAATCTACGGTTAATTCTGCAAGCTCTGCAATGGTGACCAATATCCGTATGAACTGCATAAGCAAAATCAATTGCTGTTGCCCCGCCAGACATCTCAATAATTTCTCCTTGAGGAGTGAAAACATATATTTCATCAGGAAATATATCTGTTTTTACTGATTCGATGAATTCCTCAGTAGATTCATAGTTATCTCTCATTTCAAGAAGGCCAGCAACCCATCTCCTTGCTTTAATCTGTGGACTGGTATCAGATTGATTACCTGATTTATAAAGCCAATGAGAAGCAATGCCATTTTCTGCCATATCATTCATCTCTTGTGTTTTTATCTGTACCTCAACCGGGAAACCTTTTAGTCCTACAACACCTGTATGTAATGATTGATATCCATTAGATTTAGGTATAGCTATATAGTCTTTGAATCTTCCTTCTACGGGTTTATAAAGACTGTGAATATGCCCAAGGGTTCTGTAACAATTTTCAGGAGTATCAACAATTATCTTTATGGCGTATACATCCATTATCTCTTCAAAAGATCTGTGTCTTTCTTTCATCTTTCTGTAGATGCTATAAATATGCTTCTCTCTTCCTTCAACAAGTGCAGGTATCCCTTGATCAAGTAGCTTTTTACTTAGTTCCTTTTGAATCTTATTTAAGGTTCTTTTTTGACCACCTCTATTTTTCTTGACTGCTGCAGTTAATCGTTCATGTCTAGTAGGATAAGTCACCTTGAAAGCCAGATCTTCTAATTCCCTGTATACATTATTCATGCCAATCCTGTGTGCAATAGGGGCATAAATCTCAAGAGTTTCTTTAGCAATCTTCAATTGCTTTTCTCTGCTTAAGTACATGAGTGTTCTCATGTTGTGCAATCTATCCGCTAGTTTAACCACAATGACCCTTATGTCTTTCGACATTGCCAGTACCATTTTTTGGAGATTTTCTGCCTCTGCTTCTGTTCGGCTTGATATGGAAAGCTTATCTAGCTTGCTAACTCCATCAACCAATTCAGCAACTTCTTTATTAAATTTTTCCTCAATTACGCTTTTTGGTATCCCTGTATCCTCTATTACGTCATGCAGCATAGCAGCTGAGAGGCTATCTTCATCCATTCTGAAAGTGCTTAGAATTGAGGCCACTGCTATGGGATGTGTAACATAAGGATCGCCACTGGATCTAAATTGTCCAGAATGTGCCTCACAAGCGAAGTTATAAGCTCTATTTACTTGTTTTACTTTCTGAGGATCAAGATAATCCGATAGTTTTTTAGATAAAGCCCCAATTGATTCCATAACATTAACTCAACAAAGATTAAGTATCTCTGTTTTTAAAGGTTAATGCGAATTTTTTTAGTCTTTTAAGACTGGGGCAGGTCTTCAGCAGAAAGCTCTTCGGAGAACTCTTGTTCTAAATCTGCTATGTCCACTTTCAGATCATTGATATTTTCGGTTGTAACAGTCCCAGCTTCAATTTCTCTCAATGCCATTACTGTGGGCTTATCATCTTCCCATTCAAGAGTTGGTCTTCTTCCACCGGTTGCAAGTTGTCTAGCTCGTTTTGCAGCAAGTATTATCAACTCATATCTAGTGGTTACCTTTTCTAAAGCGTCTTCAACAGTGATTCTAGCCATGTATTTTTATATCAATTAAATTAAGAGCGTCGCATTCTAAAGCAATCTGGCTTTTCAATCCAGCAATAGATCCAAAGATTTTTCTGCATGTAACTTTCTGTTTCTTGGCAAATCATTGTTAGTGAACATGAGTGTTTTTAGGTCTTCCAATGCTTCATCAAAATCATTATTTACCAAAATGCGATCAAAGGATTTGCCTATACTAACTTCTTTTTTTGCTTCCTTGAGCCTAGCATTTATTACCTCATCCGTATCTTGATTTCTTTTTTCTAGCCTTTTCTGTAAGTCTTCATAAGAGGGAGGAATAATAAAAATAGTATTCGCCTCTGGAAATCTAGCTTTAACTTGCAACGCGCCTTGTGTATCTAATTCAAGTATGACATTTTCTTTTTTTTCGAGGGTTGCTAGAACCCAATCTTTGGGCGTGCCATAGAAGTTTCCAAATACTTTGGCAAATTCTAGAAACTCATCATTTAGAATTTTTTCCTTAAATCTATCATTAGAGATAAAAAAGTAGGAAGTTCCTTCTATCTCCTCGGCTCTTCTGTCACGGGTAGTGCAAGAAATGCCAAGCTTGCTTGAAGAAGCCCTTGGATCTTTTAGCGCTGATTGAATCAATGATGTTTTGCCAGTGCCAGAAGGTGCTGATATTACAAATAATTTGCCCATACTTAAAAAAAGTTTATTGTAGGTGAAATAGATTTAAAATAACTAAGTTTTTAAGTTATATGTCAGATAAAGAAAGCACATTCTTTGATTTAGCAATGGAATCTAAATCTCTTTTGTTGGGAGATTTCACACTAAAATCTGGAAAAAAGAGTCCCTACTTCTTCAACGTAGGTGCTTTTTTTGAACACGGTTATATCGATAAACTTGCTGATTTGTACTCTAAACTCATTTTGGAAAGCAGCATTTCCTTTGATGTAATTTTTGGTCCAGCCTATAAGGGCATCCCTTTGGCTGCAGCCATTTCAGCCTCTTTAGCAGTCAAAACAGGTAAGCCAGTACCTTTTGCCTTCGATAGAAAGGAAGAGAAAAAACATGGAGAGGGGGGGCAGGTAGTGGGAGAATTAAAAAACAAAAAAATATTGATTGTTGATGATGTACTTACAGCCGGAACCGCATTGAAGCAATCAATAGAAATAATTATAGGTGCTGGAGGAAGTCTTTCTGCCTGTGTTGTTGCATTGGACAGAGAGGAGAAGATAGAAGGACGAATAGCAAGAGATCGACTCTTAGAGGAGTTTAAAATTAATATTTTGTCCATTGCTCAAATTTCGAATCTAGTAGAATATTTAGAATCTTCTGGAAACCTAGATGATGCTGAAATCATAAAAAACCATATATCCAGATCTTAATGTTTACAGGAATTGTTCAAGAAATAGGTTCTATCCTTGAAAAAAAACAAACAGATGCAGGAATCTCCTTGGATGTTCAGGTGGAATCAAGTTTTCTTGATGCGCTTGAGATTGGAGCAAGCATTTCCGTAAATGGTGTTTGCTTAACAGCTGTGCAATTTACTGACAATGCTGTGACTTTTGATGTAATTCCAGAAACCTTAAGAGTCACCAATCTTGATGAAGTTAATAAAGGTTCCAAAGTAAACCTTGAGAGATCTTTAAAGTTTGGTGATGAAGTAGGTGGACATATTTTGTCAGGCCATGTTTCCTGTAAAGCTTCTGCTGAGATAATTAAATCAGAAGAAGAAACGGAATTAATTATTTCTTGCCCTTCTGACTGGATTGATTATGTTTTTTTAAAAGGATATGTAGCAGTCAATGGCGCTAGCCTTACTGTGGCAAAAAAAACTGATAGTAGTTTCTCAGTTTATTTGATACCTGAAACACTGAGTGCTACAAACCTATCGGAAGTTAAGTCAGGAAAAATGTTGAATATTGAGGTTGATCAAGCAACCTATGCAGCAGTTAAAGCGGCAGAATCTAGGCTGAAAGATTCTCCTTAACAATTCTGCTTACCAACCCCATATCGGCATTACCCTGGATTTTTGATTTCAGAGCACCCATTACTTTTCCCATATCCGCTGGTTCTGTGGAGCCGGTCTCAGAAATAACTTCCAAAACTATAGAGGTAATCTCTTCTTCACTCAGTTGTTCAGGAAGAAATTCTTTCAGTATTGTTATTTCAGCTTCTTCTTTTTCTGCCAATTCCTTTCTGCCGGCATCAATAAACTGAGACATTGACTCTTTTCTTTGCTTTATCATTCTCTGAATAATTCTTATAGAGTCTTCGTTGGTAAGATCTACCTGCTTGTCTATTTCTTCTTTTTTGAATTCAGAAATAGCCATTCTTAAAGTAAGCGTCTTTTCTTTGTTTCTTTCCTTCATTGAAGTTTTAACATTTTCTTCAATGAGGCTTTTGATGGAGCTCGCCATGAGGCCGGAGTTAAAATCTAGGAGGTCTTCCTAGTCTATTTTTTCTTTGATTTTTTTGTTCTCTTTTGACGGCAGCTGCTTTCTTTCTTTTAAGAACTGAGGTAGGTTTTTCATAAAATTCCCTTTTTCTAACTTCGGGGATAATACCTGCCTTTTCACAGGCTCTTTTGAACTTCCTGAGTCCTACATCAAAAGATTCGTTTGGTCTTATTTTTACTGATGGCATAAATAATCTCTTAAGGATGCGCAATTCTATAGAACCCTTTTATATTTGGAAAGTGTTTCTTTTTTTTTTATTTCAACGAGAATAGTCCACATTGGAATCATGAAAGTACTTGGAATCGAAACATCATGTGACGAAACTGGTGTTGCAATATACGACACAGAGTCTACTAAAATAGTCTCAGAGCAGCTTTACAGTCAGGCTTCTAAACACGCCGAATATGGTGGTGTGGTTCCTGAGCTGGCCTCAAGAGATCATCTTAAGAAGTTGATTCCTTTAATTAGGCTCACTGTTAGGGAAGCAGGACTTAATCTCAAGGAGATTGATGCTGTAGCTTATACATCAGGACCTGGCTTGAGAGGACCGCTATTAATTGGCGCTTCAACAGCAAAATCTATAGCATTGGCTTTGAACAAACCTTCTGTAGGTATACATCATATGGAAGCACATCTATTAATAAATTTACTCGAAAATCCGGCTCCTTCTTTTCCTTTCCTTACCTTACTCATTTCTGGCGGCCACTGTTTATTGATAAATGCTAAATCGCTTGGGGATTATGAGATCCTTGGACAAACTCTAGATGATGCGGTAGGCGAAGCTTTTGATAAAGTGGCTAAAATATTGGACTTAGGTTATCCAGGAGGTCCTAAAATTGAAGAACTAGCCAAGACAGGCGATCCAACAGCTTTTCAATTTCCAAGACCCATGACAAATAAAAATAATTTTGATTTTAGTTTCAGTGGTTTAAAAACAGCAGTTTATTATGAATTTAAAAATCTTAAGCAGATTAATGAATCCAAAAAGGCTGATTTAGCAGCATCTTTTCAAGCTGCAGTTTCCGACACTTTATTAATCAAAACTAGAGAAGCAATGAAACAAACAGGACTAAAGGAGTTAGTCATTGGAGGAGGAGTTGCTTCCAATAAGTGCATTAGAAATGCTCTAATAACTGGCCTTGAAGGTAACAAGATTTATTTTCCTCCTATCAATCGTTGCACAGATAATGGTGCTATGATTGCTTTTGCAGGTAGTTTTTACGTAAAGAATGCAGAGAGAACACTTGGTCTCGATATCAAACCCAGATGGCCATTATCAGATTTAAATAATGGATAAAGTATTTATTCAAGGCTTGGAGGTAGAAGGGGTCATTGGGATTTTTCAATGGGAAAGAGAGGTTAGACAGAACATATCTGTTGATTTGGAAATGGATTTTGACAATAAAAGAGCTGCTAAATCAGATTCTATTGATGATGCGCTCAATTATAAAAAAGTTGGCAAACGTATTACTTCTTATATTGAAAATTCAACATTTAAACTAGTAGAGAGTTTAGCTGAGAATATTGCAAAGATTATTCTAAAAGAATTCCCAGTAAGTAAAGTCAAAGTAACTTTAAGTAAACCAGGTGCGCTTAGGGGATCTAAATCGGTTGGGATAATAATAGAGAGACCTTGAAAACAAGAGTTTTTATAAGTATCGGTTCAAATATTGAAGCTGAACAAAATGTTCGTAAAGTTAAGGCGCATTTGGATTCTTCTTTTTCTGTAACCTACTCAAGTACTTACAAAACTGCAGCAGAAGGATTCCAAGGAGAAGATTTTCTTAATTTAGTTTGTTCTTTCGATACGGACTTAGAGCCCTTAGGCTTGAGAGAATTTCTCAAAGAAATTGAAATAAAAATGGGCAGATCTGCCTCTCAGAAGGGCATGTCCAATAGAGTAATCGACCTAGACCTCATTCTCTACGGAAACAAAATAATTAAAACTGAACTTTTAGATATACCAAGTTCAGATATTTTGAAATACGAGTTTGTCCTCAAGCCTTTGTGCGAATTAGCCGGTACTCAAATTCATCCGGAGACTCAAAAAACTTTCAACTCAATACTAGAAAGCTTTTAAGTTTTACTCTCCCAAAGCTTTTGCTCTATCCATTACAGATTCTTCATCTGCTTTCAAATGTTTAACCGCAAGGAATAAGGTAATACTTGGTATAAGGAGAATAGTTAATATCAGCGCCATGGAAGTCTGCATCGCGTCACCAGGTGCATAGCCTTGCAATTCAAATAAATCACTTATTCTTCCTAGGGTATATGGACCTAATGCCAAACCTATCATGCTCAAGGTTAGGATGAAAAAGGCTCCTGCCATGGCCCTCATTCTAGGCAATACTAAGTTAGTTACAGTTGTTGCTGCGCAACCGACATAAACCGAACTTCCAATGTGATAAATAAAATTAAATAAGAGGGACATATTTTTTGAATCTGAGTAAATCATGCCAAGGCATCCTAATGCTGTTATCAAAACTCCGCCTACAAATATTACGTAGAGCCTTCCTCCTACATAATTTTCCCTAAGCTTGTCTCCAAAATAACCTCCACCAATTACTCCTATAAATGAACCGATAGCTGTTATTAATCCAATCAACGTTCCAATCTCTAAAGCAGACATCCCGTGATAATTAATGTAAAAGGATGGAGTAAAAGCAGAGTAGGCATATCCAACAAATGGTATGCAAGGAAATGATATGAATGAGTAGAGTATCGCCTTACTTCTGAACATTAAAGTGAAAGCAACAATATCTCGTCTGCTTAGGCTCTGTATCCAAGTACAAACAAGATAAGTTCCTATCCCCCAAGCAATCCATTGTAAGAAGTCTCCAGTAAACTTGTATAAAGAGAAGCATAATGCAAAGATTACAGAGGCTATTAGCAAGTTTATAGCTAATGACTTTAAAGTATCTTTATCTCCTAGTAATGATATGGGAGTAAGACCAATAAACTCTTTAAAAGTCTCTTTAAATGGCTCTTTACTGGGTTCTGTGACTATTCCTTCACTTAAACCTCTGATCGGCTCTTTTATAAATAAGAAAGTAAAAATAGATAAGACAATTCCCGGTAAGCCAACTCCCATGAAAGCAGCTTGCCATCCTTTGAGTTGAAAGGGTGCTTGAGTATGGTCTGGATAGGCCGAGTTCCATGTGTCTAATATAGCGCCACCTAAAAACAAGCCAATACCTGCACCTATATATAGTCCGCTGGAGTATATGGAAAGAACAGTAGCTCTGACCTTTGGTGAAAAATAGTCAGATAAAAGTGAGTATGCAGAAGGTGTGGCACTCGATTCTCCAATACCTACTCCGAATCTATAAATTGATAAACTTAGGAAAGATTTAGCAGTTCCTGAGAGAAATGTCATAAAACTCCAGAAAGCTAAACCTATGCTAATTAGGTTTTTTCTATTCCAAGAGTCTGCAAGCTTACCCATTGGAATTCCAACAACGGAATAAAACACACCAAAAGCTGTACCAAAGAGAAACCCTATGTCGCTATTGGAGATACCCAGATCGGCCTTAATATCTTCAGCAAGTATTGAAAGTATTTGCCTATCAATAAAATTGAATATGTAGACTAATACCAGAAGGCTGAGAGCAACTTTTGCGTGATAGCCTCCAACCTCAGAATTTTTTTCTTCTGCCAAAATTTACTCCCCTTTTATTTTTGAGTTAAGACTCTATTCGAGCAGTTGCATTGCCTGTAATTACAGCAACATCGTTCTGGTTAGTGGTTTCAATCATCAGGTCAACAACTTTTTCTCCATCTTCCTCTCGAATTTCAATGATCGTTGCTTTTCCTGTAAGTGTATCTCCGGGCCAAACTTGATTGGTAAATCTAACTCCATACTTCTTCAAAGCTCCATCCCCGACATAATCCGTAAGCATAGTGCCAGTTAGGCCCATTGAGAGCATGCCATGTGCAAAAACACTTGGATAACCTGCTACTTGAGTTGTGAATATTTCATCAGTATGTAATGGATTGTAGTCTCCAGAAGCACCAGCATATTGGACAATTTGCGTACGTTTCAGGTCGTCAACTAGTACAGCAGAATGAGTATCTCCGACGTTAATTTCATTTTCTTTAAGCATATTCCTTCTCCTAACTATCTACAGCTCTTTCGGTTTGAACACCAACACCAGTTGCAGTTATAACAAGTTCTCCATCTTGATTTCTATATTCAGTCACACTTTCACTAAATTTTAATTTACCAGCACGTTTACTTTCTTTTTCCCATGTATTTCCGGGTTTGGTTGTTGCTGTAAGTACGTCACCGGCCTTAACAGGCTTGTGATATTCAAAATGTTGTTCTGCATGAAGGCCCATAGCTGCACCGCCTCCGCCACCACCAGATTCTTTTGAAGGCTTGGCACCTGTTGGCTCTTTCCCTGATCCAAACCAACCTTCACCTCCAATTTTTGGCCTAAGAAAATAATCTGGGTCAAATTGTGCACTAGATTGTGCAAAAGTAGGAGGAGCAATGATCCCCCCTAATTCAGTTCCTTTAGCGTACTCTTCATCATGATAGATAGGGTTGGCATCTCCCACCGACCTAGCAAACATCATGATATGACTTGCTTCGACTAAAAATTTATCAATAGCCATATTTCTCTCCTATAAAAAATTCTTTTCAACTAAATCCCAAGCAGTATCTGATAAGTTTCTTACCCCGCTAGCCCTTTCTGCTGCATTCTCATGAGCTGCAGTACCATCTCTTACTCTCCCAAGTATTCCTTGCAGTATTCCAGCAAGTTTAAATAGATTATAAGCAGTGTATAAATCCCACTCTTCAGTTAGATCTATATTAATCCTCTCAGAATACATTTTAACGTAGTCATCAATAACGGGAATGCCTTGCTGTTTGCAGTATTCTTTATCTGCAAGTTTTGGGTTCATGGTGTATTGCAAACAGTGATAGTTAAAGTCGGCACAAGGATCTCCTAAAGTCGAAAGTTCCCAATCCAGTATCGCTATTACATTAGGATCACTTTTACCAATCATTACATTAGTTAAACTATAGTCACCATGAACGATCCCGGTTTTCTTTTCTGTAGGTAAATTGTTAGGAAGCCATTCGATAAGGTTATTCATAGATTCGATAGTTTCTGTTTCTGAATCTATATATTGTTTTGACCATCTAGAGACTTGCCTGCCTACATAATTTCCAGGTTTTCCATAATTTGATAATCCTATTTTATCTGGGTCAACGGAATGCAATTTTGCCATTGATTCGTTCATGGACTCGTAAACGCCCTTTGCTTCATCTTGGTCACTATTTTCCATAGCTGGATCCCACAGAACTCTCCCGTCTTTAAATTCCATGATGTAAAAAGCGGTACCAATCACATCCTCATCTTCACAAAGTGCGTAGCTCTTAGGTACAGGCACATCCGTTTGATTGAGTGCAGTAATTACGGTGTATTCTCTATCCACTGCATGTGCAGATTTGAGAAGTTTTCCAGGCGGTTTTCGCCTTAATACATAGGACTGCTTGGGCGTGATAACTTTATATGTTGGATTAGATTGTCCACCTTTAAACTCCTCAACAGAAATTTTTCCTTCGAACCCTTCTACATGCTCTTGCATATAGTTTTCCAGACTTGGAACATCAAATTGATGTCTATCAAGGACCTCCATGGTTCCAGTGTTTTCGTCAGCTTGGTGCAGATCGTTTGTCATAATTTAATAATAAGGTAGTTGTAAAAATGATAAAAGAAAAAAATAAAGCTAGATAACTGACCTTCCTCCGTCGACCTTTATTACTTGTCCCGTAATGTATTCTGCAGTGGTCAAAAATAAGGCCAAGGAAGAAATATCTTCGGGACTACCAATCCTACCTAGCGGGACCTTAGTAAGCCTTTCTTTTTGTTGTTCTTCGGTTAAGTCCTCATCTTCAGGCCAAAGGATAGCTCCAGGCGATATTGCGTTTACTCTAATTTTGGGAGCTAACTCCTTAGCTAATGATTTAGTTATACCTTCCAGAGCAGATTTGGCTCCAGAGTAGAGACTGAAATTTTTTATACCGCTTGGAGCTAAAGTATCTGAGATATTTATTACACAACCATTTCCTTTTTCAAGAAGCGGTATAAATGCTTGAGTTAAAAATAAGGGCAAGGTCGCATTTGTTGCCATTAAGTCATTCCATTCACTCATCGAAGCACCTTCAATAGGAGTAGGGTAGAAACTTGAAGCATTATTTACTAATACCGATAACTCGTCCGTTATACTTTGTACTCCTTTCTTTAGTGTCTCTACAGACGATATTTCATTGAAATTGGCCTGTAGAATAAAGCAAGAATTTTCTCTGATATCGTTTAATTCCTTTTGTATTTCTTCTGCTTCTCTCTTTGAGGAATTGTAGTGAAAAATAATATTGAAGCCTTCTTCATGAAAGTGCCTGCAGGTAGTTTTACCGATTCTCTTCGCTCCTCCTGTCAAGAAAATATATTTTTTTGTCATAAATTTTTTAGAAAATTTTCTAGAGAGATCAATCTATCTTGATGTAATTTTTTTGCAATAATTTTACCTACCTTTTCGTCTTCATCTACTTTAACTTTAACAATCAAATCATGAACATTTTTCCACTGTCCTTCATCCAGCCACTCTGATTTGCAAACCAAATTAGATGCACGGTACGCCTTGAAGAATCGATC